>ENA-ORUQ01001723-ORUQ01001723.1-human-gut-metagenome-genome-assembly--contig:-NODE-1723-length-19709-cov-7.416455_pt1 | contig 19709 bp, 16 predicted proteins | sample MGYA00242081_ERZ509211 | MGnify/ENA primary metagenome ERZ509211 (study PRJEB26280, sample SAMEA2338785) | human gut metagenome | biome: human gut; feature: human-associated habitat; material: faeces...
GAAGTTCAGTCGTGGGGGTGCGTGAGCGCACTGCTTGGGCTCCCAGCTGAGCTAAACCCCCAGACGTTTGTTGTCGTCCGTGACGACGCTAGTAATTATATCAGGTGAGGATGGGATTGTCAACTATTTTTGCAAAGTTTTTTGCAAGGTTTGTTCTGCTGTGCACTTTTTGCCGCAGGGTTTCCCTTTTGGGCCGTTCTGTGCTATGATAGAGAGGTACCGGGCGGGGCGCTCCCCTGCCCACAGAGAGGGGTGGTTCTTATGAGCGAAGCAGAGGTCAGTCAGTTTCTCTGCGTCCTCATCAAAATGGGAGAAGCGCTGCAGAACAGCGGGGCCGAAGTGTTTCGGGTGGAGGACACCCTCAACCGCATTGCGGCGGCATACGGGGCTGAGGAGGTCAATATCTTTGTCATCACATCCAGCATCGTGGTCACGCTGACCATGCCGGACCTGCCGCCCCAGACCCAGACCCGCCGCCTGCGCAAGAGCACCGGCAACGACTTGCTGGAGCTGGAACAGCTCAATGCCCTGAGCCGCCGCATCTGCGCCGAAAAGCCCCCGGTGGAGGAGTTCCAGCAGCAGCTCAGTACCATTCTGGCACAGCCCGGGGAGCCCTGGCTCCATCTGGCAGGAAGCGTGCTGGCGGCGGCCAGCTTTGCAGTCTTTTTTGGCGGGAGCCTGTGGGACGGCGTGCTGGCGGGCGGGGTTGCAGTGTTCATCTGCTGGATGGAGCGGTGGCTTGCCCCGTTCTGCCTGAACGGTGTAGCGTTCCAGTTCATTGCGTCGTTTCTCAGCGGCATGGCTGCTCTGCTGTGCTGCCGGGTCTGCCCGCTGCTCCATGCGGACATGGTGCTCATCGGCGTCATCATGCTGCTGGTGCCCGGCATTCCGTTTACCAACGCCATCCGGGATATCCTGCTGGGTGATATCATCTCAGGCTCGCTCCGGCTGGTGGAGGCCGTTCTGCTGGCGGCCATGCTGGCGCTTGGCATGATGGCAGCCATCTGGCTGATGGGAGGTGCCGCATGATGCAGACGATCATCCAGCTCCTCAGCGGGGCATTGGGCTCCATCGGGTTCGGGCTGCTGTTCCACCTCAACCGCCGTTACCTGCCTGCGGCAGGCGTGGGCGGGCTGCTGGCCTGGCTGGCCTATCTGCTGGCCGCACCCGCAGTACACGGCACGTTCCTGGCCAACCTTGTGGGCGGTATCTGCGCGGCCCTCTACGCCGAGTTTATGGCCCGGTGGTACAATGCCCCCTCTACCCCGTTTTTCATCACGGCGGCAGTCCCCCTCATCCCCGGAAGCACCCTGTATTACTGCATGAACGCAGTGGTCTCCAGCAATCTACTGGCCGCGGAGCACTATGGCGAGCAGACCTTTTTAGCCGCATTCGGCATTGCAGGCGGCATGGCCATTGCCTGGTGCCTGGCCGACCTCAGCCGCAAGCTGAATGCCCTGCTCACGGGGCACAACCCCGCAAAATAACACAGAAAGAAGAGCATTATTATGGATTTTTATGGAACCATCGGCCCGGCCTGTGCGGAGCTTTCCACGTTACAGCAGATGGTCCGCGCCGGAATGACCGGCCTCCGGATGAACCTTTCTCACGGCTCACTGGCCGAGCACGCCGACTGGCTGGAGCTCATCCAGAAAGCAGGCGTCCGCACCCTCCTGATCGACTTACAGGGCCCGGAGCTGCGCATCGGGCGGCTGGCGTCCCCGCTGACGCTCTCCGAGGGGCAGCAGGTGTTTCTGGGTACGGGCGGCATTCCCTGCCCGGCCTGCCTTTTGGACGCCATAACCCCGGGGCAGAAGCTGCTGCTGGACGACGGCAAGCTGCTTTTGCGGGTGAACGCTGTGGACACTGCTCTCCACTGCACCGTACTGCGGGGCGGCCTGCTCCAGAGCCGGAAGAGCATTGCGGTGCCGGGCGTGGAGGTTCCCTCCCCTACCCTGACCGAGGAAGACCTGCAGAACCTGCGCGTCGCCGCCGACTGCGGTGTCACAGGTGTCATGCTCCCCTTTGTGCGGAGCGCTGAAGACATCCGCACCCTGCGGGCCGCGCTGGAAGATGCCAACGCCGGGCAGATCCAGATCTTTGCCAAAATTGAGAACCTTGCCGGTGTCCGTACTTTGCCGGAGTTTCTGCCGCTGGTGGATCAGGTCGTTATCGCCCGGGGCGATCTGGGCAACGCCATGCCCCTGTGGGAGCTGCCCCGCTGCCAGAAGCAGCTGGCCTCCCTCTGCCGGGCCGCGGGCGTGCCTTTTATGGTCGTGACCCAGATGCTGGACAGTATGCAGACCCGGGCGGTCCCCACCCGCGCCGAGGTCAGCGACATCTACAATGCCGTACTGGACGGGGCCGCAAGCCTGATGCTGACGGGCGAGACCGCCGCCGGGCAGTACCCCGTGCAGGCCATGGAGTACCTTGTCAAGACCGCACAGACCGCGCTGTAAATTTTTATGATACGATGAAAAGACCTCCGGCGAGATTGCCGGAGGTCTCGTTTATTCCAAGCAAAGATCCTTTGCGAAGCCCGGTCTATTCTTCACAAATTGTTCATAGAATGATCGTATCTTCATTGATTTTAACGAAATTTCTTTTTGATTTTCATACAATTTCGCAATTGACAGAATCCCATGCGGTCCGATACAATAAAGCCAGAACAGCACATGATCTGGATGTGCCGATGATCATTCCTGCACCCAAAAATGACAACAAAAATTCTGAAAACAACAGGAGGCATTTACGATGAAACACCTGAAAAAACTGGCCGCTCTTCTTCTAGTGGGCGTTCTCGCCTTGTCCCTGCTGACAGCCTGCGGCGGCGGCGGTGGCTCTACCTCCGCAGATGCACAGGCGGAAACTGCCGTGATGGCCGCCATCAATCAGAACCGTCCCGTCAATTCCGTCAAACTGCAAAACAGCAGCGAGCTCCGCAAAACAGCCAATCAGAGCATCGACGCTGCCATCAGTGGAAAATTAGGCCAGCTCAGTTCTGATTTCAAATTCGTGCTCGACCCGAACCCGGAAGACGGCAGTGTCGGATTTACTCTCGTTGCCAAGTGTGATTACAAAAATACGGACCTCGCAAAACTTATCAAAACCGTCACCAACATCAACAGCTACAATATGAACAAGTGGAGCGAGGTCGGTGTGGTAGTCCGGACGGTTGACGGCCAGACTTACATCGCCATCTCGGTGGCGATCAAGACGGCTATCAAGACCTGATTTTATCCAGAAGATTCTTTTCTCCTCAAGATATCCCGCATTCCCCTGTGTAACAGAAAAGGTCAGGCTCTCCGGTAAAATGGAGAGCCTGACCTTTTGCTTTTTATTTTACTGTTCCGGTTTGTTCTGGAGCTTCTTGTTGAGATAGAGGAAGAAGCCGATATTCAGCACCACGCCCACCGCCGTGGAGATGGGGGCCGCCAGACCGATCTTCGTCAGGCTGGCGTTGGGCTGGATCAGCAGCTTTCTTTTTTCAGCGTCTTGTACGTTCCAAAGCGGAAGTGCTTATCCAGCACATCCCCCGCGAAGCCAATGGCCTTGCCCATGGTAAACGCCGCCGCAATGGTGCCGATGCCCAGGCCCTCCAGATGGTGGAGGAACCCCAGCGTCAGGCCTGCCGTCACTGCCAGACAGATGACATCGAAGCCAATTTTGATTTTGGGGTACGGAATGCCCGTAATATCGGCCAGCTCCCGGGGAAACAGGTCCGTGGGGACGATGGGCAGCTTGCAGCGGTTGGAGAGCGCAATGCCCAGGCTGATCAGGCAGTAGCTCACCACAAAATACACCACCCGCATGGGAATGTTGTAGGGCAGGACGTTGATCCAGGCCTCATGCACATCCAGCAGCTTGCCGAATACAAAGCCCACCACAAAGCTGAACAGGTAGCTGGGCACAAACTTTTTGCGCAGCAGCATCAGGCTGAGCACCAGGCACCCCTGGAACAGGTAGGTCCAGGTGCCCAGCGTGAGCACGGGCCACACCTCGGAAAAGGCAAAGGGCACACTGGAAATAGCCGAAATGCCCGCCCCGGAATAGAGCATCAGCACCACGCCAAAGCTGTTCATCAGCACGGCAATGCACAGTGCCAGTTCGCCGCGGAACAGCGGCAGAGATTTTGAGTTCATGGGTTCTTTCCACCTCATCTTAAAATAAAAATCACGGCCTCTATCATAGCACGATAAAGGCCGTGATTCCAGATACAAAATGCTGAATTTCAAATCAGACCGGTCGGTTTGTTCCGGGCAGTCTTCCTCAGCAGTAGACCACCGTTTCCTCCAGAGGCTTGCGGGAGGCGTGGTTGGGCAGTGGGCCAACGCCCTCGGCTGCATAGCCCAGGTCCAGGATCATCAGCACTTCCTCATTTTCCGGCAGGCCCAGCTCTTTGGCTGCCTTGTCCGGGTCAAAGAAGTTCAGCCAGCAGCTGTCCACTCCTGCGTTGGCGGCGGCCAGCATCATGTGCGTGGCTACAATAGAGGCATCCTCCACGCCGGAATCCCGCTTCTCGCCGGGGTAAGTAAACACATGGTTTTTATCAAAGGCCACCACCAGGCAGGTGGGAGCGCCATAGCGGCAGGGCGTTACAGCGTCGATCTTTTTCAGCCCCTCTTCGGACTGGACGACATAGACCCGCTGCTCCTGTAAATTTTTTGCAGTGGGGGCCACCCGGCCTGCTTCCAGAATGACCTGCAGCTTTTCCGCCTCCACCTTACGGCCACTGAAGTTTTTGCAGGAATAGCGGTTTTCCACGACCTGTGTAAATTCCATCTTGATTTCCCTCCTGATGTTCTCCTTTGGGGAACAGCCGTCCCCGGTTCCATATCCATTATACGCAAACCGGCTCCAGTCTTCAACCCTGCACGCAGGCGGTCAGAACAAGTCCAGCATGTTGTCGAGATAAATTTCTTCCCGGACTTCCAGCTGGTGCTCCGGCTTGACCAGATAGTAGAGCAAAAATTCCAGCACCAGCGCGCTGCCCAGGCCCCGCCCCTCGATCTTGAAATTGGAAAAGCCCATGGGCAGATAGGTTTCCTTGATATCCTCCACCCCGATGAACGCCGGACTCCGCATTGCTTTGGAAAAGCGGTACCCCTGCGCCGCGTCGGGCGCGGCACAGCGGTGATCCGGGCAGTCTTCCCCAAGGTTCTGGCGGCTGACCACCTCATAACAGCGTTTGCGGTCCCTGCAGCCCGTCCAGCAGCACTCGTTGCAGAGGAATTCCACCTTGTCTTTTTCCGCCCGGGCAAGCGTTTCCAGCTGGGCAAAGGCCTTATTGAGCCGGAAATCCGGCACCACATAGGCAAAATCCTCCCGGGCCGTCTCCTGCCGGAACGCTTCAAACTCCGTGAGGACTTTGGTGGTGGAAGAGACGAGATAAAGCTGCGGGTAGCGCTCTTTCAGGTAGCCCGCCAGCAGGTCGGAATGGACGATGACGCCGTTCTGCGGGCCGCCGCTTTCTGCCAGCAGCCTGCAAAGCGCGTTGCAGCGCTCGTCCGCCAGATGTTCCTCCCGTAGCAGCGAGTTGCTGAATGTCAGCCGGGCCGAGATGCCGTATTCCCGCAGCAGGGCCATCATCGCCTGGGGATCACACTCCCCGCAGGAAAAGCGTCCCCCGCCCCAGAGGCAGTTTTCCGGGGCACCGTAGATGGAACCGATCTCGCACCAATCGTAAAAATACTCCCGGTGTGTCCGGAACAGCGGCAGGAACCGGCGGTACAGCTCGTAAAACTCAAACAGCCCCGGGAGATGATAGATCGCAGTGTTTCTCATTCCGTCTTTCGTACTCCTTTTGCTTTCCGGTTCGGGTCATTCGGTTTCTGCCTCGGCCGCTGTAATGTCCCGGTAGAAAACCGCCCATGCGGCTTCCTCATAGGGGCGCACTACAAAAAAGCCCGCGCTCAACGGAACTGCCAGCAGCGTCACCAGGGCGACCCCCATGGCCGCTGCATCGGAGAAAGCTGCCACGACCCACGAAAACCCGGCCAGCATCGGGAGGACACAGAGCAGTTCCCAGCCGATGAAGCTGAAATCCAGGCAGAACAGACGCCATTTGTTGCCGTCCATGATCCGCCGCGATTCCGTAATGGCCTCATTGGCCGTCAGAGCAGGGTGTTCCGCCATGATGTACGGAGCCATTGCATAGCTGTAGGATTTTACAATGCCGGGGATCACCAGCAGCAATGACCACAGTGCCACATACAGCCCCTGCAAAAATTTCAGGCAGAAGCCATCCCACAGGCGGCCTTTCTGGGAAAACAGGTCCGAAACAGCGGCCGCTTTTCCGTCCGCCAGATTCAAGTTGAACCGGGCATATCCCAGCCGCACGGCACCGCCCACCACGAGGGTGAAGAGGGTCCAGACCACGATGCAGGCCACCAGCACTGCCAGCAGCCTGCCGCCGTTGGCCTGTGAAAACAACGCAAGGGAACCGCCGGGCGTGATGTTGGAATTCTGGTTGGCACGGTTTGCGTTGGATGTAATGTTCTCGGTTGCGTTTACAATATTGGCACCCAGCGCACTGGCGAGCAACCCGGCCAGCACCGCTGTTCTCCATCTTCCACGCAGGGCATCCCGGGCAAGAGCACGGTAATCAGCAGCTAGTTTCATATTGGCAGCCTCCTTATTCGCAATGGACCGCATTTCTTTCCACTGGAAATTGGTTCCTTTTTCTTAAATACGGTTCATCACACTGAAAAATTGCAGCTTCCCGGGCCGGCAGGCAAAAATTTTTCCGGCACACAAAAGGAAAAGGCGGCACTCAATTGCAGAAGTGCCGCCTTTTCAGGAGAAGAAAGTAGATGGTTCCGTTATGCGCTCATTACACCAGGCCCGTCAGCTGAGGCAGGGCCATGGACACTGCCGGGATGTAAGTGACCAGCAGCAGGCCGCCGATGATGGCGACATAGTACATGAGCATGTAAGGCAGGATCTTTTCCAGGCTGGTACGGCCCACCTTGATGCCGACGAACAGCGCGTTGCCGACAGGGGGCGTGATGTTGCCGATGCAGAGGTTGTACACGAGGATCATACCAAAGTGGATGGTGCTCATGCCAAAGCTCTGGCAGATGGGCAGGAACAGCGGGGTGAAGATCAGGATCGCCGGGGTAACATCCATAAAGGTGCCGGACACCAGCAGGATGACGTTCATGATCAGGAGGATGATGTACTTGTTGTTGGTCAGGCCCAGCAGCAGAGCCGCCACGGCATCGGGGATCTGCAGGAACGCCATGACCCAGCCCAGAATGTTGGACACGCCAACGAGGAAGACAACCATGCCGGACATCTTGGCAGAATCCACAATGATCTTCCACAGACTCTTGCGGTTGATGGAGCGGTAGCAGAATGCCAGGATGAGAGCGTAGACCACGGCGATGGCAGAACCCTCGGTGGCGGAGAAGACGCCGCCCACGATGCCACCGATGACCACGATGATCAGGGAGAGGGAGGGCAGAGCGCGCAGGGTGCAGACGCCGAGGTTCTTCCAATCGAACTTGCCGGGGGTCCCCTTATAGCCCAGCTTCTTGGCCAGGATGACGCCGACCACGGCGCAGGCCAGAGCCCAGATGATGCCGGGGACATAACCGGCCATGAACAGGGCAGCCACGGAGGTGCCGCCGGAAGCCAGCGAGTAAGTGATCAGGGCGTTGGAGGGAGGGATCAGCAGGCCGGAGCAGGAGGAGGCCGCATTGGTAGCAGCGGTGACAGCCGGGTCATAGCCCTGCTCCTCGGCACCGTCGCGGATCATGGAGCCAACGGCAGCAGCGGCGGCGGAAGCGGAACCGGAGATGGCACCGAACAGGGCGTTAGTGCCGATGTTGGTGATGAGCAGCGCGCCGGGCAGCTTGCCCAGGATGGACATGACGAAATCCACCAGGCGCTTTGCGATGCCGCCCTGGTTCATGATGTTGCCCGCCAGAATGAAGAACGGAATAGCGGTCAGGCTGAACTTGCTCATGCCCACGAACGTGCGCTGGGCGGCCGTCAGCACGGCAACGTTCAGGTCAATGGACGAGAGGATGGCCGTCAGAGACGAGACGGCGATGGCGTACGAGATGGGCACGCCCAGGAACAGCAGCACCAGCAGGACTGCCAGAATGACCAACAATGCTTGAATTGCCACGGTTTAGCCCTCCTTCTTTTCGTTTGCAGCGGCTTTCTCGGCCTCGACCTTGGCGATGGCCTCGGAAGCCTCATCGGCGACCTCCAGCGAGATGGTGCCGTTGGCAATGCCGATGATGTTCAGGATGGAATACAGCAGGATGACCACGCCGCAGATGGGCATGACCCAGTAGAATACGCCCACAGCCACGCCCAGCGAGGAGGTCTGCTGGCCCATGGCCAGTTTGGAGACCTGGAAGCCGCCGAAGACGAGGATGGTGGCGGAGAAGAGGAACGCCACGACCTCCCACAGGATGTGGAACGCCTTGCGCATCCCGGGGTTCATCCGGTCCACCAGAATGGGGATGTTCATGTGGCCGCGCTCACCGGAAACGATGGTGGCACCAAACAGGGTGCTCCAGCCAAACAGATAGCCGACCAGCTCCTCCGACCAGGTGGAGGGAGAATTGAAGATATAACGGGCAATGACCTGATAGGTGGTCAGGATGACCATGACCGCCATGCTCAGGCCAGCCAGAAGCTCAAGCGCCTTGTTCAGCGCGGTACGAAATTTTTCCATATTGGCCTCTCCTTAGTTTGCGGACGCGTATTCGGCGTTGTATTCCTGAATGCGGTCATAGATCGGCTGCAGCTCGGGGTTGGCAGCCAGCACCGAGGTGTGCAGGGGTGCCATGGCCTCCTGGAACGGAGCCGTGTCCGGGTAGAGGAAGTTGACGTGCTGCTCGTTCTCGGCCTTGTTCTTCGCCTCTTCCACGGCAGCGGCCCAGGCATCCCGCTCCACCTGATTGATGAGCTGGAAGCCCTCCTCAAAGATGGCCCGCTCGTCGGGCGAGAGGTTGGAGAGGAACTCGTAGTTCGCCACCAGCAGGTCGGGGACCATCTGGTGCATGTCGTAGGAGTAATACTTGCAGATATCGCCGTGGCCGTTGTCGGTCAGGGCCAGCTCGTTGTTCTCCGCGCCGTCCAGAATGCCGGCCTGCAGGGCGGTGTACACATCACCAAAGCCCATGGGGGTGGCGGTACCGCCCAGCAAACGCATCATCTCCACATTGGTGGGGGACTGCTGGACGCGAATTTTGAGGCCTTTCAGGTCAGAGGGCTGGTTGACGGGGGTCTTGACGGTGTAGAAGTTGCGGGTGCCCGCGTCCAGCCAGGTAACGGTCTCCAGACCAGCTTTCTGGGTGGTCAGGAAGATCGGGTCGGTGACCTCATTGTCCTCCATGGCGGCGTGGTAAGCCTCCTCGCTGGAGAACAGATACGGCAGGTTGAAGATCTGGTACTGGGAGCTGAACGTCTCCATGATCGCGTTGGAGGCCACCACAAAGTCGATGGCGCCTGTCTGGGTCAGCTGCACCATCTCGGTCTGGCTGCCCAGCAGCTCGCTGGGGTAAACCTCCACGCGGTACTTGTCGCCCAGTTTCTCATTGATAAAATCAGCAAACGCGGTCAGGCCCAGGTGGTCGGGGTGGTTGGCCGACTGCACATGGCCAATGCGGATGATCCGGCGGTCATCCGCAGCCTCTCCCCCGCCGCATCCGGTCAGCAGCAGGCCGCTTGCCAATGCGGCCGTGCCCATCAGCGACAGGAATCTTCTTCTCTTCATGCGTTGTGTCCTCCCTTTTTCGATTCACGGTTTGTAAATTTATTGTAACAAAGGGTTCTTTGCCGCGAAACGGGAATTTTTTGTGAACCGCAGGACTATTTTGTCATTCTTGTATCCAAGTACAATTTTTTCGTCTCCGAGGAGAAAGAAACTGGCAAAAAAGAACCGGAAGCACGTCCAAATCAGACGCGCTTCCGGTTCTTTGCCACACTTTAGTTGTTTAAATTTTCTAGCCGGTATTCCGAGGGGGTCTTGCCGGTGATCCGCTTGAACACCCGGGTAAAATAGTTGGCATCGGCATAGCCGCAGGCGGTGCTCACGTCTTTCAGGCTGAGGCGGGGGTCCAGCACCAGCTGCCGTGCTTTCCCCACCCGGTACTCGTTGAGGTAGGCCGAAAAGTTGACCTTGAAGCACTGCTTGAACCTCTTGCAGAAATAGGCATCCGAGTAGCGCAGGGCTGTTGCCGCGTCCTGCATCGAGATATCCTCCCGGTAGTGGGCTTCAATAAACGAGAGCATCTCCGCCCGGATAATGGAGGTGCGGACATCCTCGTCCTCTTCCTCGGTGTGGAGCGGGGCAGCCGGGGCCGTAGGCTGTACCCGGGGCGGCAGCGGCGTGCTCCGGGCCGACACCTGCCGGATGGCGTCCTCTACCGCAAACACCAGCTCCTGCTCCTTGTAGGGCTTGAGCAGGTAGTCCAGCGCCCGCACCGCAATGGCCTGCTTGGCGTAGGCAAATTTATCATATCCGGTCAGGAAGAGGATGCCGCAGTTCTTGTCCGTCTCCCGGATCTTGCGGGCCACTTCCAGCCCGGTGTAGCCGGGCATCTCAATGTCCAGGATGACCACCTGCGGGGCCTCCCGAGCAAACAGCTCCAGCGCCTCCCGCCCGTTGCGGGCCTCGTACAGGACAATCAGGTCACCCAGATACTTTTGCAGCGTCTTGCAGAGGACTTTCCGCTCGATCAGCTCATCCTCCGCCACCAGCAGCTTGCACTTCATGCCCGTTCCTCCTCTCCTCTCTGAGGGATCTCAAACCGGATGACGGTGCCATGCCCCGCCCGGCTGAACACCTGCATTTTTCCGGTATCCGGGTAGAGCATGGACACCCGCCGGAAGATATTTCCCAGTCCGATGCTCTTTCCGGTCTGTTCGCTCTGCCGCATTTTTTCGCTCAGAGCGGCAAGTTCCTCTTCCGTCATTCCTTTGCCGTTGTCGGCCACGGTAACGTACAGCATTCTCCCCTGCCGCCAGACCCGCAGCAGGACGCGCCCGCCCTCCTCGCAGGCTTTCAGCCCGTGGGAGAACGCATTCTCAATGACGGGCTGCAATGTAAACGACGGCAGCCGCGCCCGCGCCGGGTCTACCAAGATCTGCTTTTCCACGGTAATGCGTCCATCAAACCGCATCTGCTGGAGGTAGATGTAATCTTCCAGCCCGTCCAGCTCCTCTTCCAACGTCACCTCCTGCTGCTTGGTGCGCAGGTTGTGCCGGAACAGGTTGCCCAGGCTGACGATCATCTTGTCGGTGGTCTCGGCGTCTTCCAGCCGGGCCATGCAGGAGATCATGTTCAGGGTATTGAAGAGGAAATGCGGATTCACCTGGCTCTTGAGCATCTCCATTCGGGTGTGATCCAGGTCTTTTTCCAGGGCCAGATTCCGCACTTCCTCCCGGTGGAGGGCATTCAGGGTAGCCAGATGCTCCTGCATGGCGTGCTTCATCTGGTTGAACGTCCCGGTCAGCCGCCCCACCTCATCCTGGCTATGGACCGGCAGATCCTGCCCGGAAAAATCGTTGTCCGCGATGCTGCGGGAAGCCCGCGCCAGCGCCAGCAGGGGCCGCACCACGGCCCGGGACAGCATATCCAGCAGCACCAGCATCAATGCCAGCGCCATAAGGAACAGCCCCAGATACACCCAGGGCAGCTGCTCCAGCTGGTCGGCCTGTGCACTGTAAGCGGCGTTCTCCTGCTCCAACGTGGCCTGCGTCAGCCGGAGGGCGTACTCGGAGAGGTAATCCTGCAATTCCATCACCCGGTACATCTGGTCCACATAGGTATCCGCCGCCGGGGTCATCTGCAAAAAGGCGTCCCGGTACTTCTGGTAGCCCGCATAGCCCTGCAGCAGGTTCCAGGTGCGGGCGTAGCGGTCCTCGCCGATCTTTTCATAATCAAAGGGCAGCTCCGCCAGGCTGGCTTCGGTGATCTCGCAGGCCGTCTGATACTCCTCCGTGTTCTCCTGCGAGGGCTCCCGCACCATCCGGGAGAACGCCTTGGTCTCCGCCGCCAGCGCATCCTGCACGGTGTAACAGGCGCTGTTATCGGCCAGCATCGCGTCAAAGGCGGTGCTGGTCCACCGCCCCACAGCGGTAGCCATCCCGATGGACACCAGCGTCACGGCCAGAATCGCCCCCAGCCAGCCGGTCACTTTCCGCCGCAGCGAAAATCCCCGCACCCGTTGCTCTGCCATCTTCTTCCCTCCCCCGCTGTTTTGTCCGTTTCGCATTTTCTTTAGTATAGTGTTTTTGCGGGCAAAGTGCAAGCTGAACCAAAAAGCACCGCGCCCCTCCCCGTTTCCGGGAAGCAGAGCGCGGTGCCTTTCTGGTTTTATGAGGTCAAGGGGTCAGCCCTCAGCCGCGGTACTCGGCTGGCAGCTGGTCGAGGGTCTGCCACTTGGTCATGGCGTCCTCCAGCTTCATACCGTTGGCCACGGCGTCGCGGCGGCAGGCGTTGACAGCCTGGATCTCTTTCATCTTCTCGCCGGTCAGGCTGTAGCCTTTCATGGCGATGAGGGTGGCAGCCCATGCCACCATGGGGATGATGCAGAACAGCACGATGACCACCCGGTTCATACCGGGGGTGTAGGGGTCGTACTGGGTGGGCAGGCTTTCGAGGCCGATGAAGCTGACTGCAACACCCACAACGGTCGCGGACAGGCTGGAGACCAGCTTGTCCACCAGGCTGAACAGGGTGCCCATGATGCCCGGGATGTAGTTGCCGGAGCGGTAGGTCTCGTAGTCGGAGCAGTCGGCCACCATGGGGATGGGCATATCAGCCGTTGCGTAGTAAGCGCCATAGCCGATGCCGAAGAACGCGATGAACAGGATGGTGTACAGATTGATGGACAGGCCGTTCTCGCCCATGATGGACAGGGTGAACGCATCGCTCTTGTCCCAGAGCAGCAGCAGCACCAGCACGCCAATGTAGCAGAGGAACGCCACGGAGACATACTTCATCAGGCTGGCTTTCTGGCCCTGCTTCTGGCTGGTGCGGACGGTGAGCAGGAAGAAGGGCACGCTGAACACATAGCCCAGCACCATCATGGGCAGGTAGAGGCCGTCGTAATTGCCCATCATGCAGCCGTACAGCATACAGAGCACGGTGGTGTTGGTGGCGATAGAGAGGGCCAGCTTGCAGCCGGCACCGGCCACCATCAGCCGCTGCATGGGGTTATTGTTCTTGATGATCTGGAGGTACTCGTGCAGCTTGACCTTCTCGCTGACCTCGCCGCCGATGCCGAAGTACTTGGGCTGGTCTTTCTCCCAGATGCCGATAACGGCCAGCAGGGTGAGCAGAATGGAGATGACGATGCCCACAGGAGCCAGCGTGCGGAAGAACCCGGCGGAAGCGTAGCCGCCCTCATAGTTCTTGGCCAGGATGGGGGCAAAGAACTGCATGGCACCCATGCCCAGCAGGCTACCCACCGTGTTGAAGATGGTAAACAGGGGGCGCTGCTTGGGGTCGTTGGTCAACACGGTCTGGCCAGAGCGGGTGCAGCTGGTCTGGAACGTATAGCCGATGACCCAGACCGCGTACAGAGCCACAAACGCCCCGTAGCGCAGAGCCATGGCGCTGGCCGGGATGAGGGGGGTCAGGCAGTACAGCGCCAGGATGCTGGCCGCCATGATGAGGTTGCCAATGACCATGAACGGCCGGAACTTGCCGAATTTGCCGTTGGTGCGGTCCATCAGCGCGCCGATGATGGGGTCGGTGATGGCGTCGAACAGGCGCATCCCCGTGACCATAACCGAGGCAAAGAGCATGGAGAGGGCCAGCACCTTGCTGCCGAAAGTAGCGATGTAGGAAAGCACCAGCACATAGTACACGTTGGTCGCGCCGTTGTTCAGCGGAAACAGCACCAGCTGGTAGGTTTTGGCGCGGTTCAGGCCCGGCGCCTTTGCGGTTTGTTCACCCATTTGCGGTGTCTCCTTTTTTCTAAAAAAGCGGCAGCCTGCCCGCCTTTTGTTGGGGGGACAGGCTGCCTTGGGTTTCTTGCGGGGGATCCTTGGGGAAATGAAAAGAAGAGGAAGGAATCTACTTGGAGATTACTGCTGGTCCGCCGCGGGAGCGGTGTTCACAGCGCTCTTCTTGGCTTTGAGGGCCTTGCTGAGCTGCCATGCGCAGAGCACGGTCAGCACAGCCAGCACAGCGATCAGTGCATAGATCGCGGTCTGCCACCAGGGGGTAACGGTCTTCAGGGTATCGGTGGATGCCCAGCCGTTCATGGCGTTGGAGTTCACGACGGTGTACAGGATGTGATGCATTGCGTTGCGCATCTGGGTCACAATGTAAGCGTCGTTCTCATAGTTCGCAGCCTTGGTGGTGTGGATCTTGGGCATGGGGCTGTCCCAGATATCGGAACCGGCGATCAGGCCGTCCACCAGATCCATGTACTGGCTGGAGCCAGAGAAGTCGGTGATGCACATGCCGCGCATTCCCAGCTCCTCACGCAGGAAGCCGGTCAGCAGGTTCTGGTTTGCGCCGCACCAGGTAGCGCCCCAGCGGTTGAAGCCGGTCATGACATCCCACGCGCCGCCATCGGTGATGGCCTTATCGGCCACTTCCAGATAGATCTCACGGGCGGTCTGCTCGTTCAGCCAGGTGTTCACGCCGCGGCGGCTGGTCTCGGAGTCGTTCAGGGCAACGTGCTTCAGGTAGACGTACACGCCCTTGGACTGAATGCCCTGCACCTCGGCAGCGCAGATGGTGCCAGCAATGAACGGATCCTCCGCGTAATACTCGAAGTTACGGCCGGAGTAAGCGGTGCGGTGCATGTTGATGCCGGGGCCGTACAGGCCGGAGTAACCCATGGCCAGGCAGTCCTCGCCAATGCAGCGGCCCACATCGTTGATGAGGTCCACATTGAAAGTAGCAGCCATGACATCCTCAGAGGTGTAGCACATGGCGGACGCGCCGCCGGTCAGGGCAGCAGTCAGGCCCTGGGGACCGTTCTCGTCCTTGGTAGCCGTCTTGCCGATGGAGGCGGCAGCGGCCGTGTTGTGGAAGCCCAGGGTGATGGTGTTGACCATCTCGTCATAGGTCAGCTGATCCAGCAGGGTATTCCACTCGGGATCATCAAAGTCCTTGCCGATCATGGAAGCCAGGGTCAGGCCGTTCTTGGCGCCCAGAGTGGGCATCTCGACGCTGTCGGCCAGGCTGCCGTCGTACTGGGTGAATGCCAGGTCAGCAGCCAGAGTCTCGTTGGCAGTGAGCTGTGCGGGAGCGGTGGGGATGGTGCCGGTCCAGTCGGAGCGGCTCATCCAGGTCACGGAGCCGGGAGCGTCGCTGCTCTTGTTGGGGTCGGACTCATCAAACAGGTTGGTGATGGCAGTGCCGTTGGCGCTGACAGCGTAAGTGGTGGTATCCAGAGCGGGGTTGTTCCAGGTGTAAACCAGAGAAGCATCGCCATTGGCGGTCATGCGGCCGTTGGTGTTCTCCACGGTGTAGCCCTTGGCAGCCAGGATGTTGTTCAGGGCGTTGTGGGAGTCGGTGCCCACGGTGAAGTAGTAGTCGCCAGCGTCCACGATGTAGGTCTTGGCCTTGTTGGCATCGTAGGTGCGCAGCTCGCTCTTGTTGACGGTGATGTTCACGGTCTCAGAAGCGCCGGGAGCCAGGACATCGGTCTTTGCGAAGCCAGCCAGCTCGACTGCAGCCTTTTCAATGCCGTTGGCCTTGTCGTAATCGGTGTAGGGAGACTGGAAGTAGACCTGCACGGTCTCCTTGCCGGAATAGGTCTTGCCAGAGTTGGTCACGGTCAGGCTGATGTCAAAGGCATCGTCAGACTCGGTGACATTGAAGTTGCTGTAGGTGAAATCGGTGTAGCTGTCGCCGTAGCCGAACGGATAAGCAACCGTCTTGGCCCAGTCATAGTCGCCCGCGTTCGCAGTGCCCATGACCACGTCCTCGTAACGGGTCTCAAAGTAACGGTAGCCCAGGTAGATGCCCTCCTGGTAGACGCTGTACATGCCCTGCACGTCGGCACCCTCGGTCAGCAGGTTGTACTCTGCCGCGTTGGGGTAAGCCTGGGTGTAGAAGTTGTACATGGCGGGGTTTGCCATGTTGTCGTACAGGTAGGTATCGACCAGAGAGCCGGAGGGGGTCACCGCGCCGGACAGCAGCTGTGCCACACCGTTGATACCGGTCTGGCCCACGTCGCCGATCCACATGGCAGCGTCGATGCCGTAATCCTCACCGCAGATCTCAGGGTTGAGGAAGTCCAGCTCGATGGCGTTGGAACTGTTGAGCAGAACGATGATGGACTTAAAGGTGCCGTTGTCTTTCAGAGCCTTGAGGTTCTGCAGCAGCTCCAGCTCCTCCGCGGAGAGAGCCAGATAGTTGCCGTCGCCCTCCTGGCCGGAGATCCAGCTGTCGTTGGTGCCATTCTCACCGCTGGGCAGGTCAGCACCCTCGCCGCCGGAACGGGAGAGGACCACGATGGCGGCATCGCCGTACTCGGCAAAGCTGCTCTCAGCGCTGGACAGAGCGCTCCAGGGAGCCTCGTTGACCGCATACTGGGTGTTCGCCTCCAGGGTATCGGAGATGGAAGCAGGGGTCATGCGGCTGTACTTGCTCATCATGGAGTCAGAGCTGTACAGGTTCCACAGGGTCTCGTTGACGGAGATGCCCTGGGACTCCAGAGCCTGCTTAAAGTTGGGAGCCTTGCTGGTATCGACAGAGCCGGAACCGGTACCGCCGTACATCAGGTCCACGGAACCGTGGCCGAACAGGCTGACCTTGGCGCCCTGTGCCAGAGGCAGGGCAGCGTTCTGGTTCTTCAGCAGGGCTGCGCCCTCGGCCTCGACCTGAGCGCACAGCTCAGCCTCGTAGGCCTCACGCTCCTCATCGGAAGCAAAGCCTTTTTTGAAATACTCGGTATCCTCGGTGTTGCTGCTGTCGTGAATGATCTGATAGGTCGATGCATTCAGAGCAACGTTGATGGTGGTGGCGTACTGGTTTGCAATGATATTGCCAACGATGGCCGCGATCGTCAGGATCGCGGTGATGGCAGTCAGAGCAGACCATAAACCCACCTTGGATTTCTTGTTCTTCATGGGTTCTCCTCCTTTTTATTTATACAATAGCCGGCTTTGTGGGAAAGGCGGCGCTTGCCTTGGGGAATCCGCCCGGGCTTACACCCAGTTGGCGCTCTTGGACTTGGTCTTGACCAGCTTGTAGCCGGGGTTGGGGGTGTCCACCTTACGGAACGATGCCGTGTCGATGCACTCCCCTGCCACAGCCTGCAGCTTGACCTCGCCGTTCAGCGGCACTTTGAACGTGAAGACATGCTCGCCGGTCTGCTCCGCGATCTTCTGGCCGTCCGCAAACAGGGCAACGGTCTTCTGGTTGGAGTAGACCTTGACTTCGATCTCGCTGGCGGTGCGGTCCGTAAACCGCTTGGAGCAGATGTGGACGAACGCCTCATCGCTCCACCATGCCTTATAGAGGTAGAAGCTGTCTTTCTTGGTCTTCCGGTCAAACGTGACCAGACCTTTATGGTTCATGCCCGGCTCGCCGCCCTGGTCACGGGCGTCGGCTGCAAAATCGAACATGTTCCAGACGTGGGTGGACCACATCCAGGGGTGACGGTCGAAGCAGCGGAGCATGTACTCGTGGTATTTTGCCTGATACTCCTCGGTGTGGTCGCCCCGGCGGGGGTGCTCACTGTGGAGGTTGGGCATTCCCTCCGCGCCGTACTCCGAGAAGCCCAGCGCCCGGTTGGGATACACCAGATGGAAGAAGTTGAGCCACAGGTCGTTGAGGAACAGCCCCGGCACATACCAGCCCAGGTAGAGGTTCCAGCTCACCAGATCGGTGATGTGGGCCACCGGGTTGAACGGGCCGCACATGGCGTAGCAGGCCAGCGTGGTCAGGCGGGTGGGGTCCATCTTGTGGCACAGGTCGTTGAGCATGTGGTGGTTGTCCAGCATGTCGGCCTTATCCTTGGTGGAAATGGTGATCTCATTGGAGACGCCCCAACAGACGATGCAGGGATGGTTGTAGTTCTGGTAGATCAGCTCTTCCATCTGGTCGATGGTGTTCTGGCGGCCATTGGGCAGGTGCTCGGAGATATAGGGGATCTCAGCCCAGACCACCATGCCGTACTCATCGCACAGGTCGTAGAAGTACTGGTCGTGCTGGTAATGGGCCAGCCGGATGGTGTTGGCACCCAGTTCCCGGATGAGAGTCATATCCTCATCGTGCATCTCCCGGCTGATGGCATTGCCCAGACCCTTGCGGTCCTGATGGCGGGAGACGCCGTGGAGCGGGTAAGAGCGGCCATTGAGGAAGAAGCCTTTCTTGGGGTCTACCCGGAAGCTCCGGACGCCCACGCGGGTGGAAACGGTGTCCACCACTTCCCCGCCCTGCTCGAGCTCCACCACGCAGGTGTAGAGGTAGGGGTCTTTCACGCCGTCCCACAGGTGGGGGTGTGCCAGCGTCATGGTGACGTCTTTGCCCTCGGCGGCGGCCACGGTGTTGCCCTCGGCGTCATTCAGGGTGACGCGGACGGTGCCCTCGCCCTCGAGGCGGGTCTCCACCCGGATGTCGGCGGTGTGATCCTTGCACAGGGTGGGCGTCACTTTCACGCCGGTGTCGCCGTAATGGCCCAGTGCAATGTGATCTTGATTGACCACCAGCAGGCTCACGTCACGGTAGATGCCGCCGTAGAACGTGAAGTCGGCTTTCTGGGGGTAAACATGGTCGTTGACAGTGTTGTCCACCTCCACGGTCAGGATGTTCTCCTCTCGCAGCAGGGTGGTGATGTTGGCGCGGAACGTGGAGTAGCCGCCGTCGTGCACGCAGACCTCGGTGCCGTTCAGAATGACCTTTGCGCTGGCGTTCACGCCCTCGAACTGGAGCCACACCTGCTGGCTGACCTCCTCAAAGGCCGGAGCCGCAAAACGGGTGCGGTAGACGCAGGTGCCCCGCCAGTAATCGTTGCCGCCGTCCTGGCCGTCGATGGCGTTCCAGGTGTGGGGCAGGTCCACGGGAGTGGTGTTCCCCTCCGGGCCGATGAACTGCCAGTTTTTCATCAGTCGGACAATTTTGCGCATAAGCCGTCTCCTTAAACTTGGTCGTATTTTCACGGGATTCATTCCGTTCGTTTTCGTTCGTCAGTATTTTATCAAAGCAAATATTTTTTGCAAGATGGTTGCGAAAAGTGGTCGTTTTGAGAGGATATTCGGTTTTTTGCTTCCAAATCCAAAGCAAAATCATTGTGCAACTTTCACAATCAGTTGTATCCAACAAATGTTGCGAATCGCCAGAGGCTCTCCCTTTGGGAGAGCTGGCGCGCAAGCGCCTGAGAGGGCAAGGACGCTTCCAAACAATAAAAATACAGCGATACGCATTCTCTTTGTCAGAGTCCGCATATCGCTGTGTTTTCATTATTTTTTGTTTTATTCTCCCTGCTTCAGCGGGAAAATGATCTTGATGGCAAAAAAGCCGTTCTGCGTTTCCGTGGTCAGGGTGCCGCTGTATTTCTGCACGATGCGGCGGAGCACTTTCAGCTCGTAGGCCTCGGTACGGGTCGCGGCAGCCTCCGGCTCCCGAGCCGGGCTGATGACGTTGATGACGATAAAGCTCTGCCGCACGCAGACCAGCAGGTCGATGTTCCGCCGGGCCGGGTCGGGCGTCCGCACGGCTCCCTCTATGGCGTAGTCCAGCGCGTTGGCAAACAGGGCGTACAGGTCGCCGG
>ENA-ORUQ01001724-ORUQ01001724.1-human-gut-metagenome-genome-assembly--contig:-NODE-1724-length-19707-cov-7.006615_pt1 | contig 19707 bp, 16 predicted proteins | sample MGYA00242081_ERZ509211 | MGnify/ENA primary metagenome ERZ509211 (study PRJEB26280, sample SAMEA2338785) | human gut metagenome | biome: human gut; feature: human-associated habitat; material: faeces...
TTACTTTTTATTTTAATTACTTTTGGCTGTGGCTCTCAAGTTTGTGGTTATTCTGTTTCTGAACAGCCTGCTATTTCTTCTGGTTCTGCAGTTTTGATTGAGAATTCTACTTCTAAAGTTTTGTTTGATAAAAATATGAATTCTAAATTGGAACCTGCTAGTATTACTAAAATTATGACTGCTATTTTGGCTATTGAAAATTGTGATTTAAATGATACTGTTACCGTTCCTTATGAGGCTATTTCTAATATTCCTTCTGGTTATAGTATTGTTCCTTTGCAAACAGATGAACAGATTACTGTTGACCAGTTGCTTAGGGTTCTTATGGTTCATTCTGCTAATGATGCTGCTAATGTTTTGGCTTTTCATATTGATGGCTCTATTTCTGCTTTTGCTGAAAGAATGAATGCTAAATTAAATGCTTTGGGTTTACATGATTCTCATTTTACTAATCCTAGTGGTCAACATGATGAAAATCATTATTCTACTGCTCATGATATTGCTTTATTATTACAGTATTGTATGAAAAATTCTACTTTTAAAAATTATGCTAGTTTGAAATCTTGCCATCTTTCTGCTACTAATAAGTCTGATGAACGTAGTTTTGAAAATACTAATCCGATGCTACAACCAAATAGTTCTTATTATTATAAACCTTTAGTTACTACCAAAACTGGTTTTACTTCTCAAGCAATGTTTTGCTTGGCCTCTTTTGCTAGTTATAATGATTTAGATTTAATTTGCGTTATCTTACATTCTGATTCTTCTGATATTAGATTTAATGAAACAAAAAGTTTATTTGATTTTGGGTTTAAAAATTTTGCTTTTAAAGATATTGCTAAAAAAGGTGATGTTGTGACTGAAATTACTATTCCTAATGCTACTGATGAGACTAAAACTTTAAAACTGGTTTTGTCTGATAGTGTTAATACTTTGGTTGATTCTTCTGAGGTAACTGATAATTATTCTCCTCAGATTACTTTGAAGGATATTCCTTCTGCTCCAATTGCTAAGGGCAAAGTTTTAGGTACTGCTACTTATATTGTTAATGATAAGTCTTATGTCGTTAACTTAATTGCTTCTAATGATGTTACACTTTCTACTTCTCGTACTTATTATTTACAAGTTTGCTTATTAGTTCTTGTAGTTGCTGTGTTAATTATTCTTTTGTTCTTTTGGAAAACTGATAAGAAAATTAAAAATGATATTTCTGATTCTAATTAATTTGAATAAATTTTGAAAAAAGAAAAATAATAAAGTTTTTATATGCCCTATCTTGCTCTAGATAGGGCATATTTTTGTGTGTAATTAATGTGTGAATTTGAAATTATTAATTATTTATTATTCTTGAAAGTCTTTTCCTACTACTATTGTTACATGTACTTTGCTACTTGCATTTTTATTATTTGATATACTTCCTACTCCTAATACATTTTTTATTTCTTTTACTGTGTCTGTGTCTAATTCTTTTTTATTTGTTATTATTGTTTTTGATATTGAAGTTGTTTTTCCTGTTTTTGTGACATTATATCCACTTTCTTTTAACAATTCTACTGCTTTTTCTAGTTTTGTTGAATCTCCACTTCCATTTAATACTTCTATTTTTATATCTGATTTTTCTGTTGGTATTGTACTTGCTGTAGTGGTTGATGTACTATTTGTTTTGGATGTGTTTGTTGTATTATTTTTGGTTGTATTGTTTTTTGTTGTGTTTGTACTGTTTGCACTATTTGTAGTATTTTCTGTTTCTTCACCTGTTGTGCTTTCTTCTGAATAAAATAATTTTTGTATTAGTTCTTCTGTTTCGTCTTCGTCTGCTTCGAAAAACCACCATTGTTGCTTTGCTTTTTCTGGTAATTCTTTGTTTACTCCTGGTATTGTTTCTGTTGCTAAGTTTTCTGTACTAAATTCTACTGCATATGGTATATAGTCTTTTATATATGAAAAATCTATATTTGTTTCTAAGTAGTTATTTGCTATATCTAATATTTGTCCTATTTTGAATATGTTTCCTGGTTTTAGTGTTTGTTGCATTACTGCCATTATAAATTCTCTTTGTGTTCTCATTCTTCCTGTGTCATTGTCTCCATATTCTTCTGGATATGATGTTCCATTGTTGTTTTTTCTAAATCTTAATAATTGTTCTGCTTTGTCTCCGTTTATTTTTTGCTCTCCTGCTTTTAAGTTTATGTGTAAATTTTGTGTTGGGTCATCATATTTCATATCTATTGGTACATTGAAGTTTACTTCTCCTATTGCGTCTACTAGTTTTATTAGTGCTTCTGTTTTTACTACTGCATAATATTTGATGTCTAATCCTGTTAGTTTGTTTACCGCTTCTAATGTTTTTTCTGCTCCTCCATAACTATATACACTGTTTATTTTGTCTGATGGTGTTGCTTTTGCTTTGTTTTTTCCTACATATGTGTCTCTTGGTATTGATAGCAGATTTGCTGTTTGTTCTTTTGGATTGTATGATGCTACCATTATTGTGTCTGTTGGTGCTGTGTCTCCTAAGTCTGTACTTACTCCTAATATTAGGATTTTTAGTTCTGGTAGGTTTTTCTTTGTTTCTTCATCATGACCTACTACTGTTGCTAACATTCCTGATACTCCTCCACCATTTTTCTTTGTTTTGTATGCAAACCAGCCTCCTAATATTGCTAATATTACTAGTATTACTATTAATACTTTTTTCCATGTTTTCATTTTTTTCTTTGTTTGTTTTTCTGCTTTTTCTTCTTTTATTTTTTTATTATCTTTTTTATTTATTTCTTTTTTTGTTTTTTTCTCTTTTTTCACGTTTGTGCCTCCTTATATTTATGTATTAGTATAGCAAATTTGTTCTAAAAAGGCAATATATATTTTTAATTTTAAATAAATAAAAATTAATATATGTATATGGTTTAATAATTTTCTCGGTTCAATACACAATCACATTCGAAAATTATTTTACCATATACATATATTAATTCTATTTTACTAATAATTCAATTATATTTTTGTTATACATTTCTTTTGCTATAAATGATTTTTGTACTTCTGAATTTACTGTATTTTGTGGATTTACTTGTCCTGCAAAATTTACAATTAACAATGCTACATATATTATTAGTAAGCCTCGTATTGCTCCATATATTAAGCCTCCTGCTTTGTTAAACTGATTTAATATTGGCAATTTTGCTATTAAATCTGCAAGTGCTGTTACAAATCTTAGTGCTATTTTTGCTAATATGTATAATGCTATCATTACTACTGCTCTTATTACATTATATGATAAATCTTGTGCTACTTCTGGTGCTATTTGTTCTGCTATTTCATTTGTTTTTGATTTTTCTATTATTTGTTGTTCTATATTTTCATCTATATTTGTTGTGTTTATTACTATATTTGTTATTGGTCTATACAAAATTAGTGATATTGCTATTGCTATTATTCCTGCACATAGTCCTATTCCTAATTTTACTAATCCTTTTTTATATCCTAAAAATATTGATAATGCCATTATTGCTATTATTATAATATCTACTATCATTTCCTTTGTTGTATGATATTTTATATATCATACTCTCCCTTCTTTTTATTTTGGCTATTGAATTTTTATAGATTTATTATCTCTATTCTGTCTCTATAGATAATTCCTGCCATATTACTTGATAATGTAATGTTTGTAATTTCTTGTGTTGCTTTATATCTTTTTGCTAGCCATCCTCCTGTATTTATGAATTCTATTTCTGTTCCTAAGTTTAGTGCTATTATATTGTCTGATGTATAGATTTCTTTTGTTACTGCTTTTGCTGTATATGTTGAGGTGTTTTTATTTTCTGTACTTATTATTGTTACTACAGAGTCTGCTGAAAATAGGTCTGATGTTTTTTCTTCTATTTCTGCTACATTATTTGCTAATTCTATAGTTTGAAATGTTGTTTTTTTGCTCTCATTATTGAATAATTCTTCTTTACTTCCGTCTAATGCAAATTCTACTATTTTGTCTTTTGACATACATATTAATTTTTCTTTATCTTGATATTTTATGTTTGTTATTAATTCATTATTTTCAAATTCATATGTTGCGACTTTTGAGTTTTGTGCATCTGTTTTTGCTTTTTCTACAGAGAATACTTCTATTTGTGATTTTACATTTATTCCTGATGCATCTATTTCTGTTATTGCTAAATATTTGTTATCACTTGAAATGGCTATATCTGATACTCTCATTGTTGATAAGAATTTATTAAATAGTGGCTCTCCTTTTTCGTCATATACTGCTATTACTGTCTTATAGCTTGTATCTACTAATGTTAGTGCTACATATCCATTTTTGCTTACATGAATTTGTGATATGTTTCCTTCTACTGTTTTTTCCCATGCTATTTCTTTATCTGTTATGCAATAAACCTTTTTTCCTTTATTTTCTGCTATTGCTAAATATCTATTACTTGATGCAAATATTGGATTTGATATTTCTACTTGTAAACTTTTTTCTTCTTTTGCTGTGCTTCCATATATCTTAAATTCATTTTTGCTTAATATTCCTATATATTGGTTATATGCATATATTTGTGGATTGTCTTCTTCTTTTATGCTTATTGTTGCTAATCTGTCTTGATTTACTTCTTTTCTTAGTATTTGTGTGTCAAACCATTCTCTAAAATTCTCATTTTTTCTATATATTATCATTATTGTTATTGATGATATTATTATTATTGCTATTATTATGCTTATTACTATTCTTTTTTTGTTTATTTTTTTGGTTTCCGGCTCTTTCCAAAAATCTTTCAATGTTTTCTCTTCCTTCCTTATTTTGTTTTTCTTTTGATGTTTTTATTTTACTATAAATTGTTTAAAATATCAATGTTTTTTCTTTAAGAATTTATGACTATTAAATGGTTCTTTTATGATTATTTTTTATCTTTTTCTTTTATGCTAATAAGTATTATTTGTAAAATCCCTATATATCCAAATATTGGATACAAAAGCTGTATTAGTGCTGAGAATCCTATTTGAGATATTGGTATTGAACTTATACATATTAAATATAAGATTATTTTTTTGTTATTTTGTTTTTTTACATTTTGCATTAATCCTGCTATTAGTGAAATTGCTGTTGTTAGTATTGATGTTAATATTACTATTCCATATGCTATTTTTAATTTTGGTAATTGGGTATTTATAACATATGATACTGGCATTTCCAAATTTCTTATATTTACATCTATTTTCAGCATTGATACAAATATTGATGTTGCTAAAATAAATGTTGTTAGTATTATAATTATTGCAGTTTTTGATATTTCTTTTTTAGTAATTATTTTATTTATACTTATCAATACTGGTATTAAAAGTATGCTATTGTAACTTGCATATATTGCCCCACTTACTAGCCAGTTGCTTCCTTTTACGATTTCCATTTCATTTATTTTGTTTATTATGTTTGTTGAACTTAAGGTATATATTCCTATTATTATTATAAATAATATTAAGATTGGTACTATTGCTTCACTGACTTTTACTATTCCTTTTGTTTCTTTTGACATTATTATTATACATATTATTGCTAATATTGAGCTTCCTATTATTTGTGGTATTTCTATTGTTTCTGCAAGATATCCGCCAAATCCTGCTATCATTATATAAAATGTTATTAAGATAAATGTATTTATTATTGTGTTTATTATTTCTAGTATTTTTTCTTTTCTGTTTTTTTCTGGTATTATATTTTTTAAGAATTCTTTATATGTTGTTATTTGTTTTTCTTTTATTATTACTATTGTTTTGTAAATTATAATTCCTAGTAATATGCTTGATACTATTATTCCTAATATTCCTTTTTTTCCATACGAAAAAAAGAACAAGTAAATTTCTTGTCCTGATGCAAATCCTGCTCCTATTAATGCTCCTATTATTACTAGTGCTATTTTTATACAGTTTTTCATGAATTCCTCCTTTTATGCAAATTTCGCGTGCGAACAAAGACGCGGACTTTAAAATATTCTAATACAAAAAGACCCCATTAAATTATATGAGGTCTTTTTATTATAAATTCATGTTTTATATTCATGTAAAAATCTTTAATGTTTTATTTTTTTCTTCTTCTTATTGTCCATACAACTATTCCAGCTACTATTATTACAACTGGTACTGCAAATATTATTGCTAGTATTATTCTATTTTCTGTTTCTGTTGCTGTATATGTTACTGTTCCTGTGCTCTTTCTTGCTGTGATGTCTTCTTCTCTATTTACTAGATATGAGATTGAGTTTAATGCTAAATCTTTGTTTTGTCTATATTGGATAACTGGTGCTTGTGTACTTGATGTTAATGCCATATCTGATATAAAATAGTTTTCTCCATATATTATTAGTTTTGATGTTTTTGCTTTTTCTCCTGTTTCTTCATTTGCTTCTGATAATGTTTTTGTCATCATTGCTCCTACTGTAAATGTGTTTACTTCATCATCTGCTTCTGCTGTGTCTTGTGAGTTTGAGAAGTTTGTTCTGAAATAACTTTTGCTACTTGTTGTTAATAATGGTGTTTCTTCAACTTTTAATTCTGATAATTTATCAGATTCCATTACATTTATTTTTGTTGCATTTACAAATATTACTCCTTCTGAATTTACTAATTTTTTAGTTACATCTGTACTTTGTATTTCTGGTAATATTAAATCTGGTTGTCCTGATAACATTTTGCTTGTGTCTGTTTCTCTTATTATTCCTAAGCTAAATGGGCTTATTCCATACATTTCTAATATTTTATTTACATTTGGCATTTCTGTGCTTTGTGCTGTTGCTGCTTGGAACCATAAAATATTTTTTCCTGCATTTATATAGTCTATTATTGCATTTGTTGCTATTTCGTCAAAGTCTTGTGATGGCATTGTTATTACTAATGTGTCACAATCGTCTGGAATTTTTCCTGTTGTTAATACATCTACTGTTTCTACATCATAGATTTCGTTTTCTAAGTATGCATTAAAGTATTGCAATCCACTACTTAGTGATAATTTTGAGTATCCTGATAAGAAATATACTTTTGGTATATAGTCTGTTGATACTGTTTGTATTGCTGATGTCAATCTTTCTTCTGCTATACTTATGCTTTCATATGTTGTTGAATCATATGTTACTAAGTCTTGTGATGATAATATTTTATATTTTTCTCCGCATTCTGCTATTATTGCTGTTGTTCCACTTTCTATTCCATATTTTTGTACTAAATCTGGTCTGTCATTTGCTTTTACTGCTTCTACTTTTATATGTTCATTTACTTTATTGTATTGTTTTGCTAGGTCTAGTGTTGAATCATCATCACTGTATTCTACAAAATATAAGTTAATGTCTTTTTGGATGTCTTTTACCTTGTCTTTACTTGCTTGTGTTAATGTGAATAGTTTTTCTTTACTAAAGTCTAATGGTGTAATTTCTGCTTTTTGCATTCCTATATTTATTCCAAAGAATATTGCTAATATTATTAATACTAATATTAATGTTTTTGTTCCATTTATTAACCATTTTTTCTTTATTATTTCTATAAATTTGTTTGGCTTTTTGTCTTTTTTTTCTTTATTCTTTTCTTTTACTGGCTTGTTATTTTTTTTGCTATCTTTTGTTTTATTTTTTTCTACTGTTTTGTTGTTTTTTTGTTCTTTTATTTTTTTATCTTTCTTTTCTTTTTGCTCTTTATTTTCCAAAACTTTTCCCTCCTTATTTTACGCTTTTTCTTCTTTGCATTAATGTTATTGTTAATATTATGCTTGTTATTGCTGATGTTACAAATGTTACTGTGTCTGCTATATCTATTTCTCCTTGTGTGTATTTATATAACATGTTTACAAATGATAATCCACTTAAATTTGTGTTAAAGTCTGGTAATACCCATGTTATTATGAAAAATGCTATTGATATTATTGCTGCTATTATTTGATTTTCTGTTATACTTGATGCTAAGATTCCAAATGCTATGTATGTCATGCAGAATAGTAAAAATCCAAACATTGTTACTAGTGCTGTTTGTACATGTGGTGCTCCAAAGTGGCTTGTTATTGCAAAGTACATAAAGCTGATTAATTCTGTTATTATTACTACTACTGCTGCTGATATAAATTTTCCTAATACTATTTTTGTTATACTAAGTGGTGATGTTAATAACAATTGTTCTGTTCCTGATTTTCTTTCTTCTGCAAATGAGCGCATTGTTAATAATGGTATTATTACTGCTAAAACTATTATTGTTGGTAATGAATAATATATACGTTCTAAGTTTACACTTCCTGCTCCTATTACACTAAAGTAAAATGATATACTTAGTGCTACTAGGAATACTCCTATAAATATGTATCCTATTGGTGTTGTGAAATATGATTTTAACTCTTTTTTTATGACTGCCCACATGGCTTAATTACCTCCTTCTATTAGCTTCATAAATGCGTCTTCTAGTGTTGTATCTGCTTTTTTCATTTCGAATATTGTTATGTTTTCTTTTGCTAGTTCTTGAAATAATATTTTTCTTAAATCTGCATCTTTTTCTGATTCTATTAAATATTTTTTGGTTTTGTCTTCGTTTTCTTTTACTAACTCTATTTTACTTATTTCTTTTATTTTTTTTGCAACTTCTTCTATTTTGTTTTCTAAGTCTTCTACTGTTACATATATATCATTTTTGTTTGCAACCTTGTTCTCTAAGTTTTCTGGTGTGTCAACTGCTATTATTTTTCCTTTATTTATTATTATTACTTTTTGGCATATTTGACTTACTTCTGATAATATGTGTGAACTTAGTATTATTGTATGTGTTTTTCCTAATTCTTTTATTAGATTTCTTATTTCTGTTATTTGCTTTGGATCAAGTCCTACTGTTGGTTCATCTAATATTAGTATTTTTGGTTCTCCTACTAATGCTCCTGCCATACTTACTCTTTGTTTGTATCCTCTTGATAGATTTCTTGTTAATTTCTTTTCTACATCTTTTAGTCCTGTTTCTTCTATTATTTTTTCTACTTTTTCTTTTCTTGTTTTTCTATCTACTTTTTTGATTTCTGCCATATATGTTACAAATTCTTTTACTGTCATGTCTGTATATAATGGCACTCCTTCTGGCATATATCCTATTTCTTTTTTTGCTTTTTTTGGTTTCTTGCTTATGTCGTATCCGTCTATTATGATTGTTCCTTCTGTTGGCTCTATATATCCTGTTATCATGTTCATTGTTGTACTTTTTCCTGCTCCATTTGGCCCTAATAACCCTATTATTTCTCCGTCATTTATTGTGAAGCTGATTTTGTCTACGGCTACAACTTTTCCGTATTTTTTTGTTAAATTTTTAACCTCTATCACGGTTACTTCCTCCTTCTTTTGGATTTTTCTTGTTTTCCTTATTTCCCTAGTATAATATCATTTTATATCTTACTTGTAAAGCATTTCACAAAAAATTCACATTTGATGGTATATATACAAATTTTTGAATTTTTTTACTATTTTTTATTGACAGCTGTACTTTTTTGTGTTATTATAAATATTGTTCAGGTTATGGGTCAATAGCTCAGTTGGATAGAGCACACGCCTTCTAAGCGTGGGGTCGGGGGTTCGAACCCCTCTTGGCCCACCAGAATTATAAAACCATACAAATATTGAAATATCAATATTTATATGGTTTTTTTGTATAATAATGTAATAGTAATTTTCTTTTTTTCTATAGTTTGTCTATAAATTTCTTTTTTATTTTAAATGATGAGTGTACATAGATTCCTAGTGTAACACTTACATTTGAGTGTCCTAAAATTTCGCTTAAAGATTTTACATCCATTCCTACTCGTATACATCTTGTTGCAAACGTATGACGTATGCAGTGAAATTTTTTGTATGGAATATGGCATTCTTTTAATATTTTGTTATAAGTGTATCTATATCCTGTTGGCTCTATTGGTCTTTCTTTTAATCCTGATAGTATAAATGTGTCTTTTTTGTATTGTTTTGAGATTTCTTTTAGTTTTTTGTATAATATTGGGGCTATTGGTATTTCTCTTACTGAATTCTTTGTTTTAGGTGAGGTAATTACAAGTTTTGAATTTTTTTTGCTCATGTATATTCTTTGTACTGTATGTCTAATTCTTATTTTTTTGCTTTCAAAATCTATATCTGACCATTTCAGTGCACATACCTCTCCTATTCTTAATCCTGTGTACATACTTATTAATATTCCTAGATTCATTATGTTATCTGAGTCTAATATGTACTCTTCTATCTTTTTTCGTTCTCTTTCATTAAATACTTCTGCTTCTTTTGTAGTTGTTAATGGTGTTGATACTAAATCTAATTTGAAATCCATATTGTATTTTCTTTCTGCATATTTTAATATGGATTTTAGCACTGTTATTATGTCTTTTACTGTTTTACTTGATAATTTAAATTGTAATTCTTCTACATATCTATTTAGATTTATATTGGCTATTTCTTTTAAGTTTCTCTCTCCAAAATCTTTTTTCAAATAATTTGTAATTTTTAGTTTGTAATTTGCATATGTTGATTCTTTTATTCGCATTTTTTTATATTCCAACCATTCATCACATACTACATTAAATTTTTGTCTTTTTCCTATTAATAGTTCCATTTTTTTACCTCTTTTCTTTTTTTACTCTTATATAATATACTACCATATCTTTACCAATTGGAACTAATTTATAGTTAGTGTTTTGACCAATTTTATGTAAAATTAGCCTCTTTTTTTTTATGTTTTTTCTTGCTGTGAATAACTTTTTTATTTCGTGTAATACTAATAGTATGAATTTGTTTTTTGTGGATTTTGTCGGTTTTTGTCGAATTTGGGTGGGTTTGCTCGGTCTTTTACCATTTGGCAATTTTCATATTCCCAGTTTGTTCTATATTTACTTATAAATTGTTATACTTATTTTAGTTAATATGGAGGTGTACATTATGAAATCTAATGTGAAAAATTCAATCGATTCTGCTATTGGTAAAGTATTTAAATCTTATAGAAAAAAATATCATTTGACTCAAACTCAAGTTGCTGATAAACTTGGTATTTCAGAAAAATATATTTCTAGATTAGAAAATGGTAATAGTGGTGTTAAACTTGAAACTTTAATAAATTATATGAATACTTTGGGAATTGCTCCTGATGTTTTATTTAAGGATTTAATGAAAAACAATGATGTCGTTTTTCAAGTTAATTTGTCTCAAAAAATTAGTGAATTGCCTAAAGACAGACAAAAATTTATTAATAAAATTGTTGATGAACTTAAACGTTTGTAATTTTATATTATATTTGCTTTTGTTTGAAAATTTGTTGATTTTATTATACTTAAAAAATCCCACAAATTCAGAAAAATTTATTCTAAAATTGTGGGATTTTTAGATTATTTTATATATTAAGAAAATTTTAGAATTTTACTAATATATAAATTTTATTTCTTATTCTTTCCAAAATGCTTCATAAGTTTTGTATGCTGAATAAATATCATATTTACTTGTTACTTCATATGGTGCATGCATTGAAAGTACTGGAACTCCACAGTCAATTACATCTGTTCCTTTATTTGCTAAGATGTATGCTATTGTGCCTCCTCCTCCAATGTCAACTTTTCCTAGTTCTGAAACTTGATATTTTATTTCATTTTTTTCTAATATGTTGCGTATCCATGCTACATATTCTGCATTTGCATCTGATGCTCCTGATTTTCCTCTTGCTCCTGTGTATTTGTTTAATGTTATTCCTCTTCCTAGATATCCTGCATTGGTTGTATCTGATACATATGCATAAATTGGATCAAATCCCGCATCTACATCTGATGATAACATTTTTGAGAAGCAAAATACTTTGTCTAATAAATTTGGTTTGTTTATTCCTAATTTGTTTAGGATTTCTGATACAAAGAAGTCAAACATATGTGATTCCATTCCTGTATTTCCCATGCTTCCTACTTCTTCTTTATCTGATAAAATACATATTGCTGTATTTTTTACTTTTTCTAAATTCATCATTGCTGCTAATGATGTGTATGCACATACTTTATCATCTTGTCCATATGCTGCTACCATACTTTCATCAAATCCTAATGATCTTGCTTTAAAAGCTGGTACTAATTCTAATTCTGCACTTAATAAGTCTGATTCTGTAATTCCATATTTTAGATTTAATAAGTGTAATATATTTAATTTTACTTTTTCACTTACATTGCATTGTTTTTTGTTGTTTTCTCCTTCTTCTTTATTGCAACATGAAAATGGTATGCTTCCTATTAGAAGTTTTAAATCTTCTCCTTCTACTCCATTTTTTAGTTTTTTCTCCATTTGGTCTTGTGCTAAATGTGGTAGTAAATCTGTTATTGTGAATATTGGGTCTGTTTCTTTTTCTCCTATTTCTATTTCTATTTTTTCTCCGTTTGTTTTAACAATTACTCCATGTATACTTAATGGTATTGTTGTCCATTGATATTTTTTTATTCCTCCATAGTAATGTGTTTTAAAATATGCTAGTCCTCCATCTTCACATAATGGATTTGGTTTTAAATCTAATCTTGGTGAGTCAACATGTGATCCTATAATATGCATTCCATTTTCTTCTATGTCATTTTCTCCTATTATTGCTAAATACATGCTTTTTCCTCTATTTATAAAATATACTTTGTCTCCTGGTACTAATGTTTGTTTATTCATTATGTCTGTATATCCGTTTCTGTCTGCTAATTCTTTAGCATTTTTTATAAATTCTCTTTCTATTTTTGATTTGTTTAAAAATTTCATATAGTTTTCTGTTATCATAACAAGTTCTTCTTTTTGACTTGTTGTTAAGCTTTTCCATCCATCTTCCTTTTTTGTAAAAAGTTTTTCTTTTAGTTCCTCTCCCATATTTTATCACAATCCTTTCTTTGTATTTCTTGCCTCAGTATATCACTTTTTATTTTTTTTGTCTACATTTTTGTATATTGCTTGTATTTTATGCTAATACTATTAAAAATATGTATAGGAAGTGATTTTTTTGAATTCTTTATGGCTTGATTCTGTTAATTTTAATAATAATAATTTGAATGTTTCTGATGTTGAGTGTGATGTTTGTATTGTTGGTGCTGGTATTTTTGGCATGACTTGTGCCTATTATTTAACTAAACTTGGTCTTGATGTTGTTGTTTTGGAAAAAGATACTATTTGCAGTAAAACTACTGGTCATACTACTGGAAAAATAACAAGTCAACATGGACTTTTTTATAAACATTTGATTGATGATTATGGTTATAATTTTGCTAGGTTGTATTTACAATCTAATGAAGATGCTATTGAAAATATTAAAAATATAGTTAATTCTGAAAAAATTTCTTGCGATTTTTCTTTGCAAAATAGTTATGTATATTCTACAACTAAACAGGAATTAAATGATGTTAAAGCTGAAGTTGAGGCTGTTCGTTCTTTAAATTTTCCTTGTGAATTTGCTTCTACTGTTGGTTTGCCTTTTGAGACTTGTGGTAGTGTTTGTTTTAAAAATCAGGCTCAATTTAATCCTGCTAAATATGTTTTGGGACTTTATAATTCTATTAAGAATTCTGCTCATGTTTTTACAAATATTACTGTTACTGATATTCGTAAGGATTTTGATGATAGATATGTGTGTTTTGCCGCTTCTTCTCCTGTTCAATATTATTCTAATAATAATGATTTTCCTAGTTATAAAATAAAATCTAAATATGTTATTATGGCTTCTCATTATCCTTTTATTAATTTTCCTGGATTTTATTTTACTAAAATGTATCAATCTACTTCTTATGTTATTGCTATTGACCCTAAAAAATCTTTGTTTAATGGTATGTTCTTAAGTGCTGGTACTCCTACTTTTTCTTTTAGGACTGCTAAATTTGGTAATAAAAATTTGCTTTTGATTGCTGGTTCTGATCATAAAACTGGTTCTTTTTGTACTGAAGCTTCTAGTTATAAAATTTTAGAAGATGTTGCTAAAAAATATTACCCTGATTGTGATATTTTATATCGTTGGAATACTCGTGATTGTATTTCTTTAGATAAAATTCCATATATTGGTCAGTATTCTGATTCTTTGCCTAATTTTTTTGTTGCTACTAGTTTTAAAAAATGGGGTATGTCTCTTTCTAATGTTGCTGCAAATATTATTGTTGATATGATTACTGTTAAAGAAAATCCATATTTTTCTGTGTATTCTTCTGATAGATTACAGCCTATTAAAAATATGGATGAATTTAAAAATGTGATTGTTCAGTCTACTAAGTCTTTGGTTATTGATAAAATTAAAAAATCTAATATTAGTTTTGATTCTATTCCTTTGAATTCTGGTGCTATTGTTGAGATTAATAATCAAAAGATTGGAATTTTTCGTGATTCTCATGATGATATTTTTGCTGTTAAACCTTTTTGTACCCATCTTGGTTGTTTGCTTTCTTGGAATGATGTTGATAAGACTTGGGATTGCCCTTGCCATCGGTTCTCGCTTTAGTTTTGATGGTAAAAATTTGTATGATCCTGCTTTTAAAGATTTAGAAATTTTTAATTTGCATTAATTTCTCGTTTTTTATTGACTTGCTGGCTTTTTTTTGCTACAATGCTAGTAATATTCATATATTTATATGTTTATTTTATTTATTTTTTTGTTTATTGAACTAGATTTCTTCAAAAAGCAATCTAGTTCTATTTAATATTTATTTTTTATAGTTCTTCATTGTCTTCTATTATTTTGTCTATAATGTTGTCTTCTAATGAAAATGGTGTTACATATCCTTCTAAGTAATTCATTTTTTCGCTTAATACTTCATTTCCTTTATTTACATATATTTTTGATTTACCTTTTCCGTTTTTGGCTTCTTGCACTAAGTTTGAGACTGGTGAATTTCCATCAAATGCTATTACTATTGATTTTCTTCTTTCAAATATTTCATAATTGAAGCTTTTGTATATTCCTAGTTCTTCACTTTCTGTTGATATTCTTATTCCTGTTATTTCTTTTTCTTCTAGTCTTTCTTGTTCCTTTTCATTTATCATTTTTGGAATTATTGCGTATATTTCAAATTGTTTTTTGTATTTTTGCATTGCTTCTATTACAGCTTTTTCATATCCTTCTACTTTGTGTCCTATTACAAAAAATACTTTTTTGTTGTCTAATTTTTTTATTAGACTTTCTATTATTTTTCGTCCATATTCGTCTACATATGTTATTCTTCCTTTTTTGTTAAAGCTTCCTCCTGCTATTATTATTGGAATTTTGTCTGTTGGTAATTCTGCTATTTTTGTGCCTAATACTTTTTCTGATTCTTCTGTGTTTGTTATTCTAAGATCTCCTTCTTCATCTTTTATTTTTTCTAGTTCTTCATTTTCTATTTTTAGTAATGCTTCTCTTAGTGTTCTTCCTTTTAAGAATTCTTGGAATTTCTTTGTTTTTTGTTCAAAAAATTCTTCGTTTTCTTTTATGATTTGTTCTTCTACTTCTCTCATTTTCTCAAATTCTTTGTCTGTTACACCTAATAGATTTTGTAATGCTAATTGCTCATCAAATGTGTCTGTTCCATAAAATCCGTTTCCGTCTGTTCCTTGTACACATTTTACTCCTTCTTTTAGGAATTTTTTTATTGGATGTTTTTCTAATTTGCTTAAGTTGTTTAATCTTATATTAGATGTCAATTGAAATTCTACTATTGTATTTGTTTTTTTCATTTTTTCTATTAGTTCTTTTCCTTCTTTTGTGTTAGGTTCTTTTGAGTATAACCCATGTCCTATTCTTATTCTTGGCATTTCTTGATTTGGTCTTAGTGATTCTTCTACACATTTTATTGATTTTCCTACATTGTCTTTTAAGCTGTCATTTTCTCCTGCATGTATTCTTACTGTGAATCCTTTGTCATAATATGCTATTTCTTGCACAATTTGCTTGATTGCTGGTTTTAAGTCTTCTATGTCATTTATTTCTTCTCCTTGGAAGTCACTTCCTACAACATATGGATCTTTTGCTACTGCTTTTAACACACATAAATTTTCTCTTAGATATTTGTCACTTGTTATTTGGTCTTTTATTATTGTTAGTGCTACTCTTCTTATTCCTGCTAAAAATCTTATTTTTACTCCTGTTTCTTTTTCGATTTCTGGTAAAATTTCGTGTACTTCTTCTAGTAATTTTATTGCTGGTTCTCCTACTTTTGCTAAATCTGTATTTGCTATTTCTACATATTTTATTCTTTGTTTTTGATATTCTCTTGCTATCCATAATAGTTTGTCTTGTCTTATTACATTATTTTTATATGGACTTCCTGGCTTGCTGTCTTGTAACATTTTTACAACCATTTCTTTTATGTCTTTTTCTGGTATTTTTTTTGCTATTTCTTCATCTAGTTTTATTTTGTTTTCTGATTCTGTTCCTTTTGCAAATACATATCTATATATATAGCATTTTTCTAGGTTTGTGAATACTGCTTGACCATCTTTTAATATTGATAAACTTACTCTGATTTTTTCTATGTTTCTTCTTGCATTTTCTAAGTTGTTTAATATGAAGTCTGCAAAGTTTATAAATGTGTTGTCATCTATTTTTCTTGTTAAATATTTTCCTGTTAGTTTTGAGTCTTTAAATTGTTCTTCTGCTTCTTTTCTTTGTTTTGTGATTTCTTTTTCTTGTTCTTCTGACATTTTTAAGTTTAATTTTTTTATGTAATATAATGGGTATTTTATTTGGTGTTTTATTCCTAATGCTATTAAACAGTCTGGTGTTAATATGGCATTCATATGTGTATGTAAATCTGTTCTGAATTTGCTTTGTTTTAATATGTATGTTTTTACAAATGTTTTTTCTATTGGTAATTTGTAATTTTTTGTTTGTGACATTAATGTTTTACTTATTGCTGGTATTTGGGCTTTTATTTCTATTCTGTCATTATATATGTTGGCTAGTTTTATTCCTCCTAGTCTAAATACATATACTTCTTCGTTGTTTCCGTTTATCATTGCTTTCATTTTGCCTTTTATTATCTTCATGTCTTGCTCATTTTTTTCTGTTTCTAATTTGCAGATTTTTGCTAGATTTGTTATTAGGGTTCCTTTTTTATGGTTCGGCGTTTCTAATATGTATTCTATTTCGTCTTCTGATATTTTGTATAAGTTTACTATTATATCTTTTTCTTTGTCTAAATAAAATTTTCTTACTTTTTCCATTTATTAACTTACCTCCACATCCGTATTATATCATATTTACATAAAGTCGTCAATTGCTGTATATGTATGAAAATATAAGCTCTGCAAATCGTTGATATTTCAACATTACAGAGCTTATGTTTTTGGTGCCAACGAAGTAGTTATTTACAACTTTTGGCTCTCTTGACGATTGATACAAACATCAATCAATTTATTAAAGTATATCATATTTTTGATAAATTACAAGAGATTTATTCAAATTTAATAAAAAGGAAACTCCCCCTTTTACAGAGAGAGAAAGAATAGTTTCTTTTTTCATTGTTTACCATGCCTGACCTTTAACTCTTCTTACAATAACACCAAGCTTTTCACTGAACTGAACCCATACTAAAATAGTAAGGTCTCCATACTGAAGAGCAAGGATAGTATAACCACTACCACTGGTATTCTGAACAACAGGCTGCATTCTACAAACTGCTTCCAAACTTACCATATCAGGTGAAGAGAAATGTTTATTTATTGCCTTACGAACGAGTGTTGCTGTCTTGATATCTAACATGATTTTTTCCTCCTTGGGTAATTACCCGTAATAAAATTTGTCTATTGCTACTGATGCAACGGAGTTACAATATGTTACATCATTTATAATTATATCATATTTACATAAAAATGTCAAATTTAATAGACATTTAAATTATTTACCAAATATAAAGTAATTTTATTTCATTCATCTTGTTGCATCTCCTATACCTAATCTCAATTTATCTTTTATATTCATATCTTTAATTATATTTTTAACATTTTCATTTTCCATATTAAAAATTCCCTTTCCTTTAAAATCTTTTGTTTGCTCGTTTTCATCTGGTATAGTTACTTTTCTATAAATATTATTAGCGATTTCATTATCTTTTAGCTCTATTTCATATTTTAGTAAGCGATTTTCTTTTTCTATTTCAAAGCTAGAGTGTTCAAAATCTTTAATTGCCATATTTAAGTCATTTACATTTCTTACTATCTGGGTTATATCTTTTACATCTTCTGTATAATTTTTGATTTTTTGGACATCCTTGTTTGAAATAACCATATTATTTTTGTTAAGTTTAGTAGATTTTAGGTTATTTAAAATTTCTTTTATATCATTACTAGAATTATCAAGTATTTTCGTTTGATTATTTGCTTTTTCAAGTTTTTGTTCTTTCTGTTTTAGTTGCTTATTAATTTCTCTATAATTGCCCATTTCATTAACATTAATGTCTTGGTTTCTACCTTTTTGTTTTTCTTTTAACTTAGTATTAACCTCATAAAACTTGTTATATGACTTAATACAAGCATTTCTCATTTTATCTTGTATTTCTGTGAATAGATTACTTATTTTTTGATAAGAATAACCATTATAATATAAATCAAATATTCTAACTATAACATCTTTTGTAGCATAGTCTATTACTAGTTTTTTATCTTCATGTTTATATACTAATGGGACAATATGTGGAATATGACCACATTTAATTGCACCAGCTAGTCCTACTTTAGTTCTTTCACTTGTTCTTTCGATTTCATTTTGACCAACACTCATTAATAACCTTGAAATCATTTTACCATTTGCACTAGTTGTATTTATTTCATCATTTATGCAATCCAAATAAGCATCGTTTTCATCTAGAAATGTCATTAAATTTTCCCAATCATAAATACTTCTTGTTATTCTATCCAACTTTAAAGCAACAATAGTATTTATTCTTTTAGTTTTTATATCATCTTTTAATCTCTCAAATTCTGGTCTATGATTACCAGTCTTAGCACTAATTCCAGCATCTTGATAATAATCTATTATTTCATAACCTTTAAATTTACAAAAAGATTCTAATCTTTCTTTTTGTTCTGGGAGACTAAAACCTTCTCTTGCTTGGTCTTCTGTTGATACTCTCATATATAAGCCACACTTTTTCTTTTCATCTTTCAATTTTCAAACCTCCAATCTAACAAAAAAGAGACATCAAAGTACAATACGAGTACTTTTGACATCTCTTAAATTCGTTTAACAAAATACAATATAATTGTAATATAATATAAATTTTTCAAAGTGCTTGTAAACATATAGCTTTTGACGAACAGCTATATGCAATTAATTGGCTATATTATATCACGATTTCAAGAAATGTCAAATATTTACAAATTTATATTTTTTTCAAATATTCTTCTAACTCTGATAATTTTATCTTTTTAGATAAGTTTGAAATATACACATCATTTGAATAATTGAAAACTAAAAAAGTAATACTTTTAATAATCACTTTATGTGGCTCAATATATGTAAGATTAGTTTTTTCTAATTTCCTAATGTTACCATTTATAAAAGTAGGGGTAACTTTAGCAAATTCACATATAAATTCAAGTCTCTGTTTTAGACATTCTTCAAATTGTAATTCTTGTTTAATTATTTTCAATTTATGCACCATCCTTTCGTTTGGATAATTTTAATATTGTTTTAGACAATCCTAACCACGTGTAAAACACGTGGTTTGTTCTTAGCCTAGAAGGCTTTTCTTCTGGC
>ENA-ORUQ01001726-ORUQ01001726.1-human-gut-metagenome-genome-assembly--contig:-NODE-1726-length-19692-cov-2.938025_pt1 | contig 19692 bp, 20 predicted proteins | sample MGYA00242081_ERZ509211 | MGnify/ENA primary metagenome ERZ509211 (study PRJEB26280, sample SAMEA2338785) | human gut metagenome | biome: human gut; feature: human-associated habitat; material: faeces...
CGCGCTTGCTTTGGGAGCAAGATGCCGGGAGTTCGAGTCTCCCCACTCGGACCATATTAGGACGTCACTGTGGAGAATGTGATGTCGTGAGGAAGACCCCCGTATAACGGGGGTCTTCCTTATTTTTTGCACCAGTTTTGTGGTTGCGATGAGGATTTCAGCAACGCGGATGCACCAGAAATTTGGCGGCATTTGAGATGGAAAATAAACTTTGAGAAAAATTGGTGCGCCTGCACCAGTTTTTTATTTTTCTGGTGCAGGCGCAGAAACAGTGTTATTTTAAAGAATTTTTATAATCAACCCTCTGCCCGGTATAGGAACGTCATAATCTGCCCACGGGTACAAATGCTGTCCGGGGAGAAAGTTGTGTCAGAAGTTCCCACGGTGATGCCGTTGTCTACCGCCCAGGCTACCGCTGTGGCATAGGCTGCGCTGGAGGGGACATCAGTAAACTTCCCGTTGGCAGCCACGGCGGGGCTTCCTGCCTGTTTCCACAGGTATTCCATCGTCATGGCGCGGGTGCAGGCTTTATTGGCGTCAAATACGGTGCCAGAAACCATGCCCATTGAATACGCCCACACAGCGGCTTTAGCGTAATACTCGCTGCCGGACAGATTTATAAATGGGTTGGCAAGGCTGGGGGTAGGAGACCCGGCAGCCCGCCAGATAAAGGTCAGAATCTGCGCATTGGTGCAGGTGGCGTCCGGGGAGAATGTGGTGGCGGACGTGCCTACGGTCACGCCATGGTCCACAGCCCACTTTACAGGCTCGGCATAGTAGGCGCTGACTTTCACATCTGCAAATGGCTCAACGGTCGGCTCAACTGGAGTAGTCGGCTGGACGGGCCGGGCAGTATAGGGCAACTTAACGCCGTCCATCAGGTGGATGAATTTGTCGTTGGCCCATTTGCCTCCCGCCTTGCCCATTAGCAAGTGTTCAAGGTCGCTTCCGTATCCCCAAAGACTCCCGTCTGCCTTCACCGCAAAATAAGTACTGCCCTCGCCATAGATCCCCACCACGCCGTCGAATACTTTTATCGGGGCAGGATCGCCCGTGGTGCCCGTTGTCTCATCGTAAATTTGACCGTCATAGCGCAGCAAGTCTCCGTTGGTCTTACATAGATACAGCGTATCATAATCACCTGCCACGGTGGACACCCCGTCCATGAGCTTCGTGGGCGTTTTGTGGTCACCGTTGTGGTCATTGCCCCAGATATACACCTCGTCTGAGGTGGTCACATAAACAATTCTGAGGAGTCCATAGACATGGACTTCCCGAACATTCTCCGCCACAAGGTTGAAATCTCTGAAATGGTTCGTATTGAACGCCCAGTGACTTATAGCGCCTTCCATCGGACCGGGGAGCGTGCCCCAGAGATAAAGGCTTCCGTTTGGGGTGATGGCCGCTACAGTCCCATCGCCGCTGCAAATGCTATTTACATGGTCTAGGTGTTTCTCGGGTGTTGTGGTGAGAACGCCATCATTGAAGCGCGCGTTATCCATGAGCACCGCATCAGCTCCCCACCCCCAGAGGCTGTCATCCTCCTTGATGACAAAAACGTGTCCATATCCCGGATAAGGAGTTCCCCCCGGCCCATCTCCCTGGGCATACAGTACATAGCGCGCACCGTCCATGATCTTGACCGGCGTGGCCCGCTCCTGCGTAGTGCCATCCCCTAACTCACCGTATCTGTTTTTGCCCCAGGCCCAAAGGCTTCCGTCCGTTTTGACTACATACATATTGTACTCCGGAAAGGCTCGTTTCAGATTCTCTTCGTATGATTCGTATGGTTTCGATGGTGACCATCCATAGCTGAAGGAGAGAACATCGTCCATATATTTTTGTGGTGCAGATGTGGACGCATTGTCGCTCAATCCCAAGCGGACCGCCGTCTCCCCCCAGACCCAGAGGGAGCCATCCTCTTTGATGGCCCAGGTACCGCCCTCGTAGGTCTTTACATGATCCAATGTCTGATAGGGGGTATCCACAAAAGCACTGATCTCCCTATTTTGTTTGGGATCGTAATAGGTATAAAACCCGTTCCCGTTGCCTACAGACCCGTCATAATTGCTTCCCCATGCCCAAAGGGAATGATCGCTTTTTAACGCCGCCCGGGCATGCCAAGTGTGTGTCCAAAAGACCACGGGCTCTTTGCCGTAAATCACATTGGGTTTGTAAACCTCGGGGATGGGACCTACCGCCACGGGCTCCGCCGCCCGAGCTGTGGTCGGCAGCAGCGTAGCGCATAGGCATACTGCTAATAACAATGAAATAATTCGCTTTTTCATGTTCAATCCCCCTTTTTCTTGCATATTATTTTAAGTCTTTCTTTCAACACCTTTATCAATCTACTCGTGTTTGCTCCAAAATACTGGAGCCGTTAAAGATATCAATGTGAATTCGTTTATTTATTCGGCATTTTAATATCATGCCACCCCGATACATCGCCATTGAAGCTGTCTGTTGTCACTACTGTTCCATCGGATTTTAAGCCGACTGTATGAGCATCCCCCGCTGAAACCGCAACAATATCTGTCCAATGGGCGAAAGCATCCTCTGCTTTTATACTATATCCGTCTTTCATTCCCAGATAGCCGACCGCTACCACTGTCCCGTCTGATTTTAAGCCTACCGTGTGATTGGTTCCCGCTGATATTGCGACAATATCTGTCCAACTATCTACATCGCACATACCGTATGCATCTATGCCCGTCGCAACTACCGTCCCATCGGATTTTAACCCGACCGTATGAAGATTTCCTGTTGAAATCGCAACAATGTCAGTCCAATCGTCCACATTACACTGGCCGTCATCACTGATGCCATTCATTAGCGCGGCGACAACCGTTCCATCGGATTTTAGGCCCACTGTGTGAACAGTACCTGCTGAAACAGCAATAATGTCAGTCCAAGCATCTACATTAAACAATTCCTCAGTATATTCTTGACTCCCACCCACGACTACTGTTCCGTCATCTCTGACCCCAACAGCATGGTTCAGGCCAGCATCGATTCCTACTATGTTATGCCATTTTTCGGGATTAAAGTAACGATAATGTGTTGCCATCACTGTACCATCTGACTTCAACCCAACTGCATAACTTTTGCTTGCAGCTACTGAAACGATATCACACCAATCATCCACATCTTCCTGCTTGCAGGCTCCAAACTGATCATCGCCTGATACGATAACCGTTCCATCTGATTGAATCCCGATCGTATACGCACCTAAACTGTCAACTGTGACTCCAACATCGGCTCCAGCGAACGAAGTGTCTAAGCTATCGGGTTCATCTATTTCATCGTTATTTGATGCCTCATATCCGCTTCCATCCGGCCCATTACTAGAAATTTCCGGTTGCGAAGAATCGGCTGTTGATGTCTGCGTAGTGGAGCCTCCGCCGCAAGCAGATAAAAATGTTATGCACAGGCATAACGCAAGCAACATAGATACAATTCGCTTTTCCACAAGAATCCCCCCGCAAAAGCAGTATTTTGCCCCAACGTAACACTTTGAGGATTATGTTACGTTTGCAGCAACAATTTGTCGGTATCGTTGGCGGGATGGGCAGCGGCAGTTGTGAAATTTGCCGCAAAGCACTGCAAAAACAGGGGCAAGCGGGTTGAAAAAGTCGAGGCTCTATGCTATAATAAGTAACAATATCCTCAAAAAATTGCGCAGGCTCCTTTATATGATTATCCTCATACCGGAGGAATCATAGAGAAAGGAGCCTAAAATATTATGGCAACAACCGAACCTATCCGTAACAAACAAGAACTCCACGACCTAGCGGAGTATTTCCGCAGCCGTGGAGAGTTTCGTAACCATGCGCTTATTGTTCTTGGCGTCTATACCGCACTCCGTATCGGTGATCTTCTGGAACTCCGCTGGGAGGATGTGTATAGCGAAGAGCGGCAGCGGTTTCGCACCCATATCTCGCTCACAGAGCAGAAAACCGGCAAACACAAGGAGATTGCCTTAAACGAACAGGCGATAGAGGCCCTCCGCATTTACTTCCCATACCGGAAGGGCAGCTACATTTTCGCCAGCCGCAACAGTACAGACCGCCCGATCACCCGTACCCAGGCTTGGCGGATTGTCCGTGATGCCGCCGCTGCCGTAGGCGCGACCGGCCACATCTCCTGCCACAGCCTCCGCAAGACTTGGGGCTATCACGCTTGGAACAGCGGCAAGGTTTCGCCGGTGGTGATTATGGATATTTATAATCACAGCAATTACGAAGTGACAAAACGGTATCTCGGTGTAGCACAGGATGATCTCGACCAAGCGTATTTAGGGGTGAAGTTGCTGTAGGATGCGGGTTCTTCCCGTAGGTCGGGCGGATTGCAGAGGTGGCAAGACCTTGGAAGGGATAAGCAGAAGCGAAACGCTACTTAAGCACGCAACGCACAGAGAGTCCGTAGTAGCGATTGCCATCGCCAAGACCTGAGTATAGACCACTAGAACTATAGCGGAGATAGTACCGGCTGGTCGCACCGTTTGCGGTAGAAGACCACCAATTCCCATTAGATGTGACAAGGGTGCCATCGCTATAGACTTTAGCAGCAACGGCGTTAAAGGCTACCGTATAGGTATCGTCCCAAGTATGCCATTTATTATTGGCGAGATGATATTGGTCAAGAGTAGTAGCGCCACTGGTGCCAGCATTGTGACCATCTGGGAGCTTCCAACCTTTAGGGCAGATATCTTCAGTTGCATCAGTATTATCTGAGGTTCCAATTATAGTTCCAGCAGTAGCGGCAGCATAATTGTAATGCGTTCCGTAACCAATTGTTCCAGTTCTTGCCGTCCGCACTTGGCTATACGAACCACTATTGTCATTCGTCGTTAGTGACCCAACTGTTTCAAAAGTGCGGTTTGTTGTCACATTTGTCGTATCTGGCGTAAGCGTCATACCAGTCGTTAAGGCAAAATCAAGATTATCGATCATGGTACAAACATCATTAATATAACGAATTTTGTAGGATTTATTGTCACGTGAGTCTTTAATTGTTACGGCTTGCGAGGAAGCGTCAGCTTGGCATTGTGCGGCGGTATAAGTTTGCATCGTTGCCCCTTTCCACTGCGCATAGAGCACTACGATTTTATTATCTTCGGAGGCTGGGGCGGTATAGGTGACGGCGTTAGCGTAGGAAGTGCCAGAGCCGTCTGGTTCGGTATTCCAGCCGGTAAAGACATAATCAGTTCGGGTGAAGGTGTTGGCCGTAAGGTTTGCACTTTGTCCCGCATCAATTTTTTGCATATCCATAGTTCCAGTGCCGCCATTAGTGTTGAAGCTAATCGTTACTCCCGGCTTCGCTTTCACACAACGTATTGAGAGACCAAAACTACGTCTAAAACCATCGCCCGAGTATAGACCCCATCCAGCAGTATAATCGAGAACATAGCGATCAGTACTGCTAAGTGCAGTGGACAACCACCAACGCCCTTCAGAGCCGGAAGTGCCGAGGGCACCATTGTTGTAGAAACCAGAGGCAACAGGGTTAAAGAGTGCTTGGTAAGTCGTGTCGTAGGTCTGCCATTTACCGTTTGTTAAGAGGGTTTGTTCCCCACCGTTCTGCCCAGTTGGGAGACGCCAACCTTTAGGACAAATATCCTGAGTAGCTTCGATTGTAGTTGAATCTTGGCAAATTTCACCAGCCGTAGCAGCACAATAGTTATACCAATTACCATTGGTAGCGTCGCCTTCGTGGATTTCTGCTACGGTATAGGAATTATCGCCAGCCTCTAAATCAGCTGAGGTCATCGTATAGTTGGAATTAATATTGGTGTCTTCCGGGGTCATCGCTTGCCCTTTATCTACCGCGAGATTCTGGGTCATGGTACAGAGGCCATTAATATAACGGACAGTATAAGTTTTGTTGTCTCGTTTATCCAGAAGTCGTACTGGGCGGTTTACCGCATCTGTAGAGCATTGACTGTAGGTATAATCTTGGATGTAGCCAGAGACCAAGATGTCCCACATCGCATAAAGCGTAGTAATATTCTCTACGGTCTGGTCTATACCGTAGACAGCTCCGGGTTGGAAAGTGAGACCAGTGCAAGTATCCGGGGCTGCTTCTGTCGGGGCAACGGTACACCAGCCTTTGAAATCATAACCTTCTCTTGCCGGGGTTTTGTCGGAGAGCGTGATAGAAGTGGCCGAAGTGGTGCTATTTTGTGCGGCAGGCATATTAGAAACCGTGTCCGTTGTGTTTGCATCGTAAGTGATAACATAGGCGATTGGGTTCGGGACGGCGGTAATTACGAAAGCGTTAGTGTAGGTGTTTGCTGCTGTTCCGTAATCTGCACGAAGACCGAGGGAGATAGTATAGTCGTTTGCTGTAGTGTTAGCAGCACTTGTTTTATCCAAGGTTGAGGCCGTAGTAGTTGGGGCTGGGAGATAGTTGTTATTTACAGCCGAGTTAAATTTGCTTGGTTTGTAGCCCCATTTACCATTTAGGCTTGAGGTTGAAGAGAAATCCGCTTCGGAGACTGCGGAAGTTAAAGGCTCGAGGAAATATTGTTTTGTTGTATCGTAAAGTTTTCCGTCATTATCGCTACCGGAGATGGAGAGGGTGTAACCAGAGAAGTTGTTTGTTACGACGGAGAAAGAAGCAGAGTTGGCTACCGAAGAGGAGGCGAAGGTGCCGTCCGTAGAATTAACATCTAGTTCCACAGAAGCTGTGTCACCAGTCACGCTCAAAGTGAGAGATGAACTTTGAGCGGTGCCGGTGACGGCTTCTGTGCTCTGCTCGCCCTTACTTATTGGAAAAAGGCACGTAAGAGCGAGCAAAATAAATGTAAATGCGGAGAATAACCCCGTTCTGTTAATATTACTCAGTAGCTTAATATAATTGTTGTTCTTCAAGCTGAACCTTGAATTTCCCCCTTTGTTTGCTGTTTGTATGGCCTTCATTTTTTACCTCTGCTTATTACCTCTCTTGTTATTAGTCCGAGGTGCCATAACAAAAATGGCACCACGAGGGTGCAATAATCAAATATTTACGTCGATATATAACCGAACAATACGTATTTGACGCCTCATAGTGCCATTTTCATATTGTTCGATCCGCTAAAAAACGGTTATATCTTGACTTGTAAATATTTAATTATTGCACTTTAATTATACCACACAAAAGCATTTTGCAAGGATTTTTGCGGACTTTTTATGCTTTTTTCTCCCGCCGTGTTATTATAAATATGATGGGCATCGAAAAACATAGTCGAAAAAATCCGCACAACCGCCGGTATGAGCACAGCGAACGTGCGATGCAAAGCGCAATTCTGAAGCTACTGAAACGACATCGCGGGAGGATCACGGCGTGGCAGGTGGCAAAAGCGGCGGGGCTGTCCCGGCAGACAATCTATAACCACCATCCTAATATCAACCAAGCAATCATCAACAATGAGGAGGCGCTGGTAGAGGAGTTTTTATCCGGGCTGGATGACCGGCTCCGGCTCCTCTCCCGCACCACGGCCAATCCAAATGGCCGTATTTTTTATGCCATCCTCATCTTTATAACCCAGCATAAGGAAGTCTTCTGCACAATCTGTGCAGACCTCAACAACCAGGGGCTGCTCTACAAAATTATGGAGGCGGCGTATCCAAGGCTGGAGATTACCTGGATGCCGATTGGCGTACCAGCGCCAGAGGCGGGCAGTAAGCGGGTCGAGGCGTATATCCATAAATGTGTCGGGATCATCCGCAGATGGGGCGAGGATACGCACTGCGACATTAGGCGGGGAGGCCGATGCGTTGATAGCCTGCTCCGCACTACCGAAGATTTAGCACGAGGCAGGTCAATATAGCCGTAATTCTCAAAAAAGCATAGCATTATTGACATTTTTTAACAAATGTGCTATAATGATTAGTATAATCTAACGATTAGCACATTGATATATTTATCCCCAAGATTATTGCGGAATTCGCCCGTTCTGCTCATCAGGACGTGCGATACCGCAATAATCTTATATTTTAAGGGGGATAAAAAGATGGTGTTTTTTAATAGGAAGTTTGAGTGCAGAAGATACGTTATCGCCAATCATTGGAAGTCAGTCAGCGGCGACGAGTTCTTCAAGGATTCGGTCGCTGCGCCTCCGGTAAAGTGCTGTCTCAACGCATATGGCCTTTCGGAGCTGGACACAACGATCCCGCTTCCGGAGCAGTTAATGAACCTTGGATATCTCGAGAATGCGTGTGAAGGCCATTCCGACCGTTTCAAACTGATGCGCGTAGCCATCTGCGACGGTATCCTGTCGCTGGACTTCGCCGACCTGAAGAAACCGAAATGGGACGACCGATACGAGTGCTGCAGTGTCCGCTTCCGAGATTTCTCCGGAGAGCCCCTCGTGTGGGTGGAAGGCGGCGAACATCCGACGACGCATGAGTTCGATTTTCGTGGCAGAGACAAATACGGCTTTGACGAAAACGGCAACCGGCTCATCGCGACATTTAACGAATGTCGCGGCATCAAAGAGCGGCGTTACTCAGAATCGTCCATCATCCTGATTGACGGCAGACAGTATCTCGACCAAAACATCTATGACTATTAAATCACCAAATGCCGCGGGCTCTCCGCGGCATTTTGGCTTTTGGAAGAAATATACTTTACTCTCAACCTATGCAATAAGTAGTGCTGCTTGTAACGATCCAGATATAAAACATCAGTATAAAGTTATTCTTTTGTTATATACAATTGTGCATTATCTTTTGCGACTTTACCTTCTACGGTCGCTGCTCCCCAATTTATTAAGCAATTCAAGCCGGAAGATAGGCTCTTGTCTATCACTCTGACCGTAAAGCGAACATAGGCGTTGCCCTGCGGTTTATAGTGTCCTATATTGATCCCGGACGTTGTTATCGTATCGTCTTTAAGCCCGACACCCTTTTGGAAATTTGAGTTATACAATACTGTCGAGCCGGGAATATACTCCAGATTATCCGGCAAAACATAGCGCACCATCAGATTTTCCTGTAGAGCGTCACTGGTATTCAAATAGTAAAACTGGCATTCAACCAGATCGCCAATCTCTGCCTCAGTTGTCCTATACCACCATCCGTCTGGACTTTCTATGATACGCTGTGTTGTTTTTATCCTACATTGCGCCTCGAAAACAACGCGCACTTGGATACTGATATAGCTGGCATACTGGTTCCCGCCCGGATATTCACCGTCCAGATACTTGTAGCCGATCATTGTATAACTGTCATTTCGAAAGCCCTTCAGTTGACACCCCCGTGAACCGGTTGCTGCGTTGTGTAACATAAATGAACCCGCAACATAATGCAGGGAAAACACGTTTGTATCGCTTTTTAGAATTATGGAAGACCAATATTCAGACGGCAACGCGTTAGAGGAAGTAATATATCCGCGAATCTCCTGTTCGTTGGATATCTCGGTTGGAATTACATATTTCACCCTTGTTTTTTCCGCTACTGAGCGATAGCCATTGAGATTATCGTTGTGTACATATATCCGTATCGTATATGTTTCTCCATCCTGAACTTCAATTGAGCCATTCTGCCAACTAACTTGCTGTCCGCTGCCAAGCGCCGATGATTCGCAGGCACTTACAAATTTTCTTTCGTCAACCGTTTCATCAAAAATAGAATTAAAGACAGCGGCTCTCTCATCCAGAATACCACTTGCGATTTCCGCCATTGTATAAGTTCGCCTTTGGGGGTGGCCCAGCTTATCGCTACTGTTATCACCCCACGTTCTATCTTGCAGCTTTAACTTTAGTTTGTTGGCACGTTGTAGTGCGCCAGGAGCTGTGTGTAGCGTCTTTAGTTCTTCCTTTAGCTCGTTTGAAAGGTATTTTCTTGTGGGCCCGTTGACTTTCAGAGATTCCCGAAAGACGGCTGCGATGTAAAAAGTTGGGTCAGTAGACTGTTGTATAATAGTTTCTAATTTTCGAATTATCTCTTCACTGACTTCTACTCGCTCACAAAGGAATGCATGGAACGTCAACACGCACATCTCGGGATTTCTGATTTCGAGCAGTTCAGCTCGCCCCGCCAGTTCTGTCTCAGATAGTTCAAATATCTGATCAGCACGATCTGCCGGGATTCCTTCGCCACCTTGAATATACTTATTTGCTGCCTCGCGGTTTATTATTTCCCATGAGGCATCTTCTTTACAGCTTCCATTAAAAAGGATGTTTATAGCATCTTTTTGACTTTTTCTGATGCGCTTGTCAATTAATCCCAAATAAACTACGGGGAAGCAAAACGGTATCTTACTCATTATACGCCCTCCTTTAGAATTCTAAGCCTATCCGCCTTCGCTGCGGGTGGGCTTATTTTCTTCGCAACATTTTCGCAACACTGCGCAACACATTCTCAATATCGCGCTGGGAGGCCCTCAGATATACTGGAATCAGCAGAAAGGCAAAGCGGAATTACCTCTGTCAGTATATCACATTTTTGCTTTTCCGCAAACATTATAAAGGAGGAATATCCCATGAGCAACTATCAAATGCAGACCATCCCGTATGCGACCCCGTATGCCGCCCCTGTGTATCAGGATGAGGAGTTGAACCAGCAGGTTTCTCGGCTGGCTGAGACCAGCTTGGCCCTGGCGGAGCATACCTCCCTCCAGATGCAGTTGTACACCGCCCTCACCCAGCAGGTGATGAGCAACACCGCCGCCCTCGCGGCCAGCGAGGAATACTTCAGCCAGATCGCGCCCAGCGGGCGTGAGGACTACAGGTTCATCGTTCAGGCGTACTCGCGTCTGGCGATGCGGGCCGTTTGGACGGGAGGTGAGCAGTAATGGGCGACGGACGTGTGCTTCTCTTTTTTGCCATCGCTATTATCTTCGTTCTCATCGGCGCTGCCATTGAGAACCGTCAGGAGAAGGAGAAAATGCGTAAGAAGAAGGAACAGGCCGCCGAGGTCGTGCCAGAGCCGGTCAAAGAGGCTGTCGAGATCGTGCAGCAGCCGGAGAGTCCAAAGGTGGCCGCTCTGCGGAGTGCCGCCCGGCAGAGCCTTCAGATCAACCTCTTGGCGCTGGAGGCCGAAAAACAGATGGCCGAGATTGCCCGCCTCCACCGCACAGACACCACCACCCGGCGCAACCCGCAGAGTGACCCCCGCTACCGACAGATGGAGTGGCCGCAGAACGGTGACGATTGGCGTCGAAACCGGTTTTGAGTCATTTTAAGGCTACCCGATATCCACATCACAAGTACCTTTACCAAATGTAAAGATTTCGCCGTTTTCATTGGCGCGGATTTTCGAGTCTCATGGTATAACCGTGGAAACGCCAATTAAAAAATGTTGTTGAAAGGATTTCAAATATATGGAGAAACACAAGATTGAAAGAGCGGCCCCGGCGGTTTGCCGGGTGCCGGAGAACATCCCGGCGATTCCGAAATTCAAATGTGTCTTGGCCGATCCGGCCTGGACTCGTAATCAGTCCTCGACCGGTGGTTATGGCGGCGCACTTGGCCACTATGACCTGATGTCCCTGGAGCGCATCAAAAACATGCCGGTCAAAGATTTGGCGGACGAAAACGCCCATCTCTGGCTTTGGGTAACCAACTCCAACGTTGATGAAGGTCTGGAGGTAATCAAAGCATGGGGTTTCCGTTACATCACTATGTTCCACTGGATTAAACCAAAGCTTGGTGTTGGGAACTACCTCAGAACGGCCAGCGAGACCTGTCTGTTTGCCGTGCGGGGCAAATTGCTGCCGAAATGCCGGACGCAAATCAACTGGACGATCAGTTATCCAACTGCACACAGCGAAAAGCCCAGATCGGTCATTAGCGCAATAGAAAGTATATCGCCGGGGCCGTACTTGGAGCTGTTCTGTCGGAAACGTCCTGCCAGCAGTGAAAAATGGTACTGCTGGGGAAACGAAGTGCAGGCCAGCCATTACGAGCCTGCGGGCGCGGACATCTTCATCCCCGGCTACCCTGTCCCCAAATACTCGTTTGAACATAACGACGAAACCACAGACCAGTCTATCGGTAAATCGGATGAGACCAAGGAGGAGGAGTGATGTATGTCCAAAAAATCCAGCGGCGAAAAGGACAAAAGCGACACGGATCGCAGCCTGTTCGGAAGACTCGTGGAAGGGGTTATTGTGTTCTGTATCTGCGTGTTCGCCATCAAAATTGCCATCGAGACCCTGATCTGTATCCGCGTCCCCTTGATTGTTATCGGAGTAACCGCCGCCATCATCGTCATTATCTATCGCACCTGGAAATGGCGGAGGGACAGAGATGACTACTAAAGAGTTCGTCTGGCGAGAAGTGTCTATTCAGCGGCCATACGAGGCCGAAACGCTCTGGGACATCCTCACTCACATCGCCGCGCTCACGTCCCGTGGGCCGGTGGTGTGGGAGGCCCGGTGCAAGGCCGGCCGGATGCGGTATCTGCTTGGAACGCCCAAGTGGTCTGTGAGCCGGGTGCAGGAGGTATTCAAGGCCCATGCCAATACCCAGTTCACCGAGGGTGCCCAGCGGGAGCCGGTCACGGAAGCGCGGAAGGTGAAAATCTCCAAACCGGTGCTCTCCCTCAATACCGAGGTGTCCGCCGCCATGATCCGGGCCGCCCTCGCCGCCATGACAGGGGCGAAGTCTGACGCGGAATGTGTAGTGCAAATCGTGCTGGGGGCGGCCTTCGCTCCCAGCGCCACCCCTAAAAATCTGCCAGACCCCAACGCCACCTGGCTTCAGGCAATGCTTGGCAGCGTCCACAGCGCCTCGCCGGAACAGCGGAAAGCCGTCCGGGAAAAGGCGGAGCAGTACACCTATGACACCGTCATCCGCGTCGGTATCTCCGGCGATCACACCAGCACCCGGCTGCACAATATCATCTCCGCTTTGCGGACGCTGGAATCCGCCGGGGTACATATCCGCGCGGAAAAAGAACAGCCGGAACATCTGAATGCCGCCTCTCTGCCGTGGCGGATGCCGCTGAGACTGTCCGTAAAGGAACTGGCCTGTTTTCTTCTGCTCCCCGCCGGGGAGGAGGAACTGCCGGGAACGCCGGGGCTGCACCCCAAGCTGCTCCTGCCGCCCAAGTGGTACAGGGAGCCAGGGTACACGTCAGAAAATCGGTGTTTTGCCACCACGCTGGATGCCGAGCCGAAGCTGCTCAGTATCGCCCCTAAAGATGCCCTGGAACACACGATTCTCCTCGGGCCTACCGGCAGCGGCAAAAGCACCGCCATGCAGCACTTGATTTTATCGGATATCCGCGCCGGACGTAGCGTCCTCGTCCTCGACCCCAAGGCCGACCTCGTGACAGACCTGTTGGAACGAATCCCGGAGGAGAGGAAAGACGATGTGGTGGTCATTGACCCCTCTGATCCCACCCCCGTAGGTTTCAACCCCTTAATGTACAACAAAGACCCGTCCCTCACGGCGGACGCCATCCTCGCGGTGTTCCAGGAGTTGTTTGCCCAGAATTGGGGCATCCGCTCCGCCGATGTGCTGGGCGGTGCGCTGCTGACACTGGCGCGTGTCAAAGGCTCCAATCTCTTGTGGCTGCCCCAGCTGCTCACGGATGAGAACTTCCGGCGAAACATCGTCAGCCAAGTAAAAGACCCCATCGCCCTCGAACCGTTCTGGCGGCATTACGAAGGCATGAAGGACACCGAGCGCCGCACGGAGATCGCGCCGGTGCTGAACAAGCTGCGGCAGATCACCTATCGCCCCGGCCTGCGGAATGTCCTCGGCCAGTCTGAACCGAAATTTTCGTTGGCAGATTTGTTCCTGAAACGGCGGATCGTTTTAGTCCCCCTGAACCGGGGCCTGATTGGGGCGGAGTCGGCCCGTTTGCTGGGGAGCCTTATCGTGGGCCTAACCTGGACGCTCGCCCTCTCACGGGCCAACGTCGCGCCGGAGAAGCGGCATATGGTCTCGGTCTATGTGGACGAGCTGCAGGACTATCTGTCCCTGCCCACGTCCTTCTCGGACGCGCTGGCACAGGCCAGAGGGCTGGGTGTGGCCTACACCGTGGCGCATCAGTACCGGGGCCAGCTCCCGCCGGACATCAAGGCTGGGATCGACGCCAACTGCCGGAACAAAATCATCTTCGGATTGAACAGTGACGACGCCAAGGATATGGCGGCCCAGGCCCCGGAACTGCTCCCGCTGGACTTTATGACCCTACCCCGTTATCAAATCTACACCAGCTTCCAGTCCGGCGGCAGGGCGATCAACAGTTCCGCCCGTTCCAGCTTCTGGTCCGCCAGCTCCTCCGGGACATTCATGCGGTGCGCGCCCATACCCATGGTCACCAGGGTGTAGTAGTTCTTTTCCGGGCTGGGCGGAGAGCAGGAGACGCTACGGCGTCCCCGCCGAGGAGACCGTGGCCGCGCTCATCCGTCTGATGTCCCGCTCCGAACCGGAGCCGGACCCGGCAGTGACGGACGCCCCCATCGGGCGCAGAAAGAAACCTTAACCTATGGAGAATTTTACATGAACGAAGACCATAAAGCAAGCAAAAATCAACTATTTACCCCCGTTCCCAGCCCATCCAATCGCCCATCCCTCCGCCCGGAGTTCGGCGGCGAGGAAGTGGCGGAAACGCCGGAGGTTCCCGAAACAAAGGGAGGTGGCTCTATCCCCTTACAGGGGATAGCATCCTACCCAGCGGCGGCTCGCCCGGTCAAGTCCAAGGCCACCAAGCTGACCCGCCAGCAATTGGAGGAAATCGAGGCGCGGTTATCCGCCCGTGACCATGCCGTCCTGCAGGCCATCCGCAGATACCGTTTCCTCACCTCTACGCAGATTGGGAGGCTGTATATCACGAACTGCAGCACCAAAACCTCGCAGACCCGGCAGCAGAATCTCCTGCTCCAGCGCCTTAACGGCCACGGCCTGATCCGTCCGTTGGAGCGCCGGGTGGGAGGCTACGGCGGCGGCTCCACGGTACAGGTCTGGCACCTCACCGAGGCGGGTCAGCGGCTGCTCATCCTGAACGACCCCGGCGCGCAGCCCCGCAAGCGGTTCTCTGAGCCGTCCGCGATGTTCCTGCGCCATACCCTCGCCATTGCCGAGTGTGCCGTTCAGCTTATCTGTCTCTGCCGGGACAGCAGCGACCTCTCACTGGAGCTGGTGGATGCGGAGCCCTCCTGCTGGCGGAAGTACCGGGACGACAACTGCACCCGTTACTTGAAGCCCGACCTCTTTGCGGTCACGAATTATGACGGCTATGAGGATCGGTGGTTCATTGAGATGGACTTGGGCAGCGAGTCCATGACGCAGGTTTTAGAAAAATGCAGCGGATACCTCCGCTACTACTACACCGGCCTTGAACAGAAGGCCACCGAGATGTTCCCGCTGGTGGTGTGGATCGTGAAGGACGGCCAGCGCAAAGAGAACTTAAAAGCCTGTATCCGGGAGAACCTGCAGGGACATCCCAAGATGTTCCTCGTGATCACCCCGGACGAGCTGGAGAAAATGCTCCGCCAGTTTATTGACGCCAAGGAGCTCTGTTAATGGGTCGGGGGCTTGGCGTATGTAAGCAGACAGGGCTGATGGCTGGGAAAGGTCATAGCGCAATGCTGGTCTCCAAGACGCGGCGGCGTATGTGAGGGCTTCACTATCCTTCCCATCACAATCTGCCGATGCAGCTGCGCAAAATCATCAATACCGCTTTTACCGTTTCTCTACCTTCGATCTTGCTCTGCTTACATACCCCAAGCCCCCGGTTCAAAAACAAACCAATCTGCCCCGTATGGGGTACCACGAATACCAACACTAACGACAGGAAGGAGGATAAACACTCAGCGGCATTCGCCGCGCTCTCGCCGGGAGGCTCCCGGCAGCACCTTAACAAGCAAGGAAAACCACAACAGCGTGGCCGCGATGTACGCAAAACTCTGCGTATATCGCAGAGCCAGCGTGCATACGCGCCAACAAAAAGGAGGCGAGTATGTAAAATGTTCAGCAGCAAGTTCGGCATCGAGATCGAGTTCACCGGCATTACCCGGGAGCAGACGGCGGAAACCGCCGCGAAGTTCCTGGGCGGATCGCTACGGGTGGCCGGCGGGTACTACGGCACCTATGAGGTCGCCACCCCGGATGGACGCATTTGGAAGTTCATGTCCGATGGCAGTATCAACTGCCAGAAGAAACAGGGCAGCCGGACCGTCAATGCCGGTGGTAGCTACAGCGTGGAGCTGGTCAGCCCTGTCCTTACCTATCGTGAGGATATCGCTACGCTCCAAGGGCTTGTCCGGCGGCTCAAAAAGGCCGGAGGGTTTGCTAACGACTCCTGCGGCATCCACGTCCATCTGGACGGCGACAACCATACGCCCCGGAGCCTGTGGAACTTTGTGAACCTCGTTGCTTCCCGCAACGACCTGTTCTACAAGGCTCTCCAGATTCCGGCGGATCGGATGAATTACTGCAAGAAGATGGACGCCTATATGGTGCGAAAGCTGAACGAGGAAAAGCCCAGGACGTTCGCGGAGGTGGAGCAGGTTTGGTACAGCCAGTATCGTGGAACCCGCGATACGCACTACCACGACAGCCGCTACCACTTTCTCAATCTGCACAGCTTCTTCCACGGCAATCACACGGTGGAGCTGCGCGGCTTTAACAGCACGCTCCACGCCGGAAAGGTACGGGCCTACATCGTGTTCGCTCTGGCGATGAACCACCAGGCGCTGACGCAGAAGTACGCCAGCTACCGCAAGGTACAGTCCGAGAACGAGAAGTTCGCCATGCGAGTCTATCTCGTCCGCATCGGGCTCTCCGGCGACGAGTTCAAAAGTTGCCGCCAGCACCTCTATGAGCATCTGGACGGCAACGCCGCCTGGCGTTACGGCTCCAAGGAGAATTGCAGAAGCAGGAGGAGGCGCTCCGATGAATCTTAGAAAATGGAAGCGCGGGCTGAAGCATCTGCTGCTGAAACTCTCCCTCATCCCACCCATTGACAGTGCTTACGTCGATCTGGAATATGTGTATTACCAGCCGGTGCGGCATGAGATCACGGTGGAACTGCCTGTTTCCCTGTCCGGCGAAGATATCGACGAAATCATGAGCAAGGCGCTCTGCGACGGTATCCTCCGCTGGTGCAAAGAGGTGACAGCACAGGGGCAGTACCCCGGCAAACTGATCAGTGAACAGCTTTCTCGGAACGGGACGCTGCTTCTGCGGGACAATGCCAACACAGTTCATGAGTTGACGCTGCAGAAACTGCTGAACGGTTTCCGTCAATATCTGATTGCCGGTGGGAATGTAGATCGCAATGAACAGGGCCAAATCGACATCCGCGATATCGATTATGAAGCGTCGGACGCCATTATCCAATACGCCCTGTTCGGAACAATTCACTATGAGTGAGGAGGCAGGTATATGTGGCATGAAGGAGTGATCGCCGTCCCGAGTGAAGACGGGAAATATACCAAAATCCACTATTGGGTCAAGGCTTATGACGAGCCGAGCAAAATCTATGGCATCGACGGCGGACGGATCAGCAAGCTCTCACTGAAGCAAAACGGCGAGTTTGCGGCGAATTATGACCGTGGCTGGGACAAACGCCCCGCCACGCCCGAAGCCGAAGCCGCCTACGCGATCCTGTTGAAAGAATACAACTGAGGAGGAACATACCATGTTGAAAGAAAATGGAAAACTCTACATCGCTTACGGCTCCAATCTCAATCTGGAGCAGATGAAACACCGCTGCCCTACGGCGAAGGTGGTGGGCACCGCCCATCTGGAGGGCTGGAAGATGACCTTCCGGGGGAAGGGTAACGGTGTCGCTACCATTGAACCCAGCGAGAACGACAGCGTCCCCGTCCTGATCTGGCGCATTATGCCCCAGGACGAACAGGCGCTGGACGTCTACGAGGGCGCCCCCAGCTTCTACCGCAAGGAAACGATTCCGGTGGAACTGAACGGCGAGACCGTCCAGGCGATGGTCTACATCATGAACGACGGTCATCCGCTCTCGTCCCCCAGCAAGGGCTACTATGCCACCATTCTGGAGGGCTATCAGAGCGCCGGGTTTGACCCCGCTGTTCTGAAACGCTACGCCGACGCGACGAAAAAGGAGGAACGCATTATGACGGACACCATCCGCAAGCAGATCATGGCCATCCGCGACAGCGGCGAAACCAATATGCTGGATACCCGCATGGTACAGGTCATCGCCAACCGCGAGGGCTACTACGAACTGGTGTGCTTCATCGAAGACCACCGCCGGGAGTATACCCATTTCATTTTCACCGGCGAAGAAAGCTGAGGTGAACTGTTATGACGATTGTTTATAACGTCACCGGCAGCGAGCGCAAATGGCTGGCGAAGGCGCTCGGGGCAATGTTGCTCTGGGAGCCGGTCTACGCCGGAGCGCCCAGCTTCGCCTACAAGGTCGGTAACTACACCGTGGACAAAAACGGCGCGATCACCTGTCCGGCTTCGACCACACAGGAGATTATCGGCCAAATCATCGCCAAACTTAAGGAGGAGGGCTTTACCCCGGCATCCGTTGAGGGGGACGCGCTTTCCGTTTCTCTGCCGTGTAATCTGTTCACGCCGGAGGCGCTGGATCGGCTGCGGGAGATCATCGGCGGCAAAGCGCCGCTGTTCCGCAGGGCGTTCCAGAACGAGCACATCTCCTTTGAAATCGAGGGGGACAAGCTCTGCTTCCCGTGGTTCCATCTGCACGGCCTGGACGGCGAGGCGGAGGCTTACAGCCGCTTTATCTGCGCCCTCGGCAAGATGGCGCGGGAGCGGCGGCGCATTACCGCGAAACCCTATACCGGCGCCAACGACAAGTTCGCCATGCGGCTGTTTCTCGTACAGCTTGGGCTGAAAGGCCCGAAGTACAAGCAGACCCGGAAGATTCTTCTGATGAACCTCTCTGGCAACAGTGCGTGGAAAAACGGTGCGCCGGGGCAACGCCGGGAGGAGGTATCCGAATGAACGGTTTTCCAAGCAGAGAAACGGTGGAACGTCTGCGGATGGCGTATCCCAAAGGCACACGGGTGGAACTCATCTCGATGAGCGACCCCTATGCCAAGCTGAAGCCCGGTGACCGGGGGACAGTCTCATTTGTGGATGACATCGGCACGGTGTTCGTCCGCTGGGACTGCGGTTCCGGCCTCGGCGTCGCCTATGGCGAAGACCATATCCGCAAAATTTGAGTGGGCGTACCTTATCATCCCCAGCCTGTTATGGGCTGGGGATTTCTAAAAAGGAGGTTTGATTTTATGACGGCAAAACAATTAGAACAGATCGCCGCCCTCAGAGAGCGGAATTATCCGTACAGCTTTATTGGGCGGGAACTGACCCTTTCCCCGAACACGGTGAAATCCATCTGCCGCCGAAAGGGCTTTAGGGCATCCGGTTCGCGCAAGACCAAATGGGAGAAGACAACGGCGGTTTTGTGTAAAAACTGCCGGAAACCGCTGCCAGCAGATATGCGGAGCGATGCTGTTTTCTGCTGTGAATCCTGCCGGACGGAGTGGCGGCGCAATAATCGAAAAATCGTCCGGAAATAGTCTTGACTGTTCTCGCAAAGAGAGTGATGAATGGTGTTAGGAGGTAAAAATCCATGAAGATAACAGAATTACCCGCAAAACCCAAAGAACAGCAGATTGCCCGTGTAGCGGCCTACGCCCGTGTTTCATCCGATAAAGACGCCGCGTTCCATTCACTGGAGGCGCAGACGGAATACTATGAACAGTATGTTGCTGTCCATCCAGACTGGCAGCTTATTG
>ENA-ORUQ01001734-ORUQ01001734.1-human-gut-metagenome-genome-assembly--contig:-NODE-1734-length-19599-cov-9.698578_pt1 | contig 19599 bp, 10 predicted proteins | sample MGYA00242081_ERZ509211 | MGnify/ENA primary metagenome ERZ509211 (study PRJEB26280, sample SAMEA2338785) | human gut metagenome | biome: human gut; feature: human-associated habitat; material: faeces...
CTCCAACCTTTGTTAACCTTAAATCTAATACTATGAAAAACACGTTGCAAAGGTACAGACTTTCTGGAATTATGCAAGTATTGTGCACGTTTACACATGTTTTATAACATAGATTAAGGAATAAATAAACCTTTTTGATCAATCTAAAACATTTCACTTCGTCATTTAACCTTTAATTGCAACATCCCAGCATTAATGCCTGGAGATGTAGCTTTCACCTTAATATATCCTTCCTTTTTGCCAGACTGCACTATTAATGTCAACATTCCATTAAAAACATGCATCTGGGGTAAATGGAATAAATCCAAACAAGTAGGATCTCCATTAGCGGCTGCACGAAATCGTCCTTCACCATCTACTTGAAAATACACGAGTCGCCCATCCTGCGGACATAAACGACCATCCTTATCAACTATTTTAAGAGTCACATAAGCCAAATCTTTCCCGTCCGACACCAAAGACTCTCGCTTTGTAGACAATTCTATATGATGAGGTCTTCCTGCCGTATGTATCATTTTTTCTGCTACGGGCTCTCCGGCTTGATTGTAAGCGACCACTTTGACTTCTCCGGGTTCATAGATGGCATGAGGCCACATCAAGCGGAAACGGTTCTCCGGAGTTTCTCCGTGTTTGGTTTGTTTGCCGAAACTTTTTCCGTTTATGAATAACTCGGCGGAAGGATAGCTGGTATATACAAACACAGGCACTTCGGTTCCTTCATGCCCTTCCCAGTTCCAATGGGGAAGAATATGTAAGGTCTCCGCTTTTTTGTTCCATACACTGCGATACAGATAATAGCGGTCTTTGGGAATGGAAGCCAAGTCGATGATGCCGAACATGGAACTGTGGTTGGGCCATGAATCTTTATCATACGGACTAGGTTCTCCTAAATAATCAAAACCAGTCCAAACAAATTGTCCCAGTGTCCAGTCGTGGTCTTCTGCCAGTGCCAGGTCAATATCGGGGATATTAGACCATACACAAGCTTCCAAATCATAAGAAGAACATTGATGATCATCATAAAGTACACTAAATCCCTTTTGTACGGGTAATTTATATACTCCTCTCGAACTCACAGTGGAAGACGTTTCAGATCCCAAAATAAGATTTTGCGGCAAACGCTGATATGCTTCCTCATAACGAGAAGTACGATAATTCAACCCAGGAATATCAATCATTGCAGCAAATCCATTATCTAAAACACAGCTCACCTGGTCCATTCCGCAGGTGACCGGCCGGGTAGGATCTTCTCTGTGGCATATATCCTGCAGGAACTTAGCCACCCGATACCCTTCAGGGCTACATTGGGTGGGCACTTCGTTACCGATGCTCCACATAATCACGCTGGGATGGTTGCGGTAGTGCCGGAGCATATTGACCATGTCTTTTTCGGCCCATTCTTGGAAATAGCGGTGATAGCCGTTTTTACATTTGGCTATATCCCATTCGTCAAAAGGTTCAATCATCATCATGAAACCCATTTCATCGCACAGTTCCACCAGTTCCGGAGCAGGCATGTTATGGGCAGTCCGGATAGCGTCGCAGCCCATATCCTTCAGGAGTGAAAGCTGGTGGCGGAGAGCTGATTTGTTGACTGCAGCTCCCAAGGGGCCCAGGTCATGATGGTTGCATACCCCTTGAAACTTCCGGTGCTGTCCGTTCAGGTAAAAACCTTTATCGGCCACAAACTCGATGGAACGGATGCCGAAGCGGGTTGTATAGGTATCCGTCAGTTTCCCTTCACAATAGATTTTGGATACGGCCTGATACAATGCCGGAGATTCAGGCGACCATAAGGACGGATTCGCTACAAGGAAATTTTGTGTGAAAGGCTGTCCGTGGTTGATGTGGCCTTTATTTTCCTTGGATGCGACCACTTTCCCTTTCGGGGAAAGAATGTCCGTAACTACGGTCAGTTCTTTTGTGCCGGCTCCTTCAATCTGAGTGCGCAGGCATACAGAGGCAAAATCCTTGCCTACGTGGGGAGTCGTAATCTGCGTACCCCAGACAGGCACATGTATCTTTTCGGTGGATAACACGTGCACGTTCCGGTACAGTCCGGCTCCCGGATACCAGCGTGAAGACTGGGGCTTGTTCTCCAGTCTTACGGCCAGCATGTTTTCCTTACCGTCCGCATGGACCACATCGGTCACATCACAGTAAAATGAGTTGTAACCGTAAGGCCAGAAGCAGACTTCTTTTCCATTGACATATACACGTGCTTCGCTCATTGCCCCGTCGAAGACCAAGGTGGTATGCTTTCCTTGGGGAGCCTTGAATGTAGTCCGATACCAGCCGGTTCCCACATAAGGCAGCCCTCCGGTACGTCCGGTTTTTAACGAAGTTTTTTTTTCCAGATTCTGTACGACAGTCACATTTTGCAAATCATTGTTTCTATCAAACGGACCATAAATAGCCCAATCATGAGGGACGGAAACTGTCTCCCATTTTGTATCATCATACGTAACCAACTGAGCTCCAACGACATCTTCTTTTATAAACTTCCAGTGCTCTTCCAATAAACATTCAGTACGCTGAGCATACCCAAATATCCAATTAGCACAGGCCAATATCATGGCCATCCATTTTAACCTCATACTCACAATTTAATCAATTAATTCAATCTTTACTTTTTGATCTTTGACCATAATATAGAAGATACCATTCTCCAGCAAACGTTTCCCATCTTCATTCACAAATCCTAAATCTCGTTCCAGATTTATATCGAACGTAAAGATTCTACTTTCCCCCGCAGGGATTTCTTTTTTCTCAAAATATTTCAACTCCTTTACCGGACGAGTTATCGAAGAAAAAGGATCAGCAACAAACCATAACAGGGTCTCTTTCCCATCATAATTCCCCACATTTTTCACTTCGATTTCTGCCCTCAATGTATCTCCACGTCGTATTTTACTAGACGACAACTTCAAAGTTCCATATTCAAATTTAGTATAGCTTAATCCATGTCCGAATGAATATAATGGTTCGCTTGTAATATTCTGATATTTACCTTGATGTGTTCTTCCACTTTTACGATGATTATAATAAATAGGAATTTGACCTGTTGTATAGGGGAAAGTTATAGGTAATTTCCCTGATGGGTTATATCTGCCGGAAAGAATACCTGCAACAGCAATTCCAGCCGTAATACCTGGTTGCCATATTTCCAACATAGCATCAGCCAAAGGCTCTATACGTGACAAATCCAAAGGACGTCCGCTTGAAAGTAATACGACCAATGGTTTTCCCGTTTTTTTCAAGTTCTCAAGCAACTCCTCTTGTATCCGTGGAAGTGCTATAACAGAACGGGATGCATTTTCTCCACTCCAAGTTTTCTTTTCACCCAAACAAGCTATTATTATATCTGCCTGTTCCGCGACTCTAATAGCTTCAGCAAAACCACTCTGTTCATTACCATCGAAGCCACATCCCTCGGCAAACAATATATTCTTTGCTAGAAATCCTTTTTCTTTCTTCACGCCATCAAGGATAGATATCACATCTTTCTCATCTCCATGTGCAGACCATGAGCCCAACAGATGCAAACGATTATTAGCCATTGGTCCAATAAAAGCAATCTTCTGTTCTTTTTTCAAAGGGAGTACACCTTTATCATTCTTCAATAGTACCATCGACTCTTGAGCAAGCTGTTCAGCTACATTCAAACTTGACGGCAATAAAAAACGACTGTTATCTGGTAATACTTCAGTATATGGATTTTCAAATAATCCCAATTCAAATTTCAATCGTAATATTCGTCCAACAGCATCATCAATTGCAGCCATAGAAACTTTTCCTTCCTTTACCAGTTTACCCAAATGTTTTTGATAACAATTGTCTGTCATATCCATCTCTAATCCTGCAGAAAAAGCATACCATGCAGCTTCTTTTTCATTTGCCGCAAGTCCTTGTGTAATCAACTGTTTTACTGCATCCCAGTCTGACACCACAAATCCACGATGTTTCCAACGTTTCTTTAAAATTTCTGTCAAAGTATAATAGTTGGCTGATGCAGGAATTCCACTAATATTATTAAACGCACTCATCACAGTTGCAGCACCAGCTTTTATGCCTACCTCAAAAGGAGGCAAATAAGTATCCCAAAGAGTCTGTTTTGAAATTTCTGTTGGAACATAATCACGCCCAGCTTCAGAAGCCCCATAACCTACATAATGCTTTAAACAAGCTGCTACTTTGTTTTTAGCAGACAATGTATCTCCCTGATACCCTCTTACTGAGGCTGCCGCGAAAACTCCATTCACATAAGGGTCTTCTCCATAACCTTCAGAGACTCTTCCCCAGCGTCCATCACGTGCCACATCCACCATTGGAGAAAATGTCCAGTTTACTCCTGAAGTGAACGCTTCCTGAGCCGCAACTCCACATGCATCCTCCACAAGTTCTGGATTCCAAGAGGCTGCCTGTCCAAGTGAAATCGGATAAATGGTACGAAATCCATGAATAACATCATAACCAAACAAAATAGGAATTCCCAAACGAGATTCATTCAAAGCCTTTTTCTGTACTGAATTTCTCAATTTTGGATTAGATTCAAAATAAATAAGTGAACCTATCTCTGCTGGAATGTTCTTTACAGCCTCTCCAATATTATTTACGTTATTATTTCTTCCCAATGTATATTGGTTTAACTGATATATCTTCTCTTCCAACGTCATGCGCGATAATAAATCATTCACTCTTATATCAACAGGAATAGAAGGATTTTTGTATCGCGAGCTATCTTTTATATAAGACAAATCAGTAATTTTATTAGGATGGCGGACAGCTTCGTGTGCTGCCAATTGTGCTATATCACGATATTCATCAGAAACATTTTCAGGTACAAACTTATTGCCTATTACATTCTTTCCGGTCAATACTTCAAACCAGGTGCAAGCAGCAATATAACGTCCGACATTTACATCCAAATGATATCCGTCACGATTCAAATGATCTCCAATAAAAGAAGTACGGGCATTTTGTATAGCTGTTCCGGAAGGAATTATCCGATAAAAGTCCACAAGTTTACATGCTTTTTTTACCGTTTCCACAATAGCTTTATACATTGTTATCTGATTGTTATCATATTTCTTGAACCCAGTATTCCTGCAATCTTTAGCATAAGCCCAAGTCTGATGAAAAACAATCTTACAACGCTTATCTATCCTTTCCTTGACATATTCATACAATTCTGGAAGATATGTTTCATACGTTTCGTACATTCCTGAGAAAGGACTAGCCTGTTGCAAACTCACGTAATCCCATTTTTCATCGGCCAATGCCCTAGAAATACTCATATTACAATAATGAACTTTCTTACTATCAAGCCCAATTTTACGATAATCATACGCAGCCGCGTCTTTCCTAATATTGTCTACATGACGTTCTAAAGAGCAGCCACCAATAAAAAGGTTTCCTATTACAAGTTCATAACCTTCTGCCTCTCCCAATTCATGCAGATACTGCTCTACCGCATCTTGTGAAAAACTGTTCCCTATTGAAAGAATCTTAATTATCTTAGAATTTTCTGTAATATTTTTTGAATAACCATTCTCTACCAATAATATGCAAAAGCATAAAACGGTACTTAATAAAACTTTTATACTTTTCATCATTTAATATATTTTTTCTTTTGATAATAATCATGCATGATGTACCATGCCTTTTTACGTAATCCCTGATCGGAAAGCAATCCTTTTCTATTCCATCCACTCTGATTAGTCGGATGAAAACGGAAAGGAGAACGAAAATCAAACAATATCCATGGAGAAACTCCACAAAGATTCGGAATATGATTAAACATCTCAATATTATCTTTATACAACTTAGCCTGATATTCTTCACTCCATGAAGAAGCCACTTCTTCATCTCCATGTTGACCATACAAGGCTTCTCCACCAAATTCCGAAATAATAAGCGGCTTGTCTGGAACAACATCCCATACTGCTTCTTCAGGGCTTAGAGGCCACGGATGATACCATCCCATATATTTATTCACAGCCACCACGTCTAGATTTGCTGTAAAAGGGTCATCCATCTCGAAATGACGGGTATTCTTATTGAAATAAACAAGGTCAAATGCCGCCACATAAAGCCTACTGCAATCCATCGAACGCCCCATTTTCAGTAATGATAACAAAAACGCGTTTCTAGCATCTGAAGGTTTAGTTTCATTCGCCACACCCCAAAAACATACCGCACAGCGATTCTTATCCCTATTTATCATCTCTCTAAGCATGGTCCGAGCCTTATCCAAAGTACCTCTGTCCTCAAAATCTATTCCCTGCCAAATAGGAATCTCCTGCCATAAGATAATCCCCATCTTTTCAGCCATTCGTACTATATACTCATTTTGCGGATAATGTGCCAACCGAATCATATTTACCCCCAAAGCCTTAGCCTCATTCAAAAGCATTGAAGCATCAGCCTCTGAGAAAGCTCTTCCCATACGTTGTGGTATCTCTTCATGAAAAGATACACTACGCATAAAAACAGGATTTCCATTAACCAAAATACGTGTTCCATCCACAGTTATCTGCCTAAATCCTATTTCTTCCTCTATTTTATCTTCTTCAGAAGTTATCACGACCTTATATAGTCGTGCTTTTTCCGGTTCCCATAGTTCCAACTTGCGCACCTTTAACGAAATCGAACCTACACCCTCTTCATTTGTTTGAAGTGTACGCTCAATATTCAACTCTGGTATTTCAATCCGTACATCTCGAACTCCTTTTGCAGATAAAGCGACAGTGGCATGTATTAAATCTTTTTGTACATTATCCAAACGTACAAAATAATCACGGATAAACAGACGTGGAGTAGTCACCAACATAACATCGCGTGTAATTCCTCCGTAATTCCACCAATCAAATGCCATTGCCGGGATAGCATCTACCGAACGGGTATTATTTACTTCCACTACCAGGAAATTATCACCTTCTGACAATATATCAGTAACTTCCACCTGAAATGGAGTAAATCCTCCCTCATGAGAAGCGATTTCATGTCCATTCAAATAAACACGACACCGATAACTGACAGCACCAAAATACAGGAACTGCCTTTTATCAGGAGAAATGTTTGCCTTAAAATGACGTCCATACCAGACTGTGCCTTCATAATATTTCAGTTCTGATGATTGTGAATTCCAGTCTCCAGGTACGTTCAACCTCATTCCGTTTTCAAATGAATATTCATAAAACTCTTCTTTGGTTTGAGGTGCTCTATTTTTATAGACCTCCATACGACGTCCCTGATCATATAAATCCACTATGACATTCCATTTTCCATTCAACAAATGGAAATCTCTCCCATAAACATTTATCATAGTCTGTTCCGTCGCTCCCAAACAGATGGAAAAAGTAATGAAAAACAAGCTAAAGAATATTTTCTTCATTTCCATATCATTTATTATTTACTTTCAACAAATCCATCATCCACTTCCATGCTTTGTTAGTCTGTTCAGGATATGCATAATGTCCCGTATTTTGCGCTACAACTAATGTCTTTGGAGCCTCTATAACGTTATATGCGGAATATACTGAAGTAGGAGGACAAGTAGTATCATTATATCCAAAGGTATAGAATCCGGGGACTTTTATCTGACGGGCAAAATTCACCACATCATAATAACTTGCCGTGTATATTCTTGCCGGAGTACGATTTTTCTCATCTTTCAGAAAATGAGGCCAACCTCCTGCCCTTCCATGCAGATATCCAACCATATCACACAATGCCGGATAATAAGATACAAGTCCTTTAACACGATTATCCAAAGCTGCTGTAATTATAGACAAGGCTCCTCCCTGACTTCCTCCAAATGTTCCCAAGTTTTCGCCATCAAATTCAGGTAATGAATACAAGAAATCAATAGCTCTCACACAACCCATATAGACACGTTTATAGTAATATCTGTCTCTGTCGTCAAGATTGAAAGAATGATAATTTCTCAAAGCTCCCATATAAAGATTAGTATATACAGGACCTTCCATATTTACAGGAATGCCATGTATTCCGATTTCCAGAATTATAACTCCTTTTTCTGCTCTTTCCACTTCTCCAAGATATGCCCTTACACCTGCCCCTGGAAGTTTCAACACTGCCGGGTATTTGCCTTGGGCTTTTGGAACACACAATATTCCATAAATCCTTGAAGCATAAGAATAATTACCGAAACTTACATGATATACATTAACTTTAGATGTACACCTTTCAGGTATCAATGTCATTTTCGGGTTCATTGGTTCTTTTGATGCTTCCATCTTAGCCTTCTCCCAGAATTCCAGAAAATCATCAGGATAATTTACCGTTGGACTTATTTTTTCAGGTTCAAACCCTACAGTAGCCATACCCTCATATTTGCGTCCTTCTACTTCAGCCTGTACCTTACAGCGCAAGAAACCTGGAGTTTTCATAGTACCTAATTCCAGTTCAGTTTCACCTGACTTTAAAATTTTCTTTCCCTCAGATATTGGAGACATCATGTCTTGTGAAATAGAATAACTTATTTCTGTTTTATCCAAAAGAGAGCCGTTCACAAACACCATAATCTTAACCTTAGCCTTTTCTCCTATTTTATATACCCAAGAATCATGGTTGGGAACAACCTTTATATTTACCATTCTTTCCGCAGGCTGTCCGAAAGCTGTCATAAACAGACTCAATAAGACAAACAGCCATACTTCACGCAATCTACTTATCATATTATTATTTTCTTATTTTATATTTATACATTACAAAAGAATTTTTTTTAGGCAGTTCTATTTCTAAAACGCCATTATGTTTCACAAGAGAATCTTGTGTTTTGCCATCCCCTAATACAAGAGTGCATTCAATATGTTCGCCCTCTTTTAACCATGTTTCTATTTTACCTATATTGTCCTCATTATTCTCACGAAATAAAAGAAAATACCCCTCACCATTTTCCTTCAACGACTGGAATCCTGTCCATGAAGTTCCGGAAGGTTCTTCACCAACTGGCAGGATTATTCCGGAATGAAAATCATAACTGATATCCTTATATGTCTCTACAAGATTACTCAATCCATAGGCTTCTTCAGGAAGATTAGCAGCTTCCATCCAAGCCAAAGGCTGTCCTGCCATAGATATTGCAAACAAATAATCAAAAGAATAATGAGAAGGTGCAAATATATCATCACCATACTTATCAGAATTTCTCCATTTATTCAAGAATTCTATCTGTAGTTTTTCGGTCGGAACATATTTGGATAGCATCCATAAATTCCTTAAAGTCCAATACGGATAATAATTTCCCCAGTCCGTATAACGGTTTTCAAGGAAAATATTTCCGTATTCATTAAATAAATGATATCCGCCTCTTCTACCGGCTGTAACATCCAAATTAAAAACAACAGCATAATTGGTATTCTCCCATACTTTCTCAAACAAACACCGGAGATTTTCCTCTGCTCTCTTTGTAGGAATATTCACACCGTCAATTTTAAAAACTCTTATTCCGTATTTACGATATAATTCGGTTATGGCCTGTGCATCTTTTTCCCATTCGGCAAAATCATTCTGTACACTCGGATTAAACCACAAACAAACTTCTACTCCAAACTTACGTCCCTTTTCAACTATCGGTTTTAATCCGTGAGGATATTTTTTAGGGTCCGGTTTCCAATAATCAGGATTGTCCCATATATTCTTGAAAGAACCTTTTGCCAAAGCTGAATTAGGACTTTTCCCGACCTGCCATCCGTCATCGATTTGAAAATGCGTAAAGCCTAAACGAGCAGCCTTTTCTATCTCTGACAAACAAAACTCCTCGTTAACCTTGGTATCCTGGCTTCTGTCCCCCCATGTATTCATCATCACCATCTCATCACGTCCTTTAGTCAAAATCCTTACATTCTTTTGATATTTCCTCAAGACTTTCAAAGCATCCAATTCTGTACCGTCATAAACACCTAAAACACAACTATATGTACGTGTCCACTTTTCAGGTGAAATATCTTTTTCTGTTATTCCAATACCTGTTACCATAAAATGGCCGAATTCAGCTATAAAATCAGCACCTTTATATGCCAATTGAACTCCCGAACAAGGAGCTTCTTTCAAAACAAAAAATCCCGATTTACTCTCACCATTTTCAGCAAACAATATATTTCCACGATATGACAATTTCCTATAAGGAATAAAGTCTCTTGTCCATACTAAATTATTATTCCAGTCTGTCACATCAGTAAACTCAACTGTCTTTGTATGCCAATGCTGTCCTTTGAATGCAAATCGATCAAGAATTGCGGTCACCTGAGACGATTTCATATCTTTAGTAGATTCAATATTCTTATTATCCGCAACGTTTCCTTGCTTTTCACCGAAAACGCTGTTCACAGTTCCACGCAGATAAGTATCACACCCAATGACCGGACAATTATCATAAACTCTGTACACACGTTGCACATCCAACTCACCTAACGAGAAAGAAACCGTCACTTTCAGAAAAGCCGGATTGATTACAGTCTCCTTAACCCATTCAGTAGAAAGTTTTCCATTGCTGGCCGCATCAGTATTACGGGTAATAATCAAATCAGGCTGATTGGAATAAGTATTTTCACACCATCCGGACAGTTTATTCTCCAATCTAAGTGTTTTCAGGTTTCCACCGTTCCATAGGAAAGTTCTTTCAACACATTGGTTTCCTATATATAGAGTATCATTTTTTAATGAACCATAACAATTACCGGAAGCAGCAAAAGCAGGTGCGTTACCATATAAAATGCCGCAAAACAAAACGACTGAAACTATACCTGTTTTTCGTATCATTATATAATTATATTTACATTTAAAATAACGCTTTTCAATAACTATTTTCCTTGTTCAAATGCCCTCGGTTTTTCCAATAAGCGGTTAGGCAAATTGAATTTTTGATTATCCGGAAGTTCAGATTTAACCCCTGCCCCTTCTTTCATCAAATTCTTCAACTCAGTCAAGTGATGTTGATAAATTTCGCGTGGTAAAACGCCATATTGATGACACAATGCCGCCGCCATACCTACAACTTCCCCCATCATACCTGTAGTACGCATTACACGAACTGTTCCCAATCCTACATGAGTAGTACTGATGTTACGGCCTGCCATAAACAAATTGTTCACATTACGCGAATACAAACAGCGATAAGGTACTGCATAAGGATGAATAAAAAGATGCTTCGTAGCAGCCTTAAACTCCTGTTCCGGGAAAAGTTCCGAGTTCTTCGGGTCAGGGAAATGCAAGTCTATACTCCAGGTAGTTGTAAATGAAGCATCCTCATGAAACACTCCCTTGTCTATATCATCCTGTTTCAAGATATAATCACCCATAAGACGGCGTGATTCACGTTTTCCTGCTATATAAGCTACCCAATCAAGAGACAAATTGCGGTATTTTTCCTTTTCTTTCCATTCATTTTTCAAAAAACTCCAGTTTGAATAGACTACCAACAAACCATAATCCCTTATAAGTTCAGCTTCATCTATCTGGTTTTTATTCATACCTGTTTCCCAAGTCCACTCACCCATTTTTACCTTCTCACAATTATTTTCGTTAAATTCCAACCCGTAATTGAATTTAGGGAAAACAGTTTTTTTACCATTATCCTTTGAATACCACTGTATTGAAGCTCCCATAGTCAGACTGTCAGCCTTTTCAGGAGCCAATGATTCTCCGAATTCACTTCTTGATTCCCTGCCCATGCGGAAATCAGCTCCAGCTAAATAACCGATAGTACCGTCTCCAGTACAGTCTGAAAACAAAGCGGCCTTTAAACAAATTTCTTCTCCTGTTTCTATATGTTTGATTACAACAGATGAAATCTCGGTCCCATTCATCTGTACAGACACAGCCCTATAGTTGGCATATAACGTAACGTTCTTCTCAGCTTCTATAAAATTCTGCTTTTTATCATCTTCATAATACTCTGCCGGCTGTGCATTTCCTTTTTTAGAATGACCAAACTCACGCAACATTCTGCCTAATCCTTCATTAGGTCCAATCTCAGAATATCCGCCAAGATGTACACGAACTTCAGCACTGTTGTTACCGCCTAAAACCGGACGATCATTAACCAAAGCGACTTTGCACCCCATACGTGCAGCCGTGACAGCCGCACACATTCCGGCAATACCTCCACCTACAACTACCAGATCATACGAAGAAACTTCTTTAGGAAACGCCGGCAAACCAAGCATTTTTTTTCTAAAATCCGCCAATTCATTTCCTTCCATAGGCGGAACAAAATCTTTCTGTGTAGTAAAGTAAACGGCATCAATACGTCCGTCAAAGCCTGTCATGTCTTTCAGTACCACAGTTGCTTCACCACTTTTTACATTAACTTTTCCGGCATACTGCCATGTCCATTTTTCGCCTTCACATCCCAACACTGTAGGCAATGTTTTACCGGCTACCTGTATCTTAAAGCATCCCGGACCCTTTCCTTTATACCACGGAGATGTCCAGTTATACGTACGTACATATACATGATAAGTTCCCTTTTCCCGGAAATTTAATTTTGTCTTAGCATCCTCAACCGGCACTCCCATTCCATGTGCCAGCAAATATGGAGACCCCATCTGATCCATAAACTGCTGATCAACTTTCCATCCTCCTTTTTCACTGAAACTTTCAGCTTCAATCAAATATTCAGAAGCAATGGATGGATGTACAACAAACAGCAATAAAAAAAATAGTATATTTCTAATGTTCGTCATAGTTTTGCTCTCTTTATATAAATTTTATCCGCCAGTCATAATACAATATTTATAAAACAACTGGCGGACAATAAATAAATTATTTCACTGTTACTTCATGAAGTTTTAACCAACCATCATCAGTTATATTCTCTTTAGCTGCAAGGTTTATTCCTATCTTAGTGTTCTCATAAATTTTATCTACTATACCTACAGCCCATATATAAGAACCTGGAGCCACATTCTCAACCTTTGTGTTCAGTGTATAAGTCTTTTGTGAACCTTTAATCCATTCATGTGGCTGTGCAGCATCATCCTGGAACAAAGCAACCGGTTGTCCTGTAGAAGAATCAAGCAGTGCAAATGTCACCTCGAAACGATTAGCCCACTGAGGAATATTTGTCGGACAATATCCCCAGCCAAGATTCGTCCAGCTGTGTCTGATTGTTATTTCATCACCCAATGTCACCTCTTCAGGCAAAATTATCCTGTCAGGGTATATTCTGTATCCACCTTCAGCAATAAACTCATTCACCAGATCAAACGCGTCATTAAACCATGAGGCTGTTTCTCCATTAACCATATCACTTGAGTAACGGAAATCCATCATATTCACACAGGCACCGCGTGCCTCATCAAATTCTCCCTGACGAACTTCCGCATAATTTGCGTAACCGTCACCATTGATTGAACTTCCATGCGAGCTTTTCACCCATCCACCTTCCATTATAACCGGACGTTTATAGTTCCATTTCTTAACATAGTTGCGTTCCCAGTCCATGTAATAATGTTTCATTCCAAATGCATCATGACGAAGAGAAAAGCCCTTGTTCACAAGCATATCAAGAAGAGTCTCGCTGTCCGGATCTATACCTTCGCCTTTTGTTGACGCAAAACTGCGGTGATAATTAACCACTACAGGAACCTTAGTAAATGCATTTATGAGCAAATCTGAGAGAAAATTAACCACAGCTTCTTTAGGATCGTCATTATTAGCCCCGGTAGAATAAATAACTGTATGCGATTCACCCCATTTACCTAATGCCAGACCGCTAATGAATTCCACCCTGGTAGGATCGTTAAACTTCTCCGCAAAAGCAGTTATAAATTTAGTCCAACATTCCTGAAATGTAGGATCGTCAGGATATGGAGTCCATACCTGTGTAGAACCGGTAGTGGACCAGAATCCACCGTTACCATTTGTTTTGTCCTTTACCCAATCTGGAGTTATATTATAATGTTTGTCCCTACTATCAACAGAGAATGTGAAGGCCAATTTCAATCCCCTTTCTTCAGCTCCTTCCATTAACATTCTCAAACGTTGGGCAGGTTTTGTGTTAACCCCGTCCTGCCATATATATACATTTTCTTCCGGATTCATGTCAGACCATGCGCCCTTGATATATAGTACAGACGCGTAATCCGATACATTCACAATGCCTTCCGATGACTGGAAATTGTCATAGTCCTCCCAGAAAGTTTCACTTAATCCATCTCCAAGACCGGAGTACAACACCCAACCATTGAATGGGTTACGAATCATTTTTGTACGTTCAGGAGTTACTTTTACCTCTATATATCCTTCCGGGATAGCAGAAGAATCTGTTTCACCTGCATCTTCTTTTGAACATGCAACCAATGAAATTAAAATAGCTGCACATACGCTCTTATTTATCAAATTAATATATTTTTTCATATCAATTATCTTTTACTGAATACTACTGTTGGAGCTTCTTCATCTGTAATATCTACAACAACAAAGTTTGTACCTTCAGGAATTACATAGTAAGAATATCTATTATCTTTTTGTCCACCTACCATTGTATATTTCACTTCCAATTCCGCCTTTATATTCTGATCTCTGGTATTAGTTGCACCAAATGCATACACATTATTCCATTTATTTGAAACTAGGAACTTAACAGTACCAGTATTCAGTGTTCCGGAATATGTAAATATATATGGACTTGCCTTAGACGGTTCCATTTTGTATTTATCACTTGGTTCATTTCTATTAGCTTCAGAATCAAAAGTTCCCCACATCCAAAGATACTCAACTGGTGCTGTATAAGGATTTATACCATCCGCCGTATTATTCCAAGAATACTCTCTCAAAGGCATATCTTCCTCTTCAGAATAAATAGCAATAGTCTTCATTTCAATATCTACTACTATACGATATTTTCCTGCAGAAGGAATTTCCCAATATTCCTCATCAGTCTTTGCCATATCTGCCTGTGAGAACATATTAGGTGTTCCATCATTTATATCATGGCTTCCTTCAACATTCGGAACTATTGCTTTACTGCGAGAGCCACCAAACTCTATAGGCAAATAAAGTGTACCTTCGTTTAGTTCACCATAGAAAGCATAGATATTCTCATTTTCCAAAGTCTGGGTTACTTCTATATCTGTGCCTGTTGCAGCAGTACCGGCCAAATAAATCTTATCTACTTCCAATATATCGGCAGCTTTCATAAAGGATACAGTCTTAGTTTCAAAGTTGATTGTCACACGATAAGTATCAGCTTCTGTTACATTCCAGAAATGAGTTTCAGCTTTGTCAACCATAGTAGCCTCTAACTGAGTATTAGTAGTAACATCCGTATCTGTTCCTGATATAGGAGAAATAGCATTCACCTCGTCAAAATAATTTACAGGGAAATACACTGTACCAGCTGAAAGAGGACCTTCGTAAATGAATATTTCTTCATTATCCGATTTTGGTGACAATTCAATTTCAGCAGAACCAACAGCAGTTCCTGCTATGAAAACTTTATCAGCTTTAAACTGCTTAGGGCCATACGTCTTGACAATTACATTGACAGTTGACTGTTCCGGCATTATCAGGCGAGGCCCAGTATATGTAGCATCCACAGTAAACTTCATTGTATAATAAGAACTTGTCAACGCTTCAAATTCATCAACCAACAAATCCTGCAATTCCTTATTTGTATATGACCTACTGAAGTTTTCCGTGTCCTCATACTCTGATATTGCCTGAGATTTACTTTCAGAAACACTTATACCATATTCATAAGTAACACTATAATCCCATCCGTAATCCACAGCAGGAGTCCATTCCAAAGTCAAAGCTACATCATCAGGTGCCTGTTCGTTAAGATATATTGTGTCTGCAGAAGTTACTAACTCCATAGATGATTCGTATCTTGACTTGTAATTATCTATTTCATAGCCTCTACATGAAGTTAAATAGCTTAAAATAGCAAAAGTGTATAGACAATTCTTTAATATAGTCATTTTCATAATCTTTTTATTTTTTATAATTAATAACCAGGATTATTTCCAAGTTCAGGACAAAGTTCATTGTCATGTGTAGGAATAGGCCATAAATACTGACGTTCAGGAAATACACGCTGTGCACCGATACCAATCAGACCATCATCGGCCATACTTGAAAAATCAGCTAATCCATCCTCATCTATATCTGGAGTAGCAGGCCATGGCCATAATCCTCTATTAACGACCTTTTCGATACATTCATCAGGTTGTAAATTGATGTAGTTCGGACGGTTCAAAGCCTTCTCTGCAAGTCTCCAACGAATCAAGTCCATATAACGCAATCCTTCGTTTGCCAATTCCACACGACGTTCAAGTCTTACTATCTTTCTCAATTTTTCTTGCCCATCATCTTTCACAGATGGATAAGAACCTGTATTTGTATAATCTGTACCATACGCTCTTGCTCTTACCCTATTGATAGCTTCAAGTACAGTGTCGTCAATCTCGTTCAGTTCTATTTTTGCCTCGGCATACATAAGCAGGACGTCTGCATAACGCATAATTATATAATCATTTTCAGCTTCTTTTCCGTTTTCAGTCCATGAAATATCTATACCCTTCTTCCATAATAAACCATTATAAGAAGCATACTGATTCACCTTACGATTATCCTGATTAGCCTGCTCTACACCTGTTGTTGTATTCACTACTTTCATAACAGTTGGATTAGGATCATAAATAAACCCACAATGTTCTGTACCATATTCAACGATAGTAGCTGTACAACGAGGATCTCTATTTTCAAACGGTTTTTGAGGATCAAATAAAGGAGATTCATCAATAGGAAGTCCATCTGTACACAAATAAGCAGCTAATAAATCCCACGAAGGGCAACAAGAACCATATCCACCTGCATTTCTTGGTAAAGAATTTATAACTATCCATGAATCAACAATCACATCGTTTGCAATGGAACGTGGCAATATGAAAATTTTCTCCGGATTGGTCTTTGTACTCTGCAGGAAAAGTTTACCGTAATCAGGTTCCAAAGAATAGATATTCAAGTCCATACAAGCCTTTGCAGCTTCTGCGGCAACTTTCCAGTCCCCCATATATAAAGCGAAACGTGCTTTCATCGCATATGCCGCACCTTTTGTAAAATGCTCGGCTTCCTTACCATAAGACGTTGGCAAATATTCAATAGCCTTGTCAAAATCATCATATACCAACGGAATCAACTCAGCTTTAGGTTTACGACCTAATTTTAGGGATTCTTCAATGGTAACATATTTATCCAGATAAGGTACATCCCCGTAATAAGATATCAGTTCAGCATATTTACATGCACGCGCAAAATATGCCTCTCCCTCAAATTGATGTATTTTATCTTCAGCCAAGTTATCTTTTGCACGGTCAATACTCTCAAGTAATGTATTGGCTCTGGCTATCAGTTTATAATCCTGTTGCCATAAACTATACACTTCATACTGCTGTCCCTGCATAGTTCCATCCAATATAGCACATCGGTTGGTATTACGGTAAGTAAAGTTATCCGTCCATTGCTCCGAACTCTGCAAAGGAGTAGCCCAATAACCGAGAATATAGAATTCGTTTACAGCCATTTGTAGTTCTGTCTCGGTAGTGTACCAAGATTCACTGTTCCCTTGTGCTTTTGGAACCATATCCATATCAGTACAAGATGCAAAGGTCAGGCTCAAACCTGCCATTATTGTTATAATATTATGTTTCATCATTATAGATTATTTAGAAATTAACAGAAAGACCAAAAATTACAGATGTTGTGATTGGGTATGAAGATACTCCCATTTCAGGATCCCAACCTGTAGGATAATTGCTTATGCAGAATAAATCTGAAGCACTCATATATATACGTGTTTTCTTTATTCCAATCTTATCAGTCCATTTTGTAGGCAATGTATATCCTAAAGTAATATTCTTCAATCGGAAATAACTACCATTGAATAACCAGAAGTCAGACATTGCATAGTTATTATCAAGACTAACCTTACTCAAACGAGGATATTTTGCTTGCAGATTCTGTTCTTCTGTATTAAACAAACTCCAATACTTGCCATCAATGATAGCAGGAATATTACCATAATTATCTCTCAATGGCTGTACCATTTCTTTTGCCAGATAGGAAAGCTGTTTACCTATTCCCTGAAAAGCTACAGACAAATCCAGTCCCTTGTATGCTGCATTTAGTGTTCCTCCAAACTGGAATCTTGGCAAAGAGTTTCCCAAAGGTACACGGTCATAATCTGCTGATATTTTTCCATCAGGAACACCGTCAGGTCCGGAAATATCCTTATACTTCAAGTCACCAACCGATACCTGGTCATTCAGCTTGGCAGAATTGTCAACATCTTCCTGTGTCTGATATATACCCTCACAAACATATCCGTACCATTCGTTGAACAAAACACCTGCACGTTTAACCTTGTTTCCGCTTATAATATCACTGTTATTCAGATAATCTATTTTAGATTTGAAATCTGAAAGATTAAAAGTTACCCCGTATGAGAATTCTCCTACCTGATCATTCCAAGCAAGTTCCAAATCCCAACCTTTTGTTGACATTTTTCCCGCATTTGTCTTAGGATTGGCATAACCCATAAAATATGGAATTTCAATAGACAACAACATATCGTCTGTTGTTTTCCAATAATAATCAGCTGTCACATGCAAGCGGTTATTAAAGAATCCCAAATCAATACCTATATCTGTAGAAGTGGTTGTTTCCCATGTAATATCTTCTACAGCCAAATCACGCTGGGCAGCTGTTTTATTGGAAGTAACAGTACCATCAGTATAGAAATATGCATCACCGAAAGTCATCAAGGCCATGTATGGGAAATATGAATCACCAATACGTTCATTACCCAACATACCCCATGAAGCACGTATCTTCATGAAAGAGAACCAATCAAGATTAAGTTTCTTCATAAAATTTTCCTCTGTCACTACCCATCCTGCAGAGAATGAAGGGAAAGTTCCCCATCTGTACTTGCTTGCAAAACGTGAAGAACCATCATGACGGACATTTGCCTGAAGCAGATAACGGTCTGCATAATCATATAAAACACGGCCAAAGAATGAATTTGATGTATATTCACTTCCGGTTCCACTATTAGTCATAAAATCTTCAGGACCTATATTCAGATAAGGATATTGTGTAAGTTCATACTGGTCTCTGGCTGCACTTAGGTTTTCGCTTCTCATCACATAATTTTCATAGCCGGCCACTAGTGTCTCTTAAAAAATGTAAAACATCTCAATATGGCTCATTATGATGTAAAATCCAATTCTAGCTGACCGTCATTTTTGTAAAGGATGTCGTATTCAGCATGGCTAAATAGATCCTTGATATTGTCTTTTACAAGCATAGAACTACCAAGGATTCTCATTACTTTGTAGATGTCCCTATTGAGTTTTAATTCACTCTCAATAATGGCTACCAAACAATAAGTAATGATAGCCACATATATTTGAATTCTGACTGCATTCTCAGAGTTCCCCCAAAAGGATTTTACTCGAAGATGCTGCTTTAAAAATTTGAAAAGCTTATGAGAAGCTTCACATAAGCTTTTTTATGAGAAGCATATCATTATGCAAAGTTGTCGTCAAAGCCGTATTGATATTC
>ENA-ORUQ01001736-ORUQ01001736.1-human-gut-metagenome-genome-assembly--contig:-NODE-1736-length-19593-cov-9.582148_pt1 | contig 19593 bp, 21 predicted proteins | sample MGYA00242081_ERZ509211 | MGnify/ENA primary metagenome ERZ509211 (study PRJEB26280, sample SAMEA2338785) | human gut metagenome | biome: human gut; feature: human-associated habitat; material: faeces...
ATTGCATAAAAATTCAAGAATAAAAGCAAACAACGATTTAATCAGCGCTTCCCTAATGAGCTGGTGGACTAGTGGGCTGGTCGGAGTTAATGTCAGGGTGTACCAAGATTCTTCGCCCGGGTTTAGGATGGTCGGTCGGCCAAATAAAAGGAAGGCCCTTTAATGTGCAGGCTAAGGGAGGGCTTTGGCCGACTCGCGCATTCTATGCAGAATGCGCGCAAGTGGGGGCAGGAAGAAAAGTACGTAATGCTGACTTCATACTCATCGCCCGATAGGGCGATACCACCACCCTCAGCGGCGAAGCCGCTGTCAAACCTAAGAACCCTTGGGCCCGAAGGGCCCATCAATCTTAAGAACCTTTTGTGTCCAAAGGGCGCTGCCGGGAATTTCTATTTCCGTAAAAAATAAATTGACAGATAGGCCGTTGTAATTTATAATTTATAAGTGTGCAATAGCACCCCATCAGTCTTATTGGGAGGGAGGGATATAGATGTCTGAGATCAAAGTTCAAAAGGGCGAATCTCTTGATAGTGCTCTTCGCAGATTTAAACGTTCCTGCCAAAAAGCCGGGGTTCTTTCTGAAGTAAGAAAACGTGAACATTATGAAAAGCCCAGCGTTAGACGTAAACTGAAATCTGAAGCCGCAAGAAAACGCAAGTATAAGTAATAACAGGTTGTAAGGTGATTAGTTTTGTCAATTAAAGAACAGCTTATGGCTGACATGAAGACAGCCATGAAAGCGAGAGAAGAAGGTAAGCTTGCACTGAACACGATCCGTATGGCCCGTGCTCACATCAGGCAGGCTGAAATCGACGACGGACACGCGGACTTCAATGATGATCAGGTTCTTGCCGTTCTCCGGAAAGAAGTGAAGCAGAGGAAAGAAACCCTTGCTGAAATCGCTGGTTCCGGAAGAGAAGACCTGGTTAAACAGACCAAAGCGGAAATCGAAGTACTGGAAAAGTACCTGCCGGCAGAAATGTCTGCAGAAGAAGTAGAGAAGATTGTAAAAGAAACAATCGACGCCTTGGATCCTGGGCAGAGAAATATGGGTTCTGTGATGAAAGCTGTCATGGCAAAGCTCAAAGGCAAGGCAGACGGCAAACTGATTAACGGGATTGTTCGTAAACTGCTGGCCTGAGCTCAAAGGCTTGACAAAAGTAAGACACGTGGTGTATCCTTATTACATAAGTTCATATGCTGCGTCAAAGATGACTCATTCCTATCGGGATGGGTCATTTTCTTTTGTAACACATAGGACTTTATAGATATAAAAAAATGGAACAATTTAAGTCTATAGGAGGGCTCAAATGAACAAAGAATTATTGTACTGCATTCCGGCCGGCCAATACGGTAAAGAAGGGGTTCTTTCCCTGCTGGCGCAGCACCCGGAAATCCGGTTCGTGTCTCTCGTAGGCATTGACCTGGCAGGCAATGATACCGATGAAAAGATCCCCATCGAGATTTTCATGAAAGACTACGAAGACTTCTTCGCCGGCAAAGCTGTGCAGACCGATGGTTCTTCCGTAGTATTCATGAATATCGCTACCCTGAACGATGCACGGGTAGACATGGTGGCCGACAGCACGGTCAACTGGTATGTGGATTATAATGATGATAATGTGATGGAAGAAAACGGACGTCCCGTAGGCACCCTGCGGATTCCCTGCTTCCTCATCCATAACGGAAAATTCATCGATTCCCGCTCCATCCTGAAAAACTCCTGCGAATACGTAGCCAGAGAACTGAAGAAAATGCTTCTCGGCGCCACCGTGAAGGGCATGGAAAACTTCCCCTTCTCTGAAATCCAGGACATCGTATTTACTACCGGCACGGAACTTGAATTCTGGGTGAAAACCCCCAGCGAAAAGGAAACGGTACAGCACCTGTCCATTTCCCAGCGCCTCCAGGAACAGTACTGGCAGCGCATGCGCGGCAACGTCCGTACCGCCATGGAACAGACCATCGAAGAACTGGATGCCCGGGGCCTTCATGTAGAAATGGGCCACAAAGAAGTAGGCGGCATCAAATCCAAAATCGATGACGACGGCCATATCTTTGATGTATGCGAACAGCTGGAACTGGACTGGCTCTTCTCCACCAATCCCCTGCAGGCAGCAGACAATGAACTGGAAGCCCGCATCGTGGTACGGGAAGTCTTCCGCCGTAACGGCCTGGACGTATCCTTCAAGGCAAAGCCCATTATCGGCGTAGCCGGCAGCGGCGAACATACCCATGTAGGCATTGCAGCCCTCCTGAAAAACGGCAAAACCATCAACCTGTTGGCACCGGAGGACATGTCTTCCGATTTCCTCTCCACCATTGGATACGGCTTCATCATGGGCATTCTCCACAACTATGAAGCCACCAATCCCTTCGTTTCTTCCACCACCGACGCCTTCAACCGCCTGAAACCGGGCTTTGAAGCACCGGTCTGCATCGTCACTTCCCTGGGCCATACGCCGGAAGTACCGTCCCGTAACCGTTCCATCCTCATGGGACTGATCCGGGATATCGGAAATCCGAAAGCCACCCGCTTTGAACTCCGTGCGCCGAACCCCTTTACCAATACCTACCTCTGCGTTTCCTGCCTCTACCTCACCGCCTTAGACGGCATCGAATATGCCTTGAAATCCGGCAAATCGGCAGCAGACCTTCTGGCTGAACTTTCCAAGAAGCCCGGCGAAGAAGCAGACTACCTGGAAAAAGACAGAGCCTACCGCTGCGAAGAAAACGTATTCGAAGACTTCACCGACGAAGAAAGAGATGCAGCCTTCGGCAAACCGCCTGCCACGGTTTGGGAAAACGTGAAAATCATGAAAGCCAACCCGGACAAGGTGGCAGTCCTCACCAGAGGCGGCACCCTTTCCGAAAAGATTGTAGACTCCTTCCTCGCTTCCATCGTATACCGCTGGAAGAACGAACTCATCGACCGGATTATCCCCGGCGTGGAAGCTGCCGTGAGAGGCTATAAAAAACTGGATAATGATGACAAGATTGATGAAAGACGCTGGAAATCCATCAAGGCCAAACGGGTGGAACTGGCAAAAGATCTGGACGATGAAAAATGCATCTGCACCAGGCTGAAAGAAGCCCTGGAAAAAGATGACTACGACACCGCTTCGGACCTCCAGCTGGAAATGATGAAAAAAGCCCAGGCCCTGGAAAAGGAATACCGCGTGTATGCCCTGAACATTCTCGACTGATTCAATCTGCCAAAGCTGAACATCAGGCCAATGATGACCCATTCTTAACAAAGGATGGGTCATTTTATATTTCATGACATAGATGAAAATGTATATACAGGAGGCATGGATGATGAGGAACTGGAAAAAGAAATACCACTTTTCCATTCTGGGTTTCCCGTTAATCACCTGACGGGGGACTCATCTGGAAACTATTTCATATAGAAAAAATGATTATAAAACAGGAGGAATTCAACATGAACAAGGACTTACTTTACTACATCCCCACCGGTGAATTTGGCAAGGAAGGCGTACTTTCCCTTCTGAAAACCCATCCGGAAATCCGCTTCGTATCCCTGGTAGGCATCGACCTGGCAGGCAACGATACCGACGAAAAGGTACCGATTGAACTGTTCCTCAAAAACTATGACGACTTCTTCGCCGGCACTGCTGTACAGACCGACGGCTCCTCCGTGGTACTCATGAACATCGCCACCCTGAACGATGCCAGGGTCGACATGGTAGCAGATCCCTCCGTCAACTGGTATATCGACTACAATGAAGACAATATCTATGAAAACGGCCGCCCTGTAGGCACCCTCCGCATTCCCTGCTTCCTCCTGCACAACGGCAAATTCATCGACTCCCGCTCCATTCTGAAAGACTCCTGTGCCTTCGTGGCAGATAAGCTGAAAGGACTTCTGGCCGGCGGCAAAAAAGTGAAAGGCATGGAAGACGTTCCCTTCGAAGACATTGAAGACATCGAATTCACCATCGGTACGGAACTGGAATTCTGGGTCAAGACCCCCAGCGAAAAAGAAACCATTCAGCACCTCTCCATTTCCCAGAGACTGCAGGAACAGTACTGGCAGAGAATGCGCGGCAACGTCCGTACCGCCATGGAAGAAGCCATTGAAGAACTGGATGCCCGCGGCATGAGCGTGGAAATGGGCCATAAAGAAGTAGGCGGCATTAAACCGAAAGTGGACGACGCCGGCCACACCGTGGACGTCTGCGAACAGCTGGAACTGGACTGGAGATTCTCCATGAACCCCTTGCAGGCTGCAGACAATGAACTGGAAGCCCGCATCATTATCCGTGAAGTATTCCGCAAATACGGCCTCGATGTTTCCTTCAAGGCAAAGCCCATTATCGGCGTAGCCGGCAGCGGCGAACACACCCATGTAGGCATCTGCGCCACCTTGAAAAACGGCAAAACCATCAACCTCCTGGCACCTACAGAAATGAAAGCCGACTTCCTTTCCACCATCGGCTACGGCTTCATTATGGGCATCCTGAAGAACTACGAAGCCACCAACCCCTTCGTATCCTCCACCACCGACGCCTTCAACCGTCTGAAACCGGGCTTCGAAGCACCGGTCTGCATCGTCACCTCCCTGGGCCACAAACCGGAAGTTCCGTCCCGTAACAGAACCATCCTCATCGGACTTGTGAGAGACATTGACAACCCGAAAGCCACCAGATTCGAACTCCGCGCTCCGAACCCCTTCACCAACACCTACCTGGCAGCCTCCTGCCTCTTCCTCTCTGCCCTTGACGGCATTACCTACGCTGTCACCTCCGGCAAGACACCAGCAGACCTTCTGGCCGAACTTTCCAAGAAACCGGGAGAAAAAGCAGACTACCTGGAAGAAGGAAGAGCCTATCGCTGCGAAGACAACGTATTCGAAGACTTCACCCAGGAAGAAAGAGATGCAGCCTTCGGTAAACCGCCGGCTACTGTCTGGGAAAACGTGAAGACCATGAAAGCCAACCCCGACAAAGTAGCCGTCATTGAAGCAGGCGGCACACTCAATGCAACCATTGTAGACTCCTTCGTAGCCTCCATTGTATACCGCTGGAAGAACGAACTCATCGATCGCATCATCCCGGCCACCGAAGCTCTGGTCAAAGGCTTCAAAAAACTCCCCAGCGAAGACGACCTGGACGAAGAACGGTGGGCCGCTATCCTTGATAAGAAATACGAACTTATCAAAGATACCAAAGCCGGCAAATCCCTCTGCACTAAGCTGAAAGACGCTCTCGAAGCCGATGACTACGACACCGCCTCCGACCTGCAGATCGAAATCAATAAGAAAGCTGAAGCCCTCGAAAAAGAATACGGCGAATACGCCCTGAACATCGTAGGCTGATACAGGAAATCAAAAAAGACTGCGAAGAAAGGTCAATCATTTCTTCGCAGTCTTTTTTTGTCATATGATGATATGCAGCCTGCCGCCATGGTCATCTCGAGCGGGGGAACATGCCGGTATGGATGGTAAAGCCCTTGGGGCTATGGAAACGCAGAGCCGAGAGATCTCCTGCCCCCATGTCCTGTGTACCATCAGGGAGTGAGATTTCTCCACTCTGTGGAGACTCTGCATAGAGTTTCCAAGTCAGCCGAAGTTGGCCTCTAGCCTGCACAATAAGAGGCTTTCCTATTGGCGGCTGACCGGCTGCGGTCGAAATGACGGGGCGTGGCGGCGTTTCTGTCATTTGAGGAGTGAGATTTCTCCACTCCGCTGCGCTATGGTCGAAATGACGGGGGCGGGCGGCATTTCTGTCATTTGAGGAGTGAGATTTCTCCACTCCGCTGCGCTACGGTCGAAATGACGAGGCGGGGTGACGTCTCTGTCATTCGAGGAGCGAGATTTCTCCGCTCTGCCCTTTCAGTGTAAGAAGCGGCAATAGGGGCAGGGAACGCCAGCTATTATCTCCATAAAAGTAAATTTTATGAATGAGTAATTGCTTTTTGAGCATAAAGACATAAATTGTTACGTTACGCCTGCAGGCGGCCCCCTTTGCAGTTCCCTCCTGTTTGGTATATGATGGATGCAAATAAAAAATAAGAGGTGGTACCTTTGGATTTAGATACAGAAAAGATTTTGAAACGGCTTGAAGATTATATTTCCTACAACACCCAGTCCGATGAGGAGAATGACCAGGTCTATCCCAGTACGCCGGGGCAGATGGTGCTGGCCCGCCATTTGAAGGAGGAACTGGAGCAGCTGGGGCTTCAAGAGGTGAGCCTGGATGAAAACGGCTATGTCATGGCCACCCTTCCGGCTAACGGCGCAGAGGGCAGTGTGGTAGGCTTTATTTCCCACATGGATACCAGCCCCGATGCCCCCGGCGGTCCCATTCGAAGCCGGGTGGTCCATGACTATGATGGGAAGGACATCTGCCTGAATAAAGAAAAGAATATCGTCCTTTCTACGAAGGATTTCCCGGAAATTTTGAAATACAAGGGCCAGGACATCATAGTCACTGACGGTACCACTCTTCTTGGCGCCGATGACAAGGCGGGAGTGACGGCTATTGTGAGCGCCATGGAGTACCTGCTCCATCATCGGGAAGTGAAGCACGGAAAAATCCGCATTGCCTTCACACCGGATGAGGAAACGGGACGGAGTCCTCTTCGTTTTGATGTGAAGAAATTTCATGCGGACTTTGCATACACCATTGACGGCGGCGAGCTGGGGGGTCTGGAATATGAAAATTTCAACGCCGCCAATCCGGAAATCATCATTCATGGAAGAAGCGTGCACACCGGCGATGCCAAGGGAAAAATGGTGAATGCCATTTCCATTGCTTCCCAGTGGCAGTCCCTGCTGCCGGAAGGGGAGAAACCGGAATGCACGGAAGGCAGGGAAGGATTTTTCCATGTGTATAAAATCAGCGGATCCGTGGAAGAATGTACTCTGTCCATGCTGGTGAGGGACCATGACCGGGCGAAATTTGAAAAGAAGAAACAGTACCTCCAGCATATGGCAGATTTCCTGAATGAGAAGTATGGGGAAGGCACGGTGGAAGTGAAGACTCATGATGTGTACTTTAACATGCTGGACATTATCCGGGACGGCCATATGAATATCGTGGAGCTGGCGCGGAAGGCCATGAAACAAGCGGGGGTCACGCCGGTGGAACTTCCTATCCGCGGCGGTACTGATGGCGCCCAGCTTTCCTTCAAAGGACTGCCCTGTCCCAATATTTTCACCGGCGGCGCCAATTTCCACAGCCGTTTCGAATACCTGCCCATACCGTCTTTGGTAAAAGCCTGTGAAACGGTCATCGAAATCGCCTGCTACGGGTGGGAAATCAGGTAAATCAGTGAACTGGTGGGCTGGTGACTTCTCAACTGATCGTGCCGCCCTTTAAGTGACACTCTCTTACTGGGGAAGGATAATATAGCACTCCGTCATGCAGAACTGGTAACACAAACGCAAATCCCGTAACGTCTTGCGTCCCCTTTAGGGTGGCAAGGGAACTGGATTCGTAGGGGAGTGAAGCAACCTGAGAATCCAGTGACATGCTTTTCCATGAAGAAGAGGACCGTGGAGCGGCGCAGGGGCGTAGGAGGCTGCAAGTCGGATTGACACTCTATGCTGGCGTGACCGCCAAACGGCTCCTTCCTGCCGACTGGTATTTAAGGAAGCACTGATTAATTCATAGAGTCTGCTTTTATAAGAATTTTTATGCACTGCTTCGTCATGGGACTCCTTAAATAGCTCGCTATTCGCGTCGTCCCATTCCTTGCATTGCATAAAAATCCAAGAATAAAAGCAGACAGTGATTTAATCAGCGCTTCCTTAACGGCATTTGTCTCATATGCTTCAACTACTGAGATCCTTCGCTGGCGCTCAGGGTGACAAGTGGGAGGCAGGAGGGATAGCACGTAACGCTGATTATAAAACTCATCGCCCCTAAAGGGGAAACGACTCACTACATTTTGCGCGTCGCTAGCGCTCCTTCACCCACTGCTGTCACTGACTCACTGGATTTTCAGGTCGCTGATGCTCCCTTACAAATCCAGTTCGCTAGTGCAAAATGTGTTCGCTGTGCACCGTAAGGGCGATACCACAACCCTATGAACCTTCTGAATCCTATGAACTATCTGAAACCGGGCCGCAAAGCGGCCCAAAGGAGGAATATGATGAAAGATATTTCAGATACCCTGCTTCAGACATTTCGTAAAGCCTATGAAGCAGATAAAAATGCCCAGGTGCTTCATGGCACTCTGGCGAAGACGGATATGATGAATCTGGCCTATCATCCTGGGAAGGGAGCGGCCCTGAAAGGGGCCTTCACAGTGGAAGTGAAGACCCGGGGGATTACGGCCCAGGAACAGTCGGGGCGCTGCTGGCTCTTTGCGGCGCTGAACATTCTCAGGGAGAAGGTGGCGGAAAAGTGTCATCTGGAGCAGTTTGATCTGTCCCAGAACTATCTGTCCTTTTATGATAAGCTGGAGAAAGCGAACAATTTCCTTGAAATGGTGATTGCAAATGCAGATGCGCCGGTGAAGGGACAGCTCATGCAGTATGTACTCCGCGGTATGAGTGACGGGGGATACTGGACCGAGGCGGCGGACCTGATAGAGAAGTACGGTGTGGTGCCTAAGCAGGTGCAGCCGGAAACCTATCAGTCCGGCCATACGGACCGTTTCGTTTCTACGCTGAACCGGCTCCTCCGGAAAGATGCCATGGAGCTTCGGGAGCTGGTGAAGGCGGGCAGGGATCCCTACGCCAGAAAAGCGGAAATGATGGAAGAGGTGTATAAGGCAGAATGCATTGCCTTCGGCGAGCCGGTGCAGACTTTCGATTTCTCCTATCGCGATAAGGATAACCATTTCCATGAGGACCGCGGACTTTCGCCCCTCGATTTCTATCACAAGTACGTAGGGATTTCTCTCTATGACTACATGGCTGTCATCAATGAACCTACCTTTGATAAACCTCTGGGCCGCCTCATCGCATTCCACGGGGTGGAAAACATGGCAGGCCGGGATATGAAGGGGCTGAATCTTACGGGGAAGGATATGGAAGATCTCTGCGTGAAGCAGCTGAAAGCCGGCGAGCCCGTGTGGTTTGCCTGCGATGCCGGTGCGGCAGGCGCCAGAAAAGAAGGGGTGTGGGACCCGATCAGCGTGCGGTATGAAGACCTTCTGGGCGGTTTCTCCATGGACATGGATAAGGGAAAACAGCTGGAATACAGCGCCAGCTCCGCTACCCATGCCATGCTTCTCACCGGCGTCCATCTGGACGAAAAAGGAAATCCGGACCGCTGGAAAATCGAGAACTCCTGGGGTAAGGACGTGGGGGACAACGGGTACTTTGTGTGCTCAGAAGCCTATTTCCAGAAATTTGTGTATGAAGCAGTGATTCTGAAAAAGCACTTCACCGAAGACCAGAAGAAAATGATGGAACTGGAACCGGTATATATCAATGCCTGGGACGAAGATTATTGAAATCAAAAGGGGCTGTGTAGAAATGATTTACAGGAAGCCCCTTTTTGTACGTGAAATATAAGGCTTGCAAAGAGCCTGCCCCTGGGCTTGGGGAGGATCTCTTCAAAGGCACAAACCTGAGGGAGCCTTTTCCTTGGGCCAAAGGAAAAGGCTCCTTCAGGTTTGCTGTTATGCCACAGGCTGAAAAAATAATAAAGATTTTTCCCAAAAATCCATTGACAGATTGCAGGTCTGCTGGTATAATCAATTACGTTGTCGGGGCATAGCGCAGTTTGGTAGCGCACTTGGTTCGGGACCAAGGGGTCGCAGGTTCAAATCCTGCTGCTCCGACCATTTATGCGGGTGTAGCTCAATGGTAGAGCGCCAGCCTTCCAAGCTGGTTACGAGGGTTCGATTCCCTTCACCCGCTCCATTTTTTTATCCGCTTCTGGCGGATTTTTTATTTGCCCACCAGGGAGAGGGAAGAAAATAGAGTTTGACAAATACAGGGGCGTCCTGTAATATATATATGTTCATGCCGGTATAGCTCAGCTGGTAGAGCGGCGCATTCGTAATGCGTAGGTCGCAGGTTCAAATCCTGTTGCCGGCTCCAAGAATTTAAGGTCTAGAATTTCTCGATAAATACGACTAATTCTAGGCCTTTTTTCTATTGTTTTGGAGTGCTGAAATACTCCTAAAAAATAGTCAAAATCTGGTTACTAACCAGATTACTAACCAGATTTTTTGTAATTAGTGGTTTATCTCGGATAATTCTGCAGCTCCGATGGCATATATTAGGTCATAAATCGGCCGCTGGGGATTTTCAGTTATGATTTTATCCAGGTTTTCATAATATTCTTTATGCTTTCCCAGGGATAGCATGACTTTATTATTTATGGTTTTTAGCTTCTTATTATTTTCATAGCCGATTTTCTGATCATGTATGATGTAATTCTGTAACAGAATCAGGTTGAATTGGTTTTCTATTGTTAGTTTATCTATGGAATGGTAGTAATCTTCCAGAGTAACGATGAAATCGGGATATATAGTGCCTTCTTTAATCATCTTGATCACTTTTTTCCGTATTTGTTCCAGTGCTATTTCAATAGTAATTGAATTATATGGTATGTCAGAATATCCCATGATCCAGTCTATAGAGATGCCATAAAGGGCTTGAATTTTAACCATAGTTTCGTAGGAAGGCTTAGTTTTCCCAGATTCCATAGCCGTGATGTTACCGCCACTTTTCAAGCCTAACAATTCTGCTTCTTCCTTCAGTGTCAGATCATATAGCTGGCGAAGCATTCTGATCTTTTTGTTGAAGCTGTTTTGCAAGATTTCATCTAATTTTCCCAAGTTCATGTAAAGTACCTCTTTTAGTATTTTATATAAAAGCATTTATTTAGCTAGAATAAAATGATATAATAAAGTTAAATAAACAAGCAATATAACTGCTTGAAAATATAGCGTTTATTTATGCTATTTAATTTATTTAATTTTCATCATTATATCATTTCTAAAAGGGGATGTGTATTATGGCTAATCGTAAACCTATGGATAATCAGAAAACTGCTCGGGCTTGGTGGACGTTGGATGATGTGGTTAAAGTTGTTTTCGCAAATAAACTTTCTAAAACGACTTTATATAATCTTTGTCGTTCTGGTAAAGTTCCTGCTACTAGGTTCGGGCACCGCTGGTTCATCCCAAATAGCTGGGTTCAGTACCAAATCCATCAGGGAAATGCAATTTCTTTTACAGATCCGGAAATGTATGAATTTATGAATGGAAATGATTAATCATGCGTAGAGGAAATCACGAAGGGAATTTCTCTTTTGTTCCCCAGTCTAACCTTTATCGATATCGGGAATCCTATACTGATTCATCTGGAAATTCTCGTGTAAAGCAGCTTTATTCAAAAGAGCTGAAAACTCTGCGCTCAAAAGTTAGAGCGTGGAGAAGAGAACGTGACAGTGGGCTTGATCTTGATACCGCTTTGACAGTGGGAGCGTGGATTGAAAAATGGCTTACTCTTGTCAAGCCGACTGTCCGTCTTCGTACCTATGACGATTATTTTCGGGTTCTTAATACTAAAGTAGTCCCGATAATTGGAAATAAACGTCTTATGTATTTGACAGTTATGGATTGTCAGGAACTTATAAATAACTACATCGGGCGTCTATCCCCTGTGACCATCAACGATATTCGCCGCCGTCTGAAAGTGGTTATTGGTGCGGCTGTAGAGCAGGGACTTATTCGCACGAATGTAGCTTCTCTTACCCGTCCTATTCATGAACCAAAAAAGGAAGTTATTGCACTATTTGAAGGAGAAGTTAAATCTCTTCTTCAGGCGCTTGATGAAGGACTTTATGTCTTCCCGGATAAGGACAAGCCTTATAAAGAAAATATTTCGCAAGTCTATAATAAATCGGTTGTCCGTGTCCTTGTTCATCTGGCATTGGATACAGGATGTAGGATTGGCGAGCTTCTAGGCCTTACCTGGTCTTGTGTTGGGTTAAAAGGCCGGACAAGGGGACAGATTAAGATTATTCATTCTTTGTCTTCTACTTCTGAAGGCGTAAAGCTGGAAGACGTGAAGACAAAAAGCAGTTTTCGTGTCATTAAGGTTCCTGATTCAACGGTCTGGCTTCTTCAGGAGTGGAAGAATGAGCAGGAAAGGTATAAAGGGCTTTTGAAAAATCTTTACGATACAGCCTATGATTTTGTATTTACGAATGCTTTCGGTCATCCTGTTTCCTTGAGCAATTTTTATAGGCGCTATTGGAAAAAGCTGATTCGTTATGTTGGCCTTTCAGATAAATACACCTTTCATTGTCTGCGGCGTACCCATGCTACCCTTCTGCTGAAACATGGGGTGAATATTAAAGTTGTCAGTGAACGCCTTGGCCACAGTTCCACCAGTGTAACGGCCAATGTTTATGCCGGACTTTTGCCGGATATGCAGAATCAGGCGGTGGATGCCTGGAATGCTATTTTTCCCAGTTTGAAGTAGCAATGTAAGTTTAAGGAGTTGTTACCATGGATTTATCTAAAACGACAAAGAAGACACGTCAACAGTCTCAACTGGAATATCTATATCAGCTGAAATCTGAAATTGTCAGCCATAAACCAGAGCCGTCTGAAATTGGTTTTATTCCACGATGGATGAGCCAGGTTTCCCTGCCGCTCCGTAATCAGAAGAATGCTGTTGAATTTGTGCGGAAGAATGGGGCTGTCAAAATGGTGGTGCTTTCTCCTTCGTTTATCGGGCTTCCTTATGGCAACATTCCCAGGCTTTTACTTCTCTATCTTGTAACGTCTGCTATTCGGACCAAAAAGCAGGATATTCTTTTGGGTTCTTCGGTTTCTGAATTTTTATCTAAGCTTGGCATTGGGTATACTGGTGGTTCAACGGGATCTTTTACCCGTTATAAGCAACAGGCTATTCGGCTGTTTAGTTCTTCTTTTTCAGTTTTCTGGGATTCGCATTTTGAATTATATTCCGGGACAGATAAAGTGAAGTCTATTGATATCAGTAATTTCCAATCATTGCCTCTTGCTGATTCTTACCAGCTTTTCAGATCTATGGTTCCGGGGGAAGGTCGTTCTTATGGTCTTGGACTTACTGTTCATATTTCTGATTACTTTTGGAATGATTTGAAGCAGCATAAACCGATTCCTGTTGATCTTCGGATTGTGGCCGGTCTGAAGCATTCTGCTTTTGCGCTGGATATTTATTTCTGGCTTGCTTATCGGTTTTACCATCATTCTGCAGATGGTATTTTCATATCTTCTCAAAATCTGCAGAATCAATTTGGTACTGCTGGTTCTGATACTCACTCGTTTATGCGGCATTTCGCTTCGCAGCTTCAGATGATTTCTATTTTTATGAATGATAGCTTTTCTTATAAGGTTAATGATAAGGGGATTCGTATTAAGCACATTTCTTTTTCAAAATTAGATTCTAAAATCGAATCTGTGAATAAATTACCAAAGAATAGCAATTCACATGTGGATAACTAGGTAGAATAAAAAAGTTATTCACGCATAAGTAGGCCAAGATTTACGCATAAGTAGGCCAAGATTTACGCATAAGTAGGCCAGATTTCACGCATAAGTAGGCCAAAGATAGAAAAAAATCTATCCTTGCAGGCCCGACAAATACTGGCTAAATCGCTTCATCGAAATTCTTCTCCAGTAATATACAGAAATAACAGTAATATACAGTAGTAGGGAAAATATTTTTGTGAATTGATTTTCCTGGTCGTATTTTTTCTTGGATGTGCTGAAGTAAACCAAAAGAAAAGGAGTTGTTTTTTATGAATTTTGATATCAAATCTTTAAAAAATCAGGGCCTTCTCTATTTGGACAAATCTTCATCTCGGCTTGTTTTGAATGGTGATGAATTTCATTGTGGAGATTGCATAGAGGTTTATTTTCATGGTGAGTGGAGAAAGATCACCCTGGAATATTTCAAGGAATGGTATACATTTCTTGATGGGAAGATGATCAGGCAAGGGGAATTGATTGGTATGCCTGCCCGTTTTTAAGTTTTGGAATTTTACAGGCTCAAAATAAAAAAATACCGTATAACAAAAGCCGCCGTAAATCAGGATTTCTGACTTACGGCGGCTTTCTGCTATACGGTTACTTCCATCCCTGTGCATCGGCCATTTCTTCAAATTTAGAAGTATGTGGCTGATTTTCCGTTTTTTCTTTATATGCCTGTAATTTGTCTTTCTCTGCTTTCCAGACATTATAATCAAGAACTTTCTGATCCGGAACCGGGTCTTTTGTCTTTTTATATTCACCGGTAAGGACATTAACAACCGTATCATCTTTGGTGATTGTCATTTTGTTATCTTTGAACTGGCCGTATTTCTCTTTGCTTCCGTTTAACGGATTCAGCGTGTAAATAGTCCCGTCCTTTGGATTTACCATAAATTCACTGGATGTATAAATTACGTTGTCATTGTACTTTTTCCCAGAATCAGCATAGAAATGATACTGGTAGCCTTTTTCTTTAGTGTCAAGCTCTACATCCGTATCATACTTCGCCACATAGGTTCTTTCACCATTGGAGTAAACACCGTTGATGTTCTCCGGCTTCAGTGTGGTTTCTCCGCATCCTGCCAGCGCAGTGACGGCCAGTCCACAAAGGGCGGCAGTAATCAGCATTTTGATTTTTCTCATTTCATTCGCTCCCTTTCAAAAACTTCTTTCTCTTCCGGTTACTTCTCTTTGTCTCCTCAATCTTCTGCATCGGTTCCTATAATCCTGCACATTGGCAGTCAGGTTATTGATATCTTGTCTGCTCCTTATTTTCGACAGGGAACCGCTCAAATTGGCGTATATGGCTTCCAACTGCTTCGACTGGTGATATTCCTCATGAATTTCTTCCAACGTGTCTATGGCCCATTTTAAGCGATTTTGAAGCATTTCGATGTAAGTCTCTCTGTCACCTTTTCCCTCTTCAGCGGCGATTTCCCGTGCCAGTTCATAAATGGCTTCATCCGTCATAGTGCTCCTTTCTGAAAATGGTCCAAAACAGGTCTATTTTGGCTTCTACGGCGTTGGGCCGTTTTCTTTGATGGATTTCATACCTGATTAATGTCAACGCCCGTAAAGCTCTTTAAACGTAATTTTTGAAAATTACCTTGACCAATCGTTTCTTGATTTCATTCTTTTGTCATGCAGGATGCTTTGATTTTGATAGTCCGTTTTCCGATCACGGAGTAAGAGTAATGTTCTTTTATCTCTGCAGCTGTCAATCATGTTCATAAGGGAATCAAAGCTTTCTTCCAGCTTTTGATTCTGCCTGTATTTTTTATGGATATTCTGAATTTCCTCTGCCAAAGTTTCCAGCTCTTTTTGATTTGCAGGGGACAGTTCTTCAGAATGCTGAAAAATTTCCATTCGTTCTTTTTCTTTGGCCTGGATTTCTTCTGCCATTTTAAGCAGGGCAGGGATATTTTTGTCATTCAGCGCCCGGATATAATCGTCTCGCTGTTCCTTCTCTATGACAATGGGCACAATGTGATTTCCCAGGCATGACCATATCATTAGCGCCCTTCCGGTTCTTCCGTTACCATCTGCAAAAGGGTGGATATGTTCAAATCGTAAGTGCTGATCCATAATGGCCAGCGTTTTTTCAATTCTTCCAGTACCTTGTAAGGCGGGGTAGGGATAAAGTCAGCACCAAGTACTATGTTGGGAATGACTTTAAAGCGGCCGCCCCTGGAATCAATATCACGAAGAAGGATCTTGTTTATTTCCTGGATATCTGAAATTTCAATCGGGCTGTCTACTTTTTTTTCAAGAAAAATCTGCAGATCCTTGTAATTTCGGACTTCATAAAATTCTCTCATATCCATGGCATGGGGAATCCGGTTTGATATTATGATTGTCCTGGTATCGCCCAGGGTTAATGAGTTACCTTCAATGGCCGTACTGTGATGGGCCATCCGAACTAGCAGGTCTTCCATATATTCCGGGGTTAAATTCCATTTCATGGTAATCACCTCATTCGATTAAAGGTCTTTTATTTTTGAAAATTCGGTTCATTCCGGCTTTAGTCACAATCCACTCTCCATTTTCCATTTTTTTGTATTCGTGAGGTCCAAAGCGTTTCCGGTTAATGGCTGTTCGGATAGTTGATACTGGTATATCGTAGACTTTGGACGCCTCATTTAGCGTCATGGGTTCATCGTCCCACTCGCCTGAAGATTCTTCAGCGTCTTTCGTATGGCGCTGGATGTATTCAAAAATAGCTTGCCGGATAAAGTTGCTTCTGGTTACTCTGATCCCCACGGTTTTAAGAGATTCAATGAAGTTTTCCAGAATTTCTGCTTCTTCAGCACTTAAAATGAAGCTGAAGGTTGATTTTCGCTTTTTCTCGGTTAATGGGGCGCTTTTAATGTATTCCTGTTCTGTCTGTTTTGCTTTTGTATTAGTGATTTTCATGTTAATCCTCCGATAATTTCTTTAATTTCATCCGCAAGGGCTTTAATTTCTTTGGCGGCAGCACTGCTTTTGCTGTATTCGGTGACGGATTTTCCTTCAGAAAAGGCCTTTTTATAATCCTTCCGGCTTCCCAGACGGCTTTTAAGAATTTTATAATCCGGGATAGCCTGGTGAATGAATTCTGTCAGGTCTTCTGCATCCTTCAGGTCGTAATGACTGATCTTATTCAGAAGGATATAAGGGTTGATATTTGGGTTGTTTTGCAATGCAACTTCAACGTTTTCTGAATTGAACTTCAACAGGCCGTCAATTTCCGTCTGGCTGACGGTGATTGGAGTGATGATGATGTTTGAATTGAGTATAATTTCACGGCTTACATCAGAATCATAACCGCCGCTGTCAATGACAATATTTTTATCGGGGTTGTCTTTGTAAGTCCGGATAATCTTCTTTAAAAGACTTCTGTCCTTAATGAAATGAGTGGCTCTTTCTCTCGGCGCTATCAGAGAAAAGTTGTAGCTTGAATTCTGATTATCCAGGTCAAAAAGGTCTGCCTTCATCTCAATAGCCAGGTTCACTGCAATGGTTGTTTTTCCGACACCGCCCTTGGTGTGTGCTACGTTGATAATCATTTTGTCCTCACTTTCAACCGATGCAGAACTAATATTTTCTAGTGAAAAATCATATTATATATGATATTTTCATCTTGAATTATACTCTTCTACATCAATTCATTTCAATTATTTTTTAAGAAAAAATATTTAATTATATGGTATTTGAATTTTTTATTTTCGGTTCATTTTTGGTACTCGGACGGCTATGCCGTCCGCCGATTTTTTTCAACCTATTAAATAAACATTAAAGTGGGCAGATCCTGCTATCTGCCCACAGTTTTAGAAGTCTATTTCCTCATCGGTTCCAGCCGTTTTTGGAAAAGGCTCTTCCGGGGCTTTTTCATCGGTTTTCTTACCGCATAACTCGAAATCTGAAACAATGACCTTCAGAACGGTTCTCGTTTCATCATTTTTCAAATATTGCTGCCATTCGCACTTTCCGGAAATAGCGATTGTATCGCCTTTTTGGGCATAGTTGCAGAGGGTTTCAGCTCCTTTTCCAAAGAGAACGCAATTATAGAACTGTTTGACACCTGTTTTCTTGGCGGTTTTGTTGTCTGCCATGCCGAAATTAAGGATAGGCATACCGCCCTTGGAAAAACGGCTGTCCATGTTGGTGATTTTTCCTACAAGATAAATAGTGTTCATGATAAATACTTCCTTTCTTGAAAATAAGGGTAGGGAGCCGGAAAAGGGGTTTCCGGCTTTCTGCTTTATAGCTTAATAGTTGGGAATTACCATTTTGGTTTCTGCGGAGAATACATCAAGGTTATAGTCTCCTTCATGTTCTTCCTCAATATCCCCGGTTCCTTCACCGATACGCATATATGAGTAGTCTGGAAGAGTTCTGATATATTCCATCAAGAAATCTACTTCCGGCATATCATCGTACATGTACCATTTTACTGTTTCCCAGTGCATGGCGACGAATTTTCCGGCATATTCTTTTAAGTTGACATAAGGGTCAATGCAGTCCGCATTAGTCAGCAGGTGTTTCACGGCTTCTTTCAAAGAGTTCCTTTCTTTCGGCAGGGTGTTAATTTTTCTCTTCAATTTTTCATAATCTACCTTTTTCATTGCGATTCCAACTTCACTATAATATCCCATGATTTTTCTCCTTTCATTATGCACGTTCAAGCCATTTGAGGGCCTTTTTCTTGCTTTTAAATTCTTCTGTCCAACAGTCATTGGTAGTGTTATCTACGGCTACATAGCATTTCTTACGAATTTTAGCCAGTAGGCAGATACAGGGTGTTTCCCTTTTGCACTCGCACCAATTATCAATGAATGTTCTTATTTCTTGCCTGCTTACTTCTTTGATTTCACTCATATTCATTTCTCCAATGGTTTCAAAACTTCATAGTTGCCACCGTTTAGCCGGATTAAGTAGGGAAGGACTTCTCCTGTTTCCCGGTTTACTATTACGTCATAGTTGTTTACATTTTTGATAATTTCCCAGGCATTTGATTCATAAAAATCCCGGATTTTCTCGATAATGTCATATTCCCGAATACTCTTAAATTTGATTTGCGCTTTCATGGTAGGCCTCCCGGCCTTTGGCCGGGCCGGGGGTCTGCCCCGGCCTTATTGGTTAAGCAGTGATTTTTCTATTATCCTCATCGTCCTTCTTAAATTTGGTGCTTCCGTACTTCATGCGGATTTCATCCATGGACTTATTGCCCCGGTATCTATTTCTGTGTTCTTCAGGTGGGCACCAGTACCATTTTTTCTTTTTTGGTGCCCAGCGGCAACCCCACGATTTCAGAGCGTCTTTGTGAATCTTGGTGTTGCCATCAATCCACAGCCACGAACCGCAAAGTTCAACATTGACGCCATCAAGATTCAAGAGCTTATCAATCATTTCTTTAAACATTGCCGCTTCTGCGGTTTCTTTCTTTACTTCATCTTCTTTGATGGTGTCCCCGTCGTTATTTGTGGCCGTTTTCAGTTTTCTGTGATACTCTTCAGCCATGGCCCTGAATTCTTCATCCGTGCCGCCCCGGTCGGGGTGGAGCTTCATAGCCCATTTTTTATAAGCTTTTTTCAGTTCGTCAATTTTGGTGATGTTATCAAAGTACATTTTTACTTTCCCCCTTTATGCAAACCGGCTTTTCATAATTCTGTGGTTGTAGGCCTTCAGCAGCTTTTCTCTTGATTCATGCACCCATTTGTTTAAAATCTTCAAATCGAGGATGTTCAAACTGAAAAGCGGTTTTTCATCAGTCAAATGATTGGTAATGATAACGGAATTACAGATATAATCGCCGGTTTCATTCAGCGGTCCTAACCAGAGGATAGCGGCCGGGTTACTTTTGATTTTGGCGTCCTCATCAAACCAGATATCATATTTCTTGTTGCCAATATTTACCACAACTCGGTTTACATAGTCGCAATTAAGGATTTTATAAAAGTCCTTTAAAAGGTTGCGGCCCGTCCGGATAATGGCGGTGCCTACTTCATATTCCTTTCTTGCGTTGGGGGTGATGGTGTAAATTCTTGCGGTGTTCATCTTGTTACTCCTTTCATGTGGTGAATAATGGGGTACGGGTATTTCATAACCCTTCAAAAGTCCGGTAAATACTGGGCTTTTCTTACCTCTTATTATACAGTA
>ENA-ORUQ01001737-ORUQ01001737.1-human-gut-metagenome-genome-assembly--contig:-NODE-1737-length-19587-cov-3.146426_pt1 | contig 19587 bp, 19 predicted proteins | sample MGYA00242081_ERZ509211 | MGnify/ENA primary metagenome ERZ509211 (study PRJEB26280, sample SAMEA2338785) | human gut metagenome | biome: human gut; feature: human-associated habitat; material: faeces...
TTATTTTATTTTTGACATGCAGTTTTTTTAAGAGCAAATCAATACAAGGTCTTAATAAAATAGCAGTTAAATAACTTAAAACAACAATCAAACATTTCTTGAATAATAAATAAAGAATGATGCTTCCTAAGCAAAAAAAGATTCCATAATATAAAAAATTAATTAACCAACGTTTTTTCTTTTCCATAGTATAAAATATAAAAAAAGAAGATGATTATTCATCATCTTCTAATGTTTTTAATTCTTTTTCACCAGTAATATATTTTAAAATTTCTGCAGCGGCTTCTTTAGGACCATTATGTTCATTTCCTTTAATTCCTAAACGTGTACGTAATTGACCCACTTTAACCCCTTGATCAAACATGCGTTGGAAATAATCTTGTAATAATGGCTCACATTGATCTTGTCTTTGTACAGGACCAAATGGGTTAGCAAAATAACTTCCTACTAAACCATATTCAGTTGTTGTTCCTTTAGCCATACGATTACCAGCTCTAAAGACTTTAAGAGCATCATCAACATTATCAAAGAAACTTAATGAGTCTCCTTTTTCTTCATAGTTGTTTGCATATAAGAACATATCAACATCATGTTTTGCGACAACATCTTTATATTCTGTAATTGGAATAACGATACGAGCATTGACTTTATCTGGATTCATAAAGACAGATCTATCTAATTCCTTGAAACTATATCCAGCATCTAAATCATCAAGTCTTACGAAAGCACCAATTTCTGTACCTGATGTTTTAACTGTACCTTTTTCGTCTAATGATAATATCCCCATGTCATCATAGACAGTAATTAAATCTCTAATATAAGCTGCTCCATAAACTTTAATTTGTTCAATTGTTTCAGACTTACCAGCTCCACTATCACCCATAACAACGATATTTTTTGTTTCTCCACTTTGTAAAGTGATTTGAACCATTGCCCCATGAATTGGAAGTTGTTTTTTATTGATTTTTCTTACATTGTGTAATGTAAGCATCATTTTCTTCATATAACCGAAATAATCAAATTCATCGTTTGCTGAAAGTAAAGCAACCATCATATCATTTTCATCATCTTGATAGAAATATTGATGTTTTTTACCATCTTCATAACCATAAACATAGATCATATCTGGTTTTCTATTACGATATTCTTCTTCATTTGCTAATTGGAATAAGTTACATAAAGTAACCCCTTGTGCCATATAGGCAACATTGAAATAAACATAGCATAACAAATCTCCAACTTTTGCTGGATAACAGAACCATTGTTCTGGATCAAATTTTAAATCTTCAATTGGGTTTTTCTTTGTTTCAGGGAAAACCCCATCTCTTTTATTACGTTTTGAATAAGTAATAAAAGGTGGATGAATAATAACCGATTCAATAAATGGAATATTGTCTAAACAACGATATTCATATGGTAAAAATGAACGCATATTTGAAACACGTAACCCTGCATTGACACCTGCAGTAATTTGACGTAAAACATTTTCTGCGTTTCCAATACATTTATTTTTAATTGAACGATAAACTGATAAAACAAGCGCTTCAAAGTTTACTTGTGCATCAGCGAATTGAACGTTTTGATATCCCCCTCTTGATTCTTCGTTATAAACCACACTATAACGTTGTAAACGACGCCAGAATAAATAGATATCTTCAATTACTTGTGTAAATTCATCCATATCTCTAAAATATGGAGCAAATTTAGGATAAATTGAAGCTAATTCCTTAGGATCCATAACGAGTAATAATCTAAAAACCGTTCTTAAATCATCAACAATATCAATACTTTCTTTTTGAACTTCTCTCAAGTATTCATAAGCTGTTGTTTTCTTTCTTTTGATATCGTGTACATACCCTTTAAGTACACGTGCAAAAGATTCGCTTTCAATCAACTCACAACGTGATTGACAGTATTCTTCTGAAAAGTTAAGAATTGCATTTCCTCTAGTAATTTTAAATTTATATGACATTTTATCATCCTTTCCACCAATAAGATTCCCCACACATTTCCTTATTGATTGACATTATCTTACCATAAATTTTTTTACAAGCAAAATAAAAACAGCAAAAATATTGCTTATTTTGTTAATTTTTTGCTTAAAATTATACAATTGATACTTATTTATTATATAGATATTTTATTATTACATATCTATACAAAAAAAGACTCCTATAAAGGAATCTTAAAAAAGACTTTTCCAATGACATCATCCTTAAAATCAAAATAACCTAACTTACGAGAATCAAGAGAATGATTACGATTGTCCCCCATCACGAACACTTTTCCTTTTGGAATATCGATTGAAAGATCTTCTGTATCCATCTTTTCTTTAATATAATTTTCTTTCAATTTTTTACCATTAATATAAACTTCATTATTAACAATATCTGATCCCCACCAACAGCAATCACTCTTTTAATAATCAAAGTATCTTCTAAACCATCATCATAATCCACAATAATAATATCATTTCTTTTCGGTTGTTGTCTTTTATAAAACACTTTATCTATTAAAACAATATTATTTTGAAAATACGTATTTTCCATACTTGATCCATTTACTCTTGATACTTGTATAAATTGTAACAAAATAAAAGTCGCAATCATCGTTAAAACAATGACTTTTACATATTCCAATAAAATTGATACTTCACTCTTTTTCTTTTCATCCATAAAATCACCTGAATGAATTATATCACTTAATCCTTTTCATTCAAATGATTTCTTAACTTTGTGATGATTTTCTTTTCCAATCGAGATACTTGTACTTGAGAAATATGAAGTCTTTGTGCAACTTTTTCTTGATTAAAATCAAGTTGATAACGTAAATAGAGAATAAGTCTTTCTTTTTCATCTAATTTATCTATTTCCATGCTTAAAGCTATCTTTTCAAACCACATAGCATGTCGCTTATCTTCGATTCTTTCTTCCATTGAAATTGTTGAACCATCTTTTTCATAGATTGGTTCTGATAAAGAGGTTGGATAATAAGAAGCATCAATAGCTTCAATAACATCCATAACATCCACCTCTAATTCATCTGCGATATCTTTAACAGTTGGTTCTTTTCCATAAAGAATCGTTAGTTTTTCTTTGGTTTTATTGATTTTAATATTCAATTCTTTTAAAGAACGAGAAACCTTAATGGTTCCATCATCTCTAAAATACCGTTTAATTTCACCCATAATGATTGGCACAGCATAGGTAGAAAATTGTACACCATAATGAACATCAAAATTATTGATAGCTTTCATTAATCCAATACAACCAATTTGAAAAAGATCTTCTTTATCATAATAATTATTCTTAAAACGATGAACAATCGACCAAACTAAACCTAAATTATTTTTAACAATTAATTCCTTAGCTGTTTCATCCCCTTGTTGTGCTAATTGAATATTGTTTAAAACAGCTTCTTTATTCATGAACAATTCTTTTTTTCATTATGAGTTGAGTTCCTAATTCTAAAGAAGATTCGATTGTCATTTCATCACATAATGCTTCAATAATACTAAGTCCCATTCCAGCATGTTCTAATTCTTTTTTAGAAGTAAACATCGGTTGTCTTGCTTTTTCAATATCTTGAATACCTTGTCCTTTATCAATGACATAGATTGTAAGCAAATCATCTTCGATATAAGCTTTAACTTTTACAAGACAGCCTTTATCACCGTTATAACCATGAATGATGGCATTAGAAACAGCCTCTCCTACAATCGTTTTAATTTCTACAATTTCATCTACCGTAGGATTTAAACAAACCACAAAAGAGGCAATACATGTTCTTACAAAAGGTTCATTTTCTAAAGTTGCACTAAAAGAAAGCGCCATTTCATTGGTCATCTTTGAACCTCCTTTAAATATTCTATAATTTCAAACAAACCACTTAATTCAAAAACCTTATAAGCTGTATTTGATAAACGACTTACCGCTAATTTTCTACCTTCTTTGGATAGTTGTTGGTACCTACCTAAAACAAGACCAACCCCAGCACTATCAATAAATGTCGTATGTTTAAAATCAAAAATAACATCATCCTCATTCATCGCTAAAATAACATTGAGCTTATTACGATACAAAGAAACATTAGAGCCATCTATTTCACCATAAAAATAGACCACCAATGTTTCTTCTTTTATTTCATATTCCATTTTATTTTCCATTTTTTCATCTCCTTAAAAGCATCTTATCTCATCTTAAAAATAAAAAAAATAGATTCGACAAAACTAGAACAAATCACAAAAAAAGAGCCTAAATCAACGATTGATAGACTCTTAGTAATTTATCTAAAAAACTCATTTTTTTAACATTTTTTTCACTATATAAAGGATAAGTTGCGACAGCTTTACCATTATTACATAAAATCAGTTTTCCAATACTTCTCTTTTGATCAATTGGTAATTGCAAAGAACCATAGACTATTTTCTTTTTAAGCTTTTTTTGATTTGTTTTTTCATAAAGATAATAAAGATTCTTATGACTTACTACATTGATCTTTTGTTCAACCATATCTTTTACTTTAACAGTATCAATAATTTCTCCTTTATTATAAAGTTTAACTTGTTGATACTTGGAAAAACCAAAATTCAATAATCCCTTCATATCTTCATTCCGTGTTTGGGGCTTATCTTCATTCATGACAACACCAATTAATCTTAAATCCTTTTTCTTACACGTTGTGACAATACAATAACCCGCTTCTTTGGTAAAACCTGTTTTTAAACCATCCACTCCTGGATATTGTTTCAAAAGCTTATTGGTATTTACAAGCCAAAACTTTTGTTTTGTTTTTTCACGGACATAACTATCATACAGAGATGTAACAGATAAGAGTTTTGTTCCACCGATTTGAAGCAGATAAGCTGCCATAGTTGAAAGATCTTTAGCACAGGTATAATGGTTGATATCATGTAATCCTGTACAATTGGTAAAATGCGTATTTTTGAGTTTTAATGCTTTTGCTTTTTCATTCATCATAGAAACAAATTCTTCATGACTTCCCGCAATATTTTCAGCCACCACAACACAGGCATCATTCGCTGAAGCAATCGCAATACATTTAAAAAGTTCAAAAACACTCATTGTTTCATTTTCTTCAAGATAGACCTGACTTCCTCCCATGCTTGATGCATAAGCTGAACACGTTAAAACATCATCCCATTTCAAATTCTTTTCTTGAATTGCTTCAAATAATAAAATCATCGTCATAATCTTTGTTGTTGAAGCCGGATAAAGTTTTTTGTTTGCATTTTTTTGATACAAAACTTGTTGGCTTTGAGCATCAATTAAAATTGCACTTTCTGCCCCACTTGCAAGATTTGTTGCATGAACAACATTGATTTGACAAAAAAGCATCATGATCCCTATTAATAAACATAATCCTTTTTTTAACATGTAAAACCACCTCATGACATTGTATGTTTTTTTGTCATTTTCTTGATAAAAACAAAAAAACTCATCATATAAAATTATAAAATAGTGTTCCTCATTGCATAGATTTATAACTTTTCACAAAAAAAAGAAGTATCTTTTTACAGACACTTCCTAAATCATTTATTTTTAATTTAAGCAATTCCGAAGATTGCCCATACGTATTGTCCAAAGAAACATACGAGTGCGCTAACAATAATGAATAAAGCAGCGTATGGTAATACTTTTTTAAGTAATTCTCCATCTCTACCCGCTTCATCAACAGCGACTAATCCAATAGCAATGCTTTGTGGTGCCATCATTTTACCAGTAGCAACACCTAAGCTGTTTGCGGCAACAAGCCAATATTTAGTAGCACCAATACTTGCAGCAGTTGACATTTGAACTGATCCAAATAAAGCACTTGAACTTGTACCTGATCCTGTAACGAATGTTCCTAAAGCTCCTAACATTGGGGCAAAGAATGGATAAACAGGTCCAAATACTGAAAATAAAGCGGCAACGGCAGCAATCATTCCTGAATATTGCATAACACGTGCTGTTGCTAAAATGAATAACATTGTAAGAATTGTAAACATCATTTGTTTTAATGTTGCAATAAAGACAGCAAACATTTCTGATACTTTTGCTTTTTGGATAAATCCACCAACGATTGCACATAAAATAATTAAGACACCTGGTGTATTGATCCATGTAAATGTTGTCATACTTGCGTTTTTGTATGTAGAAATTTTTACACTTGTCGCAAATGATGATAACGCATCATGAATTGGTGATACTAAATTACTTGTAAGTAATAAAACAACAAAGATTAAAATAAATGGTGATAATGCCTGTAAAGTTTTTCCTACTTTTAAAGGACTTCCTTTTTTTACTTCTAAACGATATTCGTCAGGAATAGCGTCTGGATTTGTAAATTTCATACTAGCTAAAATTGTACATACTAATGAGATAACTGAAGCTGCAACCCCCGCAAGTTCAGCACCAACAAAATATGAAACAACCATTTCTGGAATTAAGAAAGATAATCCTGAAACTAAAACAACTGGTACAATGCCTTTAAAGGCAGAACCTTTTCCTTTTGTACTTTTTCCTAAAATATAAACCATCACAAATGGTGTTAAAATAATTAATACACTTAAAGCACAAGAAGTTGCGAAAGCGATTAAGTTATTTTCTAAACCTAAGTTTGTGGCAAGTGTTACGGTAGGAATAGCAATTGACCCATATGGTGTTGGTGTTGCATTGGCAACCAAACAAACAAGACAAGCAAGAATTGGATCAAAATCTAAAACCCATAACATACTTGCTGGAATCGCAACTGCTGTACCAAATCCAGCCATTGCTTCCATAAATCCACCAAATGACCATCCGATTAATAAAATTAAAATACGTTTATCAGCGGATACACTTGTAAGTAATTTTTTAATCATATCGATTGATCCTGTACGCAAAGATAAGTTATACGTAAAAACTGCTGCAATAATAACGATAACAATTGGCCACATTGCAAATGCAAAACCTTCTAAAATAGAAGTTAATGTATCTGACATAGAGAATCCAAAATATGTTAATGCTTCAACAGCAGCAATAATTAAGGCACCTAAAGCAGCCTTATATCCTGGCCATTTTAAACCACATAAAGCGATTACTAACCAGATAATAGGTAATAAACCTAAGATAAAATTAATAATTAGCATTATTTTTCCCCCTCTTGACAAACCTATTATAGTGATATTTTATAAAATTTCCATTACTTTTGTAATTTTTCTCAATTTCTTCTTTATTCTCATATTTTTTGTGCTAAAATGGTCTTGCAAAATGGAGGAGATTTAAAATGAAAGAAATTAGTTATGTAGTTAATAACACATTAGGTATTCATGCAAGACCTGCTGCATTGCTTGCTCAATGTTGCGTGAATTTCAAAAGCCAAGTAAGAATTTATTTAGACGAAAAAGTTGCTGATGGAGATAACGTTCTTCAAATCTTAGCATTAGGTGCTAAAAAAGGTGATACTTTAAAAGTTGCTATCGATGGTGATGACGAAGAAGTTGCAGCAAAAGCAATCGAAGAATTATTACATGGTGCTTTTGAAGAAAAGAAACCTGTAGATGTTTTAAAAATCGCATTCTTTGGAACTAAAGATTATGACAGAACTTTCTTTAGTGAATTAGTAAAAGATAAAGGTCAAGGAACTTACAATTCAGATATCAAATATTTTGATTCTCAATTAGGACCTGAAACTGCTGGTTTAGCTCAAGGTTATGATGCTGTATGTATCTTCGTTAACGATAACGCTTCAAGACCAGTTGTTGAAAAATTACATGAATGTGGTGTTAAATTAATCTTATTACGTTGTGCTGGATTCAACAATGTTGATTTACAAGCTGCAAAAGAATGTGGAATTACAGTTTTACGTGTTCCTGCTTATTCACCATATGCAGTTGCTGAACATGCAATGGCAATTCTACAAGAAGCAAACCGTCGTTTACACAAAGCTTATACAAAAGTTAAAGATAATAACTTTGCTTTAAGTGGTTTATTAGGTTTAGACCTACATAATAAAGTTGCTGGTATCATGGGTACTGGTAAAATCGGTCAATGTATGGCTAGAATTTGTAAAGGTTATGGTATGACAGTTTTAGGATGGGATGCTTATCCTAACCAAGCATTAGTTGATGAAGGTTTATTAACTTATGTAAGTAAAGAAGAATTATTAAAGAGAGCTGATTTAATTTCTTTACACTGTCCATTAATTATGGGAGATAATGGAACTTATCATTTAATTAACGATGAAACAATCGCTTTAATGAAAGATACAGTTATGTTAGTTAATACAAGTAGAGGACCTATCATTGATCCTGAAGCATTAATCAGAGCATTAAAACAAGGTAAATTCCATGCTGTTGCTTTAGACGTATATGAAGGTGAAGATAATAACGTTTATACAGATAAAAGTGATGTTGCTATCACAAACGATATCACAGCTCGTTTACAAATGTTCCCTCAACTTGTTTTAACAAGTCATCAAGCATTCTTTACTCGTGAAGCTTTACAAGCAATCGCTGTTGTTACAATGGAAAATGCACGTAACTTCAATGAAGGTAATGAATTAGGAAGCGCTGAATGTAAAGCATAATAATATTGGAGCCAATCATGGCTCTTTTTTTTATTATTATATGCAATAGGAGATTCTAAGCTGGTATTTTGTCTTGATATTATGTTTATTATTGATCTTTATTCAGTTTTATAAGTTAGGATCTGTTTGGGGATATTACTTTGATAGAAAATCAAAAACATTGATTAATACAAGATATTTTCATACAACGATGTTATAATGAAATAAAGAGGTGATATCTATGAAGCTTATTTATTTGGTAGTTCCTATTATAATTATCATTATTGGAATTTATCTTTATTTATTTATCCAAGATAGAAAAAATAAAGGTAAAGAAAGCAAAGAAACTTACTTAAAAACAAAAGAACTTCATGATTTAACCAGAGATATTCATAGTGTTAACTATGAAATTTCAAAAGCACAAGCACATATGACTTTCCGTAATTCAGGAGGCATATAAGCTTATACTCTAACTCTATCATAGTGAAAAGGATGTTTTGTATATCCTTTTCATTTAAATAAAAAAAGAGTCTTACACCTAAGCGTAAAACTCACTTCTTGACTATTTAGGTAAGAATACTAAAAAGATTATAAAACAGATATCTAAGATCCATACAATTGGTTTAATTTCTTTAATTTTACCAACACCAATCATAGAAACGGTATATGTAATAAATCCAATAGCAATACCATTTGAAATAGAATAAGCTAAGATCATAAAAATAACTGTCATGAATCCACTTGCTGCATAAACAAGATTATCCCATTCAATTCCTTTTAATTGTTGTGCCATTAAAATACCAACAATAATTAACGCTGGCGCTGTCACTGCACTTGTTACGCATGAAAGTAATGGTGAGAAGAAAACAGATAATAAGAAACATACCCCAGTAGTAACCGCAGTTAAACCAGTTCTTCCCCCTACTTCAACACCTGAAGTTGATTCAACGAATGATGTAACAGTTGAAGTTCCAGCAATAGAACCAATAACTGTACCGATTGAATCAGCTAATAAAGCACGATCTACGTTTTCTGGATTTCCAGTTTCATCAACTAAGTTTGCTCTGTTACATACAGCAACTAAAGTTCCTGCAGTATCAAAGAAGTCAACGAATAATAGTGAGAAGATGGCTACATAACATTGTGGATGTGAAGTTAATTCTCCAAGTCCTGAAGCAAATGCTCCTACTAATGAAAAATCAAAGTCAAATGAAATAACTCCAGTAGGAATTTTTGGCATTCCTTTAACACCACAAACTCCAGCAATAATTCCTACAACAGCTGTAGCAACTAAACCATAGAAAACAGCTCCAGGAACATTTTTAGTTAAAAGTAATAAGGTAATTAAAATACCAACTACTGCTAAAATAACTGTTGGTTCTTGTAAGTTACCAAGACCGACAAATGTTGATTCATTTGCGACAATAATACCTGCATTTTTTAAACCAATGAAGGCAATAAAGAAACCAATACCTGCCCCAATTGCTAATTTAAGTTGTGCAGGAATGGCATTAATAATCATTGTTCTAATTCCTGTAATAGAAATAACTAAGAAAATAATACCTGAGACAAAAACACAGGCTAAGGCTCCTTTATAAGATAAGCCCATACCAAAACAAATTGTATAAGTAAATAAAGCATTCACACCCATACCAGCAGATAAAGCCACTGGATAGTTTGCAACAAGTCCCATAATAATAGTAGCTACAGCAGAAGCAATAGCAGTTGCAAGGAATACCCCTTGAACAGACATTCCCGTTTCACCAAGCATTGCTGGATTGACTGCTAAAATATAAGCCATCGCTAAGAATGTTGTCACACCAGCTAAAATTTCAGTTTTTACTGTAGTGCCTTTTTCACTTAACTTAAAAAACTTGTCTAACATAAATTTCTCCCTTCTTCAAACGTTATTATCGTACATTATTTTTAGATAATTGACAAGCAAACAAAAAAAGCACTTACATAAAAAGTGCTAATAACAAGGGCATAAATACCGCTGGTAAAAGATTGCCTACTTTAATTTTTGTATGAAAACATAAATTTGTCCCTACCGCAAATATTAAAACCGAACCCACAAAAGAAATATTAGAAATCATTGTTGTCGTAAAATAAGGTGCTAGAAAAGAAGCACAGACTGTCAGTAATCCTTGATAAACAAAAATAGGAATTGCGGAAAAAATTGTTCCCACCCCAAGTGTTGAAGCAAAGACCATAACGATTACAAAGTCCATTACGGCTTTTGAAATCAAAACACTTGGATCATGTAACAAACCATCTTGAAAAGAACCCACAATAGCCATAGCCCCTACACATATAACAAGTGAAGTTGAAACAAAACCTTCAATAAATTTAGAATCATTACTTTTTACTTTACTTTTTAAATAAAAACCAAATTGTTCAATTCTTTTTTCAATATTAATAAATTCACCTATTAAAGCACCAAAACATAAAGACAAAACAAGAATTAAAGACCCTGTCGACTCTATTATTGATTTAGAAATCTTTAGCATCCCTGTCATCGCCCCTGAAATACCGACAAACAAAACCGCTAAACCAATTCCTTGCATAATCGTTTCTTGATACCTATTTTTTAAACCATTTTTAAACAACAAACCAATAATACCACCTACAACAACAGATATGGTATTAACAAGTGTTCCTAATCCAAACATTCAAACAATCCTAACCTTTCCATTTCATAATACACACCATCATTTTCAACACTTTCACAAATGTTATCAGCACTTGCTTTTAATTCTTGGCAGGCATTTTTCATTGCTACACCATAATTGCAAACTTGTAACATTTCATAATCATTCATACTATCACCAAAAGCAATCGTATCTTCCATTTTCATATGAAGTGTTTCAACGACCTTTTTAATGGCAAGCCCCTTATCCGTTCCCTTTTTGATGATTTCACCATTGATAGAATGTTGGCTAAACATTTCATGAACAATAAAATGGTAATTTGGTAAGAGTATTTTTGTTTTTTCAATATCTTCTCTATTAAAAGCAATAAAACAAAGTTTATGAATTCCTTGATCTTGATATTTGCTTATATCAATCATATGATATTCTTTCTTTTGTTGTTCTTTTAATCTTTCAAATTCTGAATTTGTTCCTTCATCACCTAACAGAGCATGTGCAAAATAATGTCGTAATTCTTCACTAGCAAAAGTCATATAAGTTGATTCTAAATTATAAAGAATATGATTTTGCTCAAAAACTCTTCTTGCTTGTTCAACTTCTTCTTTATCTAAATAAGTTGTTTCAATCATTTCCCCTTTAATTTCAAGATAACCACCCGCTGAACAAATACAACCATCAAAATCATCTGACATAATACTTTCTATACCGACACGATTTCTTCCTGTACATAAAAAAATTAAATGCCCATTTTCTCTTGCTTTTTTAATTCCTTTTTTTACAAAATCTGATAAAGGATAATTTGGTGTGACTAATGTTCCATCTATATCTAAAAATACTATTTTTTTCATTATTCTTCCCCTTTTTCAATGCTTTTATTCTAATTGTTTTTCTTTCTTTTAGCAACAAAAAAAAGAGAGCAATGCTCTCTAACGTATAATGATATAGACTAAGTAAGCGACATAAAGAAGAAGCATAATAATTCCTTCTTTACGATCAATTTTATGTTTTGTAAACCCAAAATATAAGACAATAACTGAAAAAACAGTTAAAACAAGAATATCAATAATATTTTCAAAGATAAAAGTAATTGGACTAATTGCTGCTGCAATACCTAAAACAAATAAAATATTAAAAACATTTGAACCAATAACATTTCCAAGAGCCATATCTACTTCACCTTTTTTAGCAGCTACCATTGAAGTAACAAGTTCTGGTAAAGAAGTTCCAAGAGCAACAATGGTAAGACCGACTAAGTTTTGTGACATTCCTAAAGATAAAGCAATATTGGAAGCACTATCTACTACAAAATCTCCACCAAATTTAATAGCGATTGCTCCACCAACAATATAAACCAAGCTTAATCCCATTGAAATAACTTTAATTTCTTCTTCCTCTTGATATGTATTCATGGCTTTTTTAGCCGAAACAATCATGTAAACAATATATCCTACAAATAAAATCAAAAGAACAATTCCATCAATATGTCCTAATATCATCCCAAAATAACCTAAGATCATTAATAAAATAGCACATAAAACAGAAAATGGAAATTCTCTTTTAAGCGTATTTACTTGCACTGCAATCGGTACAAATAAAGCAGAAATACCACAAACAACCATTAAATTAAAAATATTAGAACCTACGGCATTTGCTACCGCTAAAGCGTTATTTCCATCCATCGAAGCTGTAATACTGACAGCACATTCAGGTAAACTTGTTCCCATAGCCACAATTGTTAAACCGATGATTAATGAAGGAATATGAAATCTTGTGGCAATAGAAGAACTTCCTTCTACAAAGAAATCCGCTCCTTTCATTAATAAAATAAAACCAACAATAAGAACTAATAATGATACAAATACATTTGTCATAATTTTCTCTCCTTTAAAATAGACCTAAATGTTCTAATAAAATTTTTAAACCAATCACAATTAAAATAATACCACCAGCAATTTCTGCTTTATGTTCATATTTTGACCCAAAAATCTTACCAATATAAACGCCAATAAAAGAAATAATAAAAGTTGTACAACCAATAATACTCATACATTCCACAATTGGATAATCTAAAAAAGCAAACGTAATTCCTACTGCTAAAGCATCAATTGATGTTGCAATCGCAAGTAGAAATAATTCCTTTAAATCTAATTTAAATTCTCCTGTTTCTTCATCATCTTCTGCTTTAATTCCATCAATAAGCATCTTACCACCAATAATACCTAATAAAATAAAAGCAATCCAATGATCAATACTCGTAATATAACTTTCAAAACCTTTTCCTAAAAACCATCCAATAAAAGGCATTAAAGCCTGAAAGCCTCCAAAAAATAGTGCAATAATAAAAACATCTCTCTTTTTTATCTTTTTCATTGATAAACCTTTACAAATAGACACTGCAAAAGCATCCATTGAAAGACCTACCCCAATCAAAAAGATTTCAATAAATAAACTCATACCAAATTCCTTTCTTCCTAAAATAAAAGAGGCCCATGCATAAAAAAACTTATGCATGAGTCTCGTTCTTTAAGATTTGCCAGGCTTACGCCATGATGTTGACAAACCGCGTCCTAAGACGTGTACTACTCCCTCATTCAACATCTTGATAGTATCAAAGTCTTTAAGTAAAAGCAAGTTATTTTTTGACTTTTATACTCACAAATTTACAAATAAAGATAATAACGGCCCCAAGAGCTGTCATTAAATAAACAAAAGTGAATAACGCATTTAAACCAATAGTATCTTGTAAAATACCACCTAAAACATTTCCTAAAGTTGACCCAATTCCTGATGTCATAATACCAATCATTGTTTGTCCTGACATTTGATCTTGGGTATCTAGATTATAAGTAACATAGTAAGTAATAACCCCTGTAAATAATCCATAAGAAAGTCCTTGGAACATCATTCCAATAATTAAAACAATAAGATTCGGTGCTAACCCAATAGTATAGTTACGACAAATATAGAAAATAGAAGCCACTAAAATAAGGGTCACACTATTAAATTTCTTCATAAGTTTTGGTACAGTCATCATGACTGGTAATTCACTAAAGGCCATAGCAAACATAGCCACCCCATAAAGCGACGTATTTCCACCTAAGCTTTTAACAATATTAATTAAATAAGTACCAATCGCTGTTGCTCCAGAAAACATAAAGCAAAAACCTAAAAGTAAGAAAAAGAAGATTTTATATTTTTTAATAACAGTAACAACAGAGCCTTCTTCTTGAACTTCTTCTGTTCTTGTTTTTGTAATCTTTGATTCAGGTAAATGATATAAAATAAATAATGTCACTAAAGCAAAGACACAGTAGGCAATTGACAAAATATTAGCTCCTAAAAATGAAACGACTTGTCCAAAAATCAAAGCACTTGTCGCCCACGAAGCTGAACCAATTCCACGCGCAAGTCCAAAGTTAACATACGTTCCTTCATTGATATAATTCATTGCTATCATCGTAAGCATAGGTACTGTTGACATATTTAATGCATACATAATGACATAGAAAATCATAACTAAAAAAGCTGGTATTGGTAAAAAAGCCATCGCAATATATAACAAAACTGTTGTTAACATTAAAAATGTCATTAATTTTTTGATTGTCATTCCTTTAATTTTAGAAATTAAAGATGACATAAATGGTGATAGGAAAATTGTAGCAACACAAGAACCACCCGTCACAATTCCAATTTCCGTATTTGATAAACCCTTTGATTGTAAGAAAACGGCAATGAAACCATTAATACAACATCCAGTAAACCAATAAAATAAATGTAAAAAATTATATTTTGCTTTTAGTGACATATTTCTTCCTCCCTAATCGTAAAATACATTCTAACATAATTTTTTAAAGATGATGCTATTTTCATAATTTGAAAAAGAAAAGAAAGGGTTTACCCTTTCTAAAGTTTCAAAGCAAGTTGAGTGGTTTCAAAAATAGCTTTTTTAGCGTCACTAGCTTTACTTGCATCGCCAATTAAATGAACATGTTCCCCTTTTATTTCTTGATAAAGATCTTGATTTGCTTTAGAACCAAAAGCTAAAACAATCGTATCAAAATGAGAAAGTATTTCTAATTGATTATGTTTTTTATAAACAATACCATCTTAATTAATTTTGATAACTTTACTTTCTAAAATAAATTCTACATTAATCTCTTTTAAATGATCTAATAAATTAAGCCTTGGTCTTTTAGAGGCAAGTAGTGCTTTGTATCATCAAAACCACTCTAAAACACTTGCTTTATTTTTAGAGTATTTAAAAAACATAGATTAGAATTTCTAACCTATGCTTTTAATTAGTCATTACCAATAACTCTTAAATCTTTTGGATAACTATTTAAGACCTTACATCCATCTTTTGTAACGAGTACAAGATCTTCGATTCGAACTCCAAATTCACCTTGTAAATAAACACCTGGTTCAATAGAGAAAGTCATTCCTTCTTGAACTTCTAAATCAAAGTTTTGTGAAACATCACACCATTCATGAACGTCACGTCCAATGAAATGTCCTAAACGGTGGTTAAATTCAACCGTATAACCACCTTCAGCAATGATATCTCTAGCACATTTATCAATATCACAAAGTCTAACACCTGGTTTAATCATTGCTTCTGCTGCTTTTTGTGCTTTTAAAACAAGTTCATAAACTGTTTTTTGTTTTGGTGATACTTCTTTATAGAAAACAGTTCTTGTCATATCACTACAATAACCTTTATACAATCCACCAATATCAATAACAATACTGTCACCAGCTTTTAAACGGCTATCATCTCCACTGTGATGATTATCCGCTCCATTTTTACCATAGGCAACAATTGGTTCAAAGGAATTTCCTACACAACCATGTTTTTGATAAATTCCTTCGAGTTGTTTAGAAACTTCTTCTTCTGTTAAATTACCTTTAGCACAAATATTAATGACTTCATCGACAACTAAATCATTGATTTTTGAAGCTTCTATCATGAGTTGTTGTTCTTTTTCATCTTTGATCATTCTCACACGATCAACACATTCAGATCCTAATTCAAAATGACATTCATCTACTAAATTCATTAAAGGAATTAAGAATCTTGCTGGAAAGTTCTTATCGATTCCAATAGAACATGCTCCATCAAATTCATCTGCAAGTAATTGAAGATAATTATCTGTATCACTATACCATACTTGTTCAATATCAAGTTCATGATCTAAATAAAATAAATTGTTCATAAATAATTTATGATGTCCATCGCTTGATAAAAGAAGTAAATACATTCTTTCACCTGGATTATTTTTGTAATTGATTAAATAATCAATTGATGATGGATCATTAATAATTAAATGCGTTAATTGTCTTTTTTGCATTTCTTTAAGTACTTTTTCTAATCTCATCTCTTTATCCCCCTACTGGTAACTATTTTAATACGATTATTTAAAAAATTAAAGCAATTTAATCACATTTATTTCAATGCCTAAAAAGCATTAAAAACATAAATTATAAGTATTAGACATTGTAAAAATTTCTTTATACAATAGAATCAGAAAAGGAGGACACATTATGAAAAAACATTGGTCCGTTTTGATTTGTTGCTGTGGTTTAGCTGCAGCATCGATTGGTATTTCAATTAATTCGTCAGGTGTTTTTTATACACCTGTTTCAAAAAGTTTACATATGTTAAGAGGTACATTTTCAATGCATATGACACTTTTTTCGCTAGCAACTGCTATCATGTCATTATTTGTACCAAAACTATATCAAAAATTTTCTTTTAAAAAGATTCTAACAATCAGTGTAACTGTTGCTGTTGTTTCAACTGCCGCTATGGCACTAGGAAAAAATGCCATCACTTTCTATATTTTAGGAATAATTCGTGGAATGTCAACAAGTCTTTTTTCTATTGTACCAATTACTATGATTATCAATGGGTGGTTTGAAAAAAAACACGGTCTCGCTACGAGTATTGCCTTTGGTTTTAGTGGTCTAGGTGGAACTCTTTGTTCTCCGGTTTTATCAAGTATTATTAGTTCTTTTAATTGGCAAATGGGATATCTATTAAAAGCGGTTATTCTTTTACTTTTATGTTTACCAGCTGTTCTTTATCCATTTTCTATGAACGCTAAAGATGAGGGATTGCTTCCTTATGGTTATCAAGAAAAGCAAGAAACAGCCCAAAATCAAACAACATCTTCATTCCATTTTATATCCGTTTCTTTTATTTCTTTCTTCATTTTTGGTATGTTGATTAGTTGTATTACAAGTGTGACTCAACATTTACCAGGTTATGGTGAATCTTTAGGCTTTCCGTTAACTTCTTGTGCGATTTTATTATCTTCAGGAATGATGGGTAATATTGTTTCTAAATTAGTTATTGGAAGTTTAAGTGATCATTTTGGTGAAGTGAAAGCCACATTAATGATGATTACAGTGAATATTTTAGGAATTGTCTTATTAATAATAGGGCGTTCTATGACACTTCTTATTATTGGTGCTTTCTTATTTGGTTCATGTTATTCTTTAGGAGCTGTTGCTGTTCCTTTACTTACCAAATATTTCTTTAAGACTAAAAATTATGCAAGGGCATTTCCAACGATTTCTTTTGCTTCTAATGTTGGGGCTGCCATTTCATTATCAATGGTTGGTTATATTTATGATTTCTTTGGCTCTTATATTTATGCCTTTATCATCGCTCTTGTCATGATCTTTGTAAGTATTCTTTTATTAATGATTACAACAAAAACCAAGGAAAATTAATTCCTTGGTTTTTTAAATACAATCGTTTGTCCTTTTGTTTCTTTATGAACTTCTAAATAATCATCAACATAAACAATATTTGATGATTTTTGAATAAATTCTTCATTAGTTGATAATACATCATAACCAAATTCATGACTACGATAATGCATTGGTATGACAATACGTGGTTGAATACGTTCAATATATTTTAAAGCTTCTTTGGTATCAATTGTATAATAGCCACCGATAGGAATCATCAAGACATCACAGCTTTTAAGCTTTGAAACTTCATCCATCATACAACCTATATCTCCCATATGAACAATCTTCATATCTTCAAATTCAACAATATGAATCGTATTTTTACCACGACGACTTCCTTGATGATGATCATGATACGTTTCAATACATGTTACTTTAAAATCTTTAGCTATTGTTTCAACACAATTTCTTGCATTATGATCTTCATGTTCATGAGAACAGAGTACGAGATTTGCCTTCAATTTTAAAAGATTTAATCCTGGAACTGAATTTGCTTGATAAGGATCAAAAATAATTGTTCCATCTTTTCCTGTTATTTCAAAACATGAATGTCCATGCCAAATAATTTTCATTTTCTTACTCCTTTGCACTTAAAATCATTGCTCCTAATAATATATATTCTAAGATATTTTCCACTTTAATAATCTTTGGATACACTTTTAAAGAGTATTGACTCAATGATTTTTTTATTTCAACACTAACATCTTGACTATCTAAAATCAAGTCACTATAAACAACTATTGCCTCTGGTGATACAATCGCTATAATACTCATGATATTTTTAGTCACCAACTCCAAAGTACCTTCTGGAGTGTTAGCTAGCGTTAAATAAGCATCCGAAAGATTTAAAGGTAATAATGCTACTTCACCTGCTAAATGATCCATTCCTCTTACCAGTTGTCCATTTACAACAATCCCACTTCCAGCCATACGTCCAATTGGTTGAAATAAAAAAGCAAGTGATTTATATTCATTTTGTGAAGCATAATAACCAACAACCGCGGCATTAACATCATTAATTAAATAAATTTCTTTTTCATATCTTTTTTCTAAGCGTTCTTTTAATTGATGATTACCACCTTCTATAATCCCTGAATAAACATTTCCTTCAACCATAACACCCGGTAAAGCAATAGAAATCACATCAATCATTTCATTTTGTAAAACAACTGTATCCAAAGCATCCAATACATCTTGAAGTTTAATATTACTTTTAATAATATTACTATCTAAGACAATATCTTGATGTGAATTATATAAACGATAAGAAATATGACTATTTTCACCATTAGCGTTAATAGATACCGCTAAAACATTTTTATTTGTCTTTATTTCCATCATTGAAGCTAATGGTTCAATATAACCATTATATTTATTTTCTTTATGTTTTAAAGACTCTTCTATAAAAGTAATCAATGCACCCACATTATAAGAAGCAAAAATTTGTGTCGGTATCTTTAAAACAAGTTTATTTTTAAAGACTTTTTCAACTTGTAATTTAACATAAGATACCTGTGGTGCAAGTAAAATCACATCATAATTTTGAGCAACATTATATATTTTTTGATAAGAAGTTGCTGCTACTTCCATATTTAAATTTAATACTTTAATACCATTTTTGATTTTA
>ENA-ORUQ01001748-ORUQ01001748.1-human-gut-metagenome-genome-assembly--contig:-NODE-1748-length-19509-cov-4.871183_pt1 | contig 19509 bp, 15 predicted proteins | sample MGYA00242081_ERZ509211 | MGnify/ENA primary metagenome ERZ509211 (study PRJEB26280, sample SAMEA2338785) | human gut metagenome | biome: human gut; feature: human-associated habitat; material: faeces...
TTCCAAATCACCTTCGGTGATGGCATTTTGCCTTGTATGTCTCGGGATTTTGGCAAAAGACATGCCAAAACGCCTCGCGGAATATTCCCTACTGAATAGTTACATCATTTCTAATATTGACGCCTTTTTATAGATGCTATAAAATCTATATTAATGAATTTCAAAAAAATTTCCCAAAATAAAACTTTTTAAGAACTTCCCCTGTCTTTATAGTAAGAGAACAAAGACCGGGAGGTGAAAATATGTCATTACCATACGAAAGACAGGTCATGCATCTTTTGCAGGAGCTTGGCCATTATCAGGTGATCATAAGAAGATGTCGTAAAGAAAAGCTGCCCTACATGGATGAGCTGTGCGCTACGTGCAAAGAAATCGAGCAGGCCGTTTATGAGCTTGAAGAAAAACAGCAGCTCGCGCTTTCACAGTGGCGCTCTGCCGGAGAAGAAGAAAGAAGCCGCATTTTATTTCCACTGACGGACGGGCTGGAGCAGATGACCGTGCTGGCAGAGCAAAAAGGCTGCAAGGCCATTGGCGAATATCTGGAAGTGTTTATCATGGACGAAATTCTGGAATTACTGGACAGTCCGTCATAAACAGTCCGGACAGAAACCGAGGTGGTACAGTGAAAAACAAACTGATGCAGTGGGTGGTAAGACTTATACGTCAGGACATGAACTATTTTATAGAGGAAGTTGGAGAAACACCGGGATACTGCATAGAAACATACAAAGAAATGATATACAGGGAGAGACAGGAAGATGAACTACAGAGAAGCGATAGAAAAAGCACGCAGAGGTGAAGAACAGGGATTTGCATTTTTGTATGAAAACACTTACAAAAGTAAATATTATCTGGCATTGCAGTACATGAAAAATAAAGAAGCGGCAGAAGACGTGCTGCAGGAATCCTATATGAAAGCTTTTGCAAAGCTCGACAAACTCAGCGAGCCGGATGCATTTGAGGGATGGCTTGGTACGATCGTAGCCAATACCGCCAAAAACGCACTGGTAAAGAAAAATCCACTTTTGTTTACCGATATGGCGGTAAATGACAATGACGAAGAATTTACCTACGATGTCGAGGACGAAAATCCGGAAAATCAGCCGGAGATGGCTTATACAAGGGAAGAAACAAGAGATCTTGTACATTCGCTGATGGATTCCCTTTCAGAAGAACAGCGCATGTGCATCCTGATGTTTCATATTGAAGGTGCATCGATCGCCGAGATCGCCGAGGCAATGGACTGTTCCGAAAACACCGTAAAGTCACGACTGAATTACGGAAGAAAAAATCTAAAGATCAAAGCAGAAGAACTGCAGAAAAAAGGCTACAAGCTCTACAGTGTGGCTCCGATCGTACTTCTTGTATATCTGCTTCGTTCCGACAGAGATGTTATGGCAGCAGAACGTTCTTTCGTTGCAGAAGGAAAAGCAATCGAAGAAAAAATCCTGCGTCAGGCATCAGGACAGCAGAGAGCAGGAAAGACAGGAGAGGATTTAGCCGAGACAACAGGAAATGCAGGAGAAACTTCCGAAAGCTCCGGGGCGGGATCTGCGAAATCAGCAGGAAAGACGGCTGCCAAAGCTGCAAAGACAGGATTCCTTCATACAGCAGCAGGTAAAACAGTCGCTGTAGTTGTGGCGGTCGGTGTAGTTGGAGGCGCTTTTTATGGCGGTACACAGTGGAACGTCCAGAAAAACAACACCTCACAGCAAAATAATATAGAGGCAACTGCCATGCCGGAATCCACAGAAGCACCGGAAGTGACAGAGGCACCGGAAGTGACAGAGGCACCGGAACCGACCGCGACACCGGAACCAACTGCGACACCGGAACCGACGCCGACACCGGAGATTTCGACGGCCGAACCGGATTATCCTTCCGTTATCGAAGGCGGACTTACAAAAGATGAACTGCAGTTTGTATTTGCCTACGGTCCGGAGAGCATTCCGGAAGGCGGATTTTCCGAGAATGATATTGCATTACTGGTAAATTCCCTCTGCCAGACTGCCGAGATAGAAGGAAACTACATCGAATACATCGGTTATGGCGAGGATTACAGCCATTTTTACAGACTTTCTGATGTAAACCGCATGTTCTCTTCTTTCACAGATTATCAGTTTACAGAAGAAAACGACAACGACGAGGCCGGCGGCATTAATGTACAGGGTGAAAACTTAAGTTTCGTGCCGGCAACTCTGAATTACACAGCAAGCGCAACAATTACCGGAACAGAAACAATCGGTGATGAACTGGATGTTTTCTATTCCTATCACAAAGATCAGTATGATGACGATGCGGGAGAAGTGTTGACAGATGTCAACAAAAAGGCAATCATGCGTGATGCCGGAGATGGAAAATACAGAATCGTGGAAATTGTAGAAGCTATTGGAGATAATGCACCAAAAGCACCCGGGGCAGAAGCCGCACCAACATCTGAAACTGCACCTGCTACAGAAGCAGCCGCAGATACCGGAAGCATCCGCAGTCTTTATGAAGGTGTTCTGACCGGTGTACAGAATGGAGAATACGAGTTTCCACAGAACAGAAACAGCTCACACTATCAGTACTTTGTAGCGGATATCAATGGTGACGGCATTCAGGATCTCGGAGTAGGTCCTATACAGGAAGACAGTGCATTTTATCAGTGGGATCTTAAGATTTTTACCGCAGCACAGTCCGGCAGCGGATATCAGCTTGCAGAAGTTCAGGGAGATCAGTTTGTAGATAATCTTTATCTGGCAGCAGACGGAAATGGCCTGTTTGAAGTGATGATCTCAAGAGGAACCGGAGATGCGGAGGCCTATCGTATTACGATCAGTGATGGCAGTCTTGTTATGGGTGGAGTAGAACAGAACATGAGAATTGATGACGATTCCCTCACAAATTTTGCAAATAATAACCTGGCTGTTGAATGGAAAGAGCTTTCAGATACAAGCGGACTTGATGCACTGCAGTAAGCGGTGGATACAGGATATTTGAAGAAATTGTTGATGTCGGGGATGACCTGCCAGAAGGGTGCCGGGCAGGTCACCCGGAATTGAGGTTTGAGTTGCCTTGGATAGTAGAAAGTGCCGGGGAAGTCATCGAAATCTCGGGTTTGGGGTGCCTCGGACAGAGGAAAGTGCTGAGTAGGTCACCGAAATCTCGGGCTTAGGGTGTCTTGGATAGTAGAAAGTGCCGGGTAGGTCACCCGGAATTGAGGTTTGAGTTGCCTTGGACAGTAGAAAGTGCCGGGTAGGTCACCGAAATCTCGGGCTTGGGTTGTCTCGGACAGAGGAAAGTGCCGGGGAAGTCATCGAAATCTCGGGCTTGGGGTACCTCGGACAGTAGAAAGTGCCGGGCAGGTCACCGAAATCTCAGGTTTGGGGTGTCTCGGACAGTAGAAAGTGCCGAGCAGGTCACCAGGAAGCAGCTTTCTCCGATTGTCTGCAGGTGAAATAACACCTATTATAGATGTTTTATTGACTACAATATATAGATGTTATAAAATCTATATATTAGATAAAAAAATTGAAAAAGATAAAAATTTTCAAAAAAATACCTGTCTATATAGTGTAGACAGGCAAAGAATACGAATATTTATCTGGAGTTTAAGGCTTGTCGGAGGTATCGTCAGGTACAAATGTCACAATATCTGATATCTGACAGCCGATGACACTGCATAAGGTATTCAGCGTCTTTGTAGTGACAGTTTTGTTACTTCGCAGCCGCTGGATCGTATCCGGTAAAATACCGTATTCATATATTAACTGATAAGTAGAAATATCTTTCTGATGCAGAGTCTGCCAGAAAGGTTCATATGAAATCATCGCCATACCTCCTGTTAAGGGAAATGGTAGCATAGATATCATATGATTTATGCACGATATAACGTGTATATTCTGCTTCAGTTGATCATACACCACAAGAGGAGGACATAAGAGATGAAACTGAAACAAATTATGACAATCGGGTTATCGACGGCGATGATCCTGTCCGCAGTTCCGGCAGAAACCGTTGTATTTGCGGCAAATGAGCAAACTGCGACGGCGGATACTGCAAATGCGGAATCTGACATTGCAACAGAATCCGCAGAAGCAGGGGCAGCAGCATTTGAGGCGGCTCCGGAAACAATGACTTCGGATGATGAAGGTACAGACGTTGCATTCACCGATTCGAATGATGAACCTGCAAACGATGAAATCCAGATTGAGGAAGAGCAGGAAACTTCCGATGAAAGTACCATCGATGAGAGCACAGTTTCTGATGCTGCTGAATCAGTCTTCGACGACAACGCAGATATTGCGGCTTTTTCTGATGAAAGCTCAGAAGCAGCCGATACGGAATATGGAAAAGAAATCTACAGTGAGACTTTAAAGGATGAAACAAAGGGAAGCAGTATTAAATGGACCTTCTATGAAAGCGGCACACTTGTAATAGAGAATGCTGAAGATGGTAATGGCTCCACTCCGGACTGGTCACCATGGTTTAACTATAAAGAAAAAATCACAGATGTGATCATAGAAGATGGAATCACAACACTGGGCGAACGAAACTTTATGCAGTATCCGGCACTTAAAACAGTTACCATTAAGGGAACCCTGTCCAAAATCGGTAACAGTGTATTTGAAGGCAGTAAAGAGCTTGAGAATATCTCGGTTACAGGAAAAACCAATAACAACGGACTGAAAGTTATTCAGCTCGGTGAGTGCGCATTTAAAGACTGTACGGGGCTTGAAAGTGCGGAATTTACAGGAAATTTTGTAACAAACAAAAATGCATTTGAAGGTTGTACATCACTTAAAAGCATAAAAGTAAAAGAATCTACAATGATCATGCTTGGGGAATATACCTTTCTTAACTGCTCTGCTCTGATGGAAGCAGATCTGCCGGGCAGTAGAATGAAGTCAGTCGGAAAATCTGCGTTTTTTGACTGTACATCCCTGAAGCAGTTTGATTTTTCAGATGTGAGCAGTATTGGAGAATCAGCATTTTATAATTGCAGCAGTTTTGAAAGTATTGAAATACCGAAAAAGATTACAACGATTGCAGAATCTGCTTTTTATGGATGCAGTGGTTTGACGGGCATTGAGATACCGGAAAACATCAAAACAATCGGAAAAAATGCATTTTGGGGATGCAGTGGAATCAAAAAACTGAAAATCCCGGGCACTGTCGAAACAATCAGTAAGTCAGCTTTTGGGAAATGTACGGGACTTGAAGAACTTGATATTGAAGAAGGCGTTCAGACTGTAGAAGAAGAGGCATTTGCAGCCTGCTCCGGTTTGAACACAATGATTTTACCTAAGTCTGTCAGCAGCTTCACAACGAATTTCGTTACAGACTACATGCCGATCAAAAAAATCTGTTACAGAGGTACCAGAGAAGAGTGGATCGCAGCGAATTTAAACAGTGACAGATTTTTTAATGCAAAGGTTTATTTTGAATATGGTCAGGACCATAAACACCGGATGATTACACGGACTTATACTTACCCGAATTCCTGTACACAGCCTGGCAGGAAAGAAACCTTCTGCAGCATCTGCGGCTATGTGGAATCTTCAGAAGAAATCCCGGCAGGCCATCATTTCTCTGCATGGGAAACTGTTTCAGAAACCACAGTACTGGCACCGGCGGTTCAGGCAAGAACCTGCAGCGTATGCGGAACAAAAGAAACAAGAAATAACGGCAGCAAACTGACTCCGACGATCAAAGTCACTGCAGCGAAATTCCCACTGAAATTCAGACAGAAAACAACGGTTCTGAAAGTAAGCGGACTTGCAAAAGGTGACTCCATCGTATCCTGGAAATCCAGCAATACATCCATTGCAAAGGTTAACGGCAGAGCGAACGGAACCAGCACCATCACAGCAGGTAAGAAAAAAGGCAAAGCAACGATCACCGTTACTTTAAAGAGCGGATTAAAGAAAAACATCACAGTCACCGTACAGAAAAAAGCTGTAAAGACAACGAAGATCTCCGGTGTTGCCAAAAAACTGAAACTGAAAAGAAAACAGAGCGCAACATTAAAACCGGTCGTTACACCACTTACAAGTCTTCAGAAAGTGACTTACAAATCCAGCAACAAAAAGGTTGCAACCGTCAATTCCAAAGGAAGGATCACCGCAAAGAAAAAAGGTACGGCTGTGATCACTGTGAAGTCCGGGAGCAAGACGGTTAAATGCAAAGTTACCGTAAAATAAAAAATTTAAAAAAATTTCAATTTTATAAAACTTTTTAAAAAGAACTCTTGTCTATATAGTACAAAGCAAATAAAATAAGACAAGAAAAGGAGAGACAATCATGAAGAAAGAAAAGGTACTTGCATTATTACTGACAGCAGCAATGAGTGTAACAGCAGCAGCACCGGTGTCGGCAGCAGAACTCACAGACGAAACAGCAGCAGTCGATGTATTTGATACAGAAGACGCAGAGGTACAGGAAGATACAGTTACAGAAGCACAGGATGAGGAGATCGCTCTTTCAGATGATGCGGAAATCACAGAAGACGGAGATGCGCAGCCGGAAATTCTTGTAGATGAAGCTGCAGGAGATTACGAAGACGGCGGAGATATCGAGCTGACAGATGAAGAAGATATTTTCTCAGACAGTTCAGAAGAACAGATTGCAACACAGGCAGCAAGTGCATCGAACATTAAAGATACGATAACACTGAAGAATAACCGCTGGAGTACGACGGGTCAATTCCCGAGTTCTTCAGATGCAAGGGGTACTAAACACTATTACAAGTTCACCCCTCAGACAGGAGGTAAATTGAAGGTTACCGGTACATCATCAGGAACATCAGGAGGTGTTTTTTTAGAACTGGCGCTGGCAGACAGCGAAGCAATCCTCAAAGCAGCTGGCGAGATATGGAATAATCCGATGGATGACGTGTATTATCTGACAAAAGGTACCACCTATCTGATAGGAATACAGCAGCACTCTGTAACAGAGTATAAGCTTGCAGTCGAATTTACACCGGTGAAAGAAAGCTTTCCGGAGAAATATTATGAGCAGAAGGAAGAATGGTATGCTGCAAAACAGATATCTCTGAATACAATGTACTATGGAATGATCGGTGCAGGTGATGATACAGACTGGTTTAAGTTTACAGTTCCTTCATATGGAAAATATAAGATCAATATGACATCAAATGGCAGTATACAGTTCTGTTTACATAATGCATCAGGTGAAGCAATAAGGAACTGGGGTTGGCTGTATGGTGACCAGAATACAGAAGAGTGCACGCTGGAAAAAGGAACTTATTATATGGGTTATAAAAAAAAGGATGGAAATCAGTATACATTTAGTGTGAATTCTCATACACATTCCTATAAAACATCTTCTGTAACGAAAGCAACCCCGAATCGAAACGGCAGACTTGTCCGCAAATGCTCAGACTGTGGCGAAACCACAACATCTACAATTTACCGCCCGACATCCGTGAAACTTTCTGCAACTACCTATACATACAATGGCAAAGCTAAGAAACCGGGTGTCACAGTTACAGATGCAAACGGAAATACACTCAGCCGTTCATCCTACAGTGTAAGTTATGGCAGAGACAGCAAATCCGCCGGAAGACATACTGTTAAGATCACGCTGAAAGGCAACTACAGAGGCACAATGAAGAGAAGCTACACGATCCATCCACGTGCCACATCTGTTTCAAAACTCAGCAAAAAGTCAAAAGGATTTACAGTAAAAGTAAAGAAACTTTCCGCAGCAACAGCAACCGGATACCAGGTACAGTATTCTCTGAACAGCAGTTTCAAAGGCGCGAAGACAAAGACAATCAGCGGAACCTCTCTGACTGTAAAACGCTTAAAAGGTAACAAAAAATATTATGTCAGAGTCCGTACATACAAAAAATCCGGCAGCAAAAAATATTATTCTTCATGGTCCGGCGCAAAAACCGTAAAGACCAGACGATAAAAAAATTTCAGGAGGAAAGAGTTCATGAAGAAAACAGCAAAGAAATTTCTGACCTTGCTTTTGGTACTGACCATGGCAGCAATCGCTCCGCTTGGAGTACAGGCAGCAGATACTGTAAAAAAAGCAGATACTTCTTACGTAACTTATTATCCAAAGACAAAATATTATGACAACGCGCAGCAGGTAAGTAACGCAGAAAAGACAAAGTTTACATCTCTGAAATCATCTAAAAAATCAGTAGCAACAGTCCGCTGCCGTAAAAATAAATGGGGCTATGCTGTTTATGTACTGCCGAAAAAAACGGGTACAACATATGTTTCTTACAAGCTTCAGGGAGTTACTTACAAACAGAAGGTAGTTGTAAACAAGTATGTCAATCCATACAAAAAAGTAACAGTCAATGGTCAGGACATTACAAATCAGTTTAAGAAAACCAACGTTGCAGTAGTAAGCTACAAAAAATACAAAAACAAAAAGGTTACAATTAAATATGAAATGAAAAAGAATTGGGGACAGCCACATGCCGATTATTGTGTGAATGATAAAATTATCAAATGTTTTGTATCATTTGGTAACAAATTAACCATAAAGAAACCAAAGAAAAACTCCAGCATTGATGCGTCTATATTCAATCGCAAAAATTATAATATAGATCCGTACAGCATCATAATGTTCAAATAAACTCCAGTTCATAATCTCATGAAGAAAGCTTCGGAATTTACAGATTCCGGGGCTTTTTGCTTGTCTTTTTATGGGATTTTCTTTATAATGCAAGAGATAATAAAGATGGGGTGAATCAATGTTACAAAGATTTTCAAAATATGTATTTCAGAGTGTTGCCGGTATGGTCGGTGTTTCCGTCTATGTTCTGGCAGACACTTTTTTTATTTCTGTTTATGCGGGGGCGGACGGGCTGGCGGTGCTCAATCTGATCCTTCCGGTGTATGGGCTCATCTATGCGATAGGATCTATGATCGGCATCGGCTCCGCGACGAGATACGGCATCAGTAAAGCAAAAGGAGAAAAGGCAGATCATTATTTTACACAGGCAGTCGCGTGGAGCGTATTGATCAGCATTCCGTTTGTACTGCTGGGGATTTTTATTCCGGACAAATGTCTGGCACTGCTCGGCGCGGATGCGGGACTGGTCGCAATGGGCAAAACTTATCTGCAGATTATCCTTATGGCATCGCCGTTTTTTATGTCAAATTATTCAGTTACGGCATTTGCAAGAAACGATCATGCGACATCCATTGCAATGGCAGGCTCCCTTGCCGGCAGTGTCTGGAATATCGTTTTCGACTATATTTTTATTTTTCCGGTTGGTCTTGGATTTGCCGGAGCGGCACTTGCAACAGCGTTCTGTCCGATCGTTACGATGTCCGTCTGTATGGTACATTATTTTGGAAAAAAATGTCACATCGGATTCAAATGGAAGAAAATGTCTGTCCGACATCTGATCTCATGCTGTCAGCTCGGTGTATCCGCGTTCGTGGGAGAAATTTCTTCCGCCGTGATCGCATTTGTGTTTAATATGCTGATCCTTGGACTCGCAGGCAGCGTTGGTGTGGCTGCTTATGGAATCGTAGCGAATCTTTCCATTGTCGGAATGTGCATCTTCAATGGCCTTGCACAGGGCGCGCAGCCGCTGATCAGTGAAAGCTTCGGCAGGGGAGAAAGTGAGCATGTCAGAAAATATCTTCGCTGGGGCATGAACAGTACGATTACGATAGAAATCGTAATGATTGCTCTGATCTGGCTGTTTACAGATCCGCTCGTTGCGATCTTTAACAGCGAAAATAATGACATGCTGCTGCAATACGCACATACCGGCCTGCAGCTGTATTTCCTCGGGTTTCTGTTTGCCGGAGTAAATATCATGCTTGTCGCGTATTTCTCTGCAACAGCGAATGCGCGTCCGGCGATCATCGGTTCTCTGATGCGTGGAGCGATCGCCATTGTACTCTGTGCGATCGTACTTTCCAGAATACTTGGAATGAACGGAGTCTGGCTGTCTTTCCTTGCTTCTGAGATGCTCACGTTTGTCGTGATCCTGATCCTTTCCAGAAAGAAAGAGAGAGTGTCCAATGACTACATTTGAGATATTGCTTCAACAGATCGGACTTTTTGTAATTTATATTCTGGCGGGAGTGATTCTTGTCCGGACGAAGGTACTGAACAAAGAAACTCTGGAATCAATCTCAAAATTCGTAATTAAAATGGCACTGCCGGTGATGATTTTTATTAATATCATTGATGGTGTAAACAAAGAAATTTTGTTCGGTTCGTGTCTAATCCTTTTGATCGCTGCAGGATTCTATGTAGTGATGTTTCTGGTCAGTTTATGGATGACGAAATTTTTCCATCTGGCAGAAAACCGTGCCGGAATCTATCAGGCGATGATGTTGTTTGGAAACATTGGATTTATGGCAGTTCCGGTGATTTCAAATGTTTTTCCCGGGAATGGAATTTTGTATGTTTCTGTATTTATGATTTTTGATCAGTTTATGCTCTGGACACTGGGAGTAAAGCTGACGACGCCAAAGGGAAGCGGAAGATTTGATCCGAAGAAACTGATTAATCCTGCGACAGTGGCGATTTTGATCGGAATGATTTTGATGCTGACGGAAGTACGGATACCGTCGCTTCTTGATACCGGACTTCGGAAAATCGGCGCCACGGCATCACCGCTGGCAATGATCTATATAGGTGGTATTTTTGCAGAACTTCCGCTGAAAAAATATCTGAAAGAAATTTCCCTGTACGGGATTGTGATTGTGCGAATGCTGTTTGCGGCGATTTTGATGTTTCTTGTACTTGGATTTTTCCCGGTCAATGCGGAGATACGGCTTGCGATGGCGCTGATCACAGGAATGCCGACAATGACAGCCGTCGTGATGATGGCGAATGCATCAGGGCTGGATGGAGATTACGCGCTTGGAGGCGTTTTTATTACAACAGTATGTGGAATCGTAACTCTGCCGTTTGTGTGCTGGCTCTTACAGTATGTGATGTAAATTCGATTAAAAATGAATATTAATATTAAATGTAAGAGGTCACTGAGAGAAAAGCTCCCGGTGACCTTTTTGCTTCCAAATATAAGTGTGATATTATCTGTGAACAATAACAGAGTGATTTTTATTCTCAATAAAACAACAGGAAAAATCTTGCATGACCGCACAAATTAGTCTATACTAACTATGAAGTTAGATGAAAGAAACTCATAGAAAGGGGAATTTGGTCATGTACCTTGAGATCGAAAAAGTAGTAGGAAGAGAAATTCTGGATTCCAGAGGAAATCCGACAGTTGAAGCAGAAGTTTATCTGCTGGATGGAACTATAGGCAGGGGAACCGCACCGAGTGGTGCATCTACAGGTGAATTTGAAGCTCTGGAACTCCGTGACGGAGATAAAGCGCGTTACCTTGGAAAGGGCGTGCAGAAAGCAGTTGAAAATATCAACACTGTGATCAATGAAGCAATCGAAGGTCTGGATGCAAGTGACATCTATGCAGTTGATGCAGCTATGATTGCAGCAGACGGAACAAAAGATAAATCAAAACTTGGTGCAAATGCAATCCTTGCAGTATCTATCGCATGCTGCAGAGCAGCCGCAACCGCACTTGAAATTCCGCTGTATCGTTTCCTTGGCGGCGTATCCGGAAACCGTCTTCCGGTACCGATGATGAACATCGTAAACGGTGGATGCCATGCATTGTCTTCCGGACTGGATGTACAGGAATTTATGATCATGCCGGTCGGAGCACCTTCTTTCAAAGAATGCTTAAGATGGTGTGCAGAAGTTTTCCATGCACTGGCATCTATCCTGAAAGAGAGAGGACTTGCTACATCTGTAGGTGATGAAGGTGGTTTTGCACCGGCACTGAAATCTGATGAAGAAGCAATTGAGACAATCCTCGAGGCAGTAAAGAAAGCCGGATACGAACCAGGCAAAGATTTCAAAATCGCAATGGACGCAGCTTCATCTGAATGGAAGAGCGAAAAAGGCAAAGGCTATTACAAACTTCCGAAGGCCGGAACAGAATATACATCTGAAGAACTGATTGAGCACTGGGCAAAACTCTGCGACAAATATCCGATCATTTCCATTGAGGACGGTCTGGATGAAGAAGACTGGGAAGGATGGCAGAAACTTACTGTAAGACTTGGAGACAAAGTACAGCTTGTCGGTGATGACCTGTTTGTAACAAATACAGAAAGACTTTCCAAAGGTATCGAGCTTGGTGCAGGCAATGCAATCCTGATCAAACTCAACCAGATCGGTTCTGTATCCGAGACACTGGAAGCAATCAAAATGGCACACAAAGCAGGCTATACTGCAATTTCGTCACATCGTTCCGGTGAAACAGCCGATACAACAATCGCAGATCTTGCAGTTGCACTTAACACCTGCCAGATCAAGACAGGTGCGCCGAGTCGTTCCGAACGTGTTGCAAAATACAATCAGCTTCTCCGCATCGAAGAAGAACTGGGCGCAAGCGCAGTATATCCTGGAATGAAAGCATTTAATGTAAAACAGGATTAAGTTTCATTCGTTTACTTACACAATAACGGGTATTCACAATAACATGAAAAAATCTCCGACACAGACAGATTTTGTTTTTGGTCAGTGACGGAGATTTTTGTATTAAGGATGTCAGATTACGTTGGAAAGCCCCTTCTGGAGTGCGATAATTTTGTCATATATTGCATCAGCGAGGGCAGCATGACCATTCTCATCCAGATGTTCACGGTCAGTAACACTTGGAAGTGCATAATCCGCAGCATTCAAAAATGCAGCATGATTTTGAAGTGCAACTTTGCGATATTCGTTTGCGAGATTTCTGGAAACAGATTCGGATTTTTCATCAAATTCCGGATCGAAATCCGGTTCTCCGACACCATGTCCCAGATGAATCGGTGAAATCACCAGCAGATCGAAATGCTGCGAAGCGTTCAGGCGTGCTTTGCGGATCACCTGATCCAGCCCCTTTGCAATAACGCTGGCGGAAGCACCGTAGCGGCTTTTGCAGTCATTGGTTCCGAGCATGATGATCACGAGGTCAAGAGGATTATGCATTTCCACAGTGACACCGATCATATCCAGCCCACGGCGGCTTTCGCGGAGCTCATCCTGAAAAACGGTAGTTCTTCCGCAAAGACCTTCTTCAATAATATGATATTCCGGACCGAGTTTCTGCTGCAGAAGCCCGGTCCATCTTGTTTTTTCATCAAAACGGCCGGTCTTATCCGGCTTGTATCCCCAGGTATTTGAATCGCCAAAGCATAAGATATTCATGAGATCACGCTCCTTACTCAAAAAACATATAAACATATCAAATAAATATGTAATAAAAATAATAAGCGTTTTATTCTGAAATGTCAATGCTTATTATAAAGTTTTAGAAAGAAAAAAATTTTTAATTTGTCTAGTAGAAATGAATATAAATAAATGTTGCGGATTTATGCTTGAAAATGTATAATAAATATAAGTTAAATAAAACTAACTTAAATATAAATCACTTTTACAAATGTTTCACATAATATAAACAGAATGGTATTTAGGGTTATAAATATTAATGACAAAATGTGAGAGGGAGGGAAAGTATGAACTTAAATGTTTTTTACGGAATTTTAATTCCGTTTGTCGGGACATCGGCTGGGGCAGCGTGCGTCTTTTTTATGAAAAAAGATCTGAGGCAGTGGATGCAGAGGTGCCTGACCGGTTTTGCGGCAGGAGTTATGGTGGCGGCATCTGTGTGGAGTCTTTTGATTCCGGCAATTGAGCAGTCCGAGGGAATGGGGAAGCTGTCGTTTGTGCCGGCAGTCCTCGGATTCTGGGCGGGTGTATTGTTTTTGCTTTTACTGGATCATATTATTCCACACCTGCATCAACAAACTGATAAAGCAGAGGGACCGAAGAGCAATCTGCAGAGAACAACCATGTTGGTGTTAGCCGTGACATTGCACAACATCCCAGAGGGAATGGCTGTCGGTGTCGTCTATGCGGGGTATCTGACCGTAAATGCGCAGATTACATTGATGGGAGCGCTTGCATTGTCGCTTGGAATCGCAATCCAGAATTTTCCGGAGGGCGCAATTATCTCCATGCCGCTTCGTTCCGAGGGAATGGGCAAGATGAAAGCCTTTGTGGGAGGCGTTTTGTCCGGAGTCGTGGAACCGATCGGTGCGGTACTGACGATTCTGGCTGCAGGTCTGATCGTCCCGGCCCTGCCATATCTTCTGAGTTTTGCGGCAGGGGCTATGCTTTATGTTGTTGTAGAAGAGTTGATTCCGGAGATGTCTGCTGGGAAGCATTCCAATATCGGAACAATTTTCTTTGCGGGTGGATTCACTCTGATGATGCTCCTGGATGTAGCACTGGGGTGAGAATGAAAAATTAAGTGAAGAGTGTTAATCAAAAGTGTACAGAAAAAGATAATGTGCAAATTGCATAAAAAATGAATAATAAAATTGTGAATTGTGTTCAAGTCTGCTGTTGATATTTTATCGAAAAAGGAGTAAAACATTAGATAAATAAAAAAGAGAAATGCATAGATCAGGACAGGTCACAAAAGGAAACTGGATTACAGAGAGCCGCAGTTGCTGAGAAGCGGCAGAAAGTATTTTGTGATATCACCCGGGAGCATCCCACTGAATAAGAAAGAGTTTTAGTAAGCTGGGACGTAGTCTTCACGTTACAGAAGAGGCTGTTTATACAGACAGCAGTAAGGGATCGTATTTAGTGATAAATATGATAATGCAAAGTGGTACCACGGAAAATTCCGCCTTTGTTATCCGCAAGGATAGCAAGGGCGTTTTTTATGTAATAGGAACATGTCTGCTGAAGCAGACTGCATCTGGCGCGCAAAGCGTAACAAGTCCCTCAAAGCTTGAGGGATTGAAAGCACTTGAAGCGGACTTGTCCGCTTTGTTAATATATATAATCAATCATAAGAAAGAGGGCAGAGATTATGAGTGGAATCTTAATGATGGTAATAGCTATCGTAGTGCTCGGTGGAGCATATCTTCTGTATGGCCGTTATCTCCAGAACAAATGGGGCATTGACCCAAAAGCGAAAACTCCGGCATATGAAATGGAAGACGGAGTTGACTATGTACCGGCGGATACAAATGTGGTATTCGGACATCAGTTTGCGTCAATCGCAGGTGCAGGCCCGATCAACGGACCGATTCAGGCAGCAATCTTCGGATGGCTTCCGGTTTTACTCTGGATTCTTATTGGCGGCGTATTCTTCGGAGCAGTACAGGATTTTGCATCTATGTATGCATCTGTAAAAAATAAAGGACGTACAATCGGTTATATTATTGAAGAGTATATCGGTAAGTTAGGAAAGAAATTATTCCTTTTATTCTGCTGGCTGTTCTGCATCCTGGTCGTTGCCGCATTTGCAGATGTTGTAGCAGGAACCTTTAACGGATTCGTTGCAAACGATGCCGGAGAACTGACAAAAGTAGCAGCAAACGGAGCTGTTGCAACAACTTCCATGCTGTTCATCCTGGAAGCAGTTGCACTTGGTTTTTTCCTTAAATACACAAAATTTAATAAATGGATCAATACAGCAGTTGCAATTGTATTACTTGTAGTTGCAATTGTACTCGGACTTAATTTCCCGATGTATGTAAGCCTTGATACATGGCATATCATCATCTTTGCATATATTCTGGTAGCCAGTGTCGCACCGGTATGGGCACTGCTTCAGCCACGTGATTATCTGAACAGTTATCTTCTCATCTTTATGATCGTCGGTGCAGTTATCGGCGTATTTGTTGCAAATCCATCCTGCAACCTTAAAGCATTTACAAGCTTTAACGTAGATGGACAGTACATGTTCCCGATCTTATTTGTAACGATCGCATGTGGTGCAGTTTCCGGTTTCCATTCACTGGTATCTTCTGGTACAGCATCCAAACAGATCAAAAATGAAAAGAACATGCTTCCGGTTTCATTCGGAGCCATGCTTATGGAAAGTATGCTTGCCGTTATCGCTCTGATCGCAGTTGCATCTTTTGCAAACGGTGAGGCAGCAGCACAGGGACTTACGACACAGCCGCAGATTTTTGCAGGAGCTATCGCAAACTTTCTTTCTGTAATTGGTCTGCCACATTCACTTGTGTTTACACTGATCAACCTTGCGGTATCAGCATTTGCGCTGACATCTCTTGACTCTGTAGCACGTGTGGGCCGTCTGTCCTTCCAGGAATTTTTCCTTGATTCTGATACAGACGAAGAAAATATGAGTCCATTCTTAAAAGTCGTAACAAACAAATATTTTGCAACAATTATCACACTGGTACTTGCATACATGCTTACAAAAGTCGGATATGCGGAAATCTGGCCGCTGTTTGGTTCCGCAAACCAGTTGTTATCCGTACTTGCACTTGTAGCCTGCGCCGTATTCTTAAAGAAAACAAAACGTCAGGGCTGCATGCTCTGGATTCCGATGGTATTCATGATGGCTGTTACCTTTACAGCACTTGGCATGACCATCACAAAACTTACCAAAGCACTTGTAACAACAGGTCTTGATCTTGGAAACACTCTGCAGCTTGTATTTGCGGTATTACTGCTGATCCTTGGTGTCCTGGTTGCAATCCAGGGCGTTAAGAAACTGTTTGAAAAAACAGATGACAAAAAAGTAACAGCATAAAAAATATGCCCCGATATATCACACATAAGTTGATATATCGGGGCATATTTAAATAGTCTGTATTATTGCTTTAAAATTTTGTGGATCACATATTGGCAACAGTTACTTTGACAAGTGTGCAGTAATGAAAAATTTTTGTAAAAGAATAATATTATGAGACAGTGTGTAATATATAAGTAAGTATTTAAGTGAATGGATCAGTTATGCCGGAGCAGAAAATAGATAATCTTTTGAACCTTGCAATGGATGCAACACCGCAGGAACGTGCAAAATCCGAAAATTTGAATGTCGGATATGATTCTTCGGAAAAATTATGGGATGTGATTGTGAAGTACAGTGGTTCGGAGAGTGGACTTGGCGGTGAGGGAATTCAGGTGGTGCCGCTTCTGGGAGGTTATGCAGTGGTGACTTTACCGGAGTCGGAAATCAAGGCGTATTCCGCCCGGGAGCAGATTGAATTCATGGAAAAACCAAAACGGCTTTATTTTGAAACTTTTCAGGCAAGAGAGGCGAGCTGCATCCTGCCGGTACAGACCGGAAGTAATGGTTTGACCGGCAAAGGAATACTTGTAGGTGTGGTGGATTCGGGAGTGGACTTTTTTCATCCGGATTTCAGAAATGAGGATGGCAGCAGCAGGATCTTACGTTTGTGGGATCAGAGTGTAAATGGAAATCCGCCGAATGGTTACACAAAAGGAACTGAATATACGAAAGAGGAAATAGATGAGGCGCTTGTACTTGGGGAAACCGAAGGCAGGCGCCTTATTGCATTGCATATCGAGGAGGCGCCGGTGGCGCGTCCGCTGATTCCGTCAGGTGATTTCAGTGGACACGGGACTGCAGTGCTTGGCATTGCAGCCGGAAACGGCAGGGCATCTGACGGTGTGAATCGGGGTGTGGCTTATGAAAGTGAAATCCTTGTTGTGAAGATGGGAAATGCAGGGACAAATTCTTTTCCGCGGACGACGGAGCTGATGGAAGGAATCGATTATCTTGTGCGGCAGGCGTCTGCAATGGGGAAGCCGATCGCAATCAATATCAGTTTTGGGAATAATTATGGGTCACATCAGGGAGATTCTCTGCTGGAAACATACATCAGCAACGTGGCAAATGTGGGACGCTCGGTCATTTGCGTGGGAAGTGGAAACAACGGAAACGACCGTATCCATACTGCGGGAAGACTGCAGCAGGGGCAGAGTGAGATTGTAGAAATGAGTATTGGTGCTTATGAGACAACTCTGAATCTGCAGTTGTGGAAAGCTTATGCAGATGAAATGGAAATTTTCCTTGAGACACCGGCTGGCGAAAATTTACCGGTTCTGTCTGAAAAAATTGCTATACAGAGATACCGGGCTGGGGAAACGGAATTACTGATTTATTATGGAAAACCGGGACCTTTTCAGGTGACACAGGAAATCTATTTTGACTTTATCCCGAGGGGAACATATCTTACTCCGGGTGTCTGGAAAATTCATCTGCGGGGCAGACGAATCAAAGAAGGTAACTATAATCTGTGGCTTCCGGGTGGAAATGTTCTGAATACGGTGACCGGATTTTACCGCCCGGTTGCAGCTGAGACTTTGACAATTCCATCTACAGCAGCGAAAGTGATCACTGTAGGAGCATATGATTCAAGGCTTAATGCATATGCTGATTTTTCCGGTCGGGGTGGTGAAAATCTGTCTTATCCCAAACCGGATCTGGTCGCACCGGGGGTCGACATCCTTGCACCGTCGGTCGGTGGCAGTTATACAGGCGTGACGGGGACTTCTTTTGCGACTCCATTTGTGACCGGCTCTGCTGCCCTTATGATGGAATGGGGAATCACACGAAGAAACGATCCTTTTCTCTGGGGCGAAAAAGTGAAGGCATATCTCCGCCGCGGCGCCCGGCCCCTGCCCGGGTTTGACCGGTACCCGAATGAAAGTGTGGGGTGGGGGATTTTATGTACAGCCAAAAGTCTCCCTCATATGTGAAAGTTAAATGTTGTGGTAGAGAGTGGAGCGAAGTTTATATTAAAACTCCTAAACAAATGTTAGACTTAAAAGTAAACTTGTGCTTGAATTAGTTTAAACGTTCGTTATAATTAAAATTAGATAATAAAAACGTAAGGAGAAGACTAATGATAGCAGATGAAATGAAAGTCGATAAAGTTCAAACAGGAAAGAGAATTAAAAAGTTAATGGACGAAAAAGGAGATACGGTATTGACTTTATCTCAAATAACAGGGCTATCAAAAAGTGCGATTCGAAATTATATAAATGGGAAAAATCCACCAAGCTTGCAAAATTTAGGGGTTATAGCAGATATTTATAGTGTAAATATCTCTGAAATTGTTGTTTACAGGAAGGAAAAATAAGATGGAAGAATCACAGCAAATGATGATAAAAGAAGGTATTATAGAATATATGAAAACTAAAGCAGGGGTGGAAAGAACTGTTGATGAAATAAAATTATATGTAGAGCAACATAAGGTGAGAATAGATAAAGGTTCAAGTGCGCTTAGAAATGCATTATTTAGCTTAAAGAAGGAAAATCCTGCTTTAATTAATGTGAGAAGGGGCGTATATATATGGAAAGAAGAGAATGTGAAAGAAAAGGATAATACTGTTTCAAAATATGATTTTTCTGATTTTATCACTATTTCAAATTTAAGAAAGCGAGAAAATAATTTGGTGATAAGTATTTTTCAAGATGGTACATTTTCGTTGAATTCAAGTTTATTGCAGTATTTACCTGAAAGAAAAGTTGAAATTAAATTGAAACAAGACTGTTCACAATTAGCAATTATCAAAAAAGGAAATATGAAGATAGATTTGGGGAAAAATGGAAGAATAAAAAATTACGACATTGTAAAAAGATTAGAAAAACAGAAGAAGAAATTTCCGATATACTATGTTGGAAGTTGGGATGAACAA
>ENA-ORUQ01001756-ORUQ01001756.1-human-gut-metagenome-genome-assembly--contig:-NODE-1756-length-19469-cov-2.734831_pt1 | contig 19469 bp, 28 predicted proteins | sample MGYA00242081_ERZ509211 | MGnify/ENA primary metagenome ERZ509211 (study PRJEB26280, sample SAMEA2338785) | human gut metagenome | biome: human gut; feature: human-associated habitat; material: faeces...
CATCGTTCCAGCTCCTTCCGCTTTGTCCTGTCCACCACGCCGATGGTTCATCCGTATGAACGGAAGAACGGATAGCAGAAATAATATACATTGAGTATAAGAAAAAGGATGCTGACAGCCCGCATAAAATCGAGTGTCTTGTTTAATCCCCTGGTATCATCCTGTGACATAAGTTATAATTTTAAATGGTTATCTGATATGCTGCCCTCTTCTTTTTTTGCGCTTCTTTTTCCCATACGGGCTTTCAGGGTTATCCTCGCCGGGATAGGGATAGGATTCCGGTGTCAGGAGATTCAGGACTCCCTCGGCCAGGCCGGTTTCATACGGATCGAATTCTTCCCGCATGAAGTCCTGTCTCTCTTCCTGACAGTTTCCGTCATCCTGTACCACCATACCGTACCGTTCGTTAAGAACGGCAGCGGAGAATTCCTTTCCCAGAGACGAGCCTTTGAATACACACCGTGAGTTATGATCTATATAGGTGACACCATAGATACGCCCGGCATCATTTTGAAAAAGAACGGCATTGATCCCCTTACCATTGAGCCTTTGGAGGAACCTCTCTTTGTCCGTCTCCTGCAGCGCCAGGCGGATATTCTCCTCGCATGTTTCCGTTACGGGATGTTTCTTCATCCATTTTTTGGAAGCTGCGAATTTCTGTTGTAAGGCCCTGTATCCCACACTTTTTCCGATCTTGCTGGATTTGACTCCCACACCGGTTCTTCTCCCATCCCGGTCAGTCGCCGCATAGATGATTCCCCGGTATGTCTTTCCTGCAATCTCTTTTGACACCTCCTCAACCGTAACATTGAAAAGCCCGAGTAGCGCCTTGTATTCCTTAAGGGATTGGAAATGATAGTCCTCCATGACGGGACGTACTACACAGGTTATCTGTCGTTTTAGATCAGGTTTGAGAGGGTCCACGGCGGTCAGGGTCTCACACTTCCTGTATGGTTCCGACAGGACCGGATGCAGTCCATATTTCCGTTCCAGCTTCCGGCACAGGGCGGTGGAGCGTTTCCTTTCTTGAAAATCATTGATTTTTCTTCCAGAACTGTCCACTCGAAGGGATACGATATGCAAGTGAGGTCTTCCGATATCCTCATGTCTGAAGATGATATATGGCTGGTTGCCGTATCCCATCTGGCGCATATACTCCCCGGCTATCACCACCAGCTCTTCATCCGTCAATATATCTTTCGGATGGGGATTGAGCGACACGTGGAAAACAGTGTCACGTGTATTGCGGTTCGCAGCCAGATATGGCTCAAAAGAGGACATGCAGTCCCTGTAGGTGCTCCACCGGGAGATTCCATGATCCGGTTTCATGCCAGTATCCGTGCCTTTTCTTTTTCTACTTTTTCTTCATTGTAGGTGAGTACCCCATAGGGGGTTCTGCCTTTAGTGATGTTGGCAACCATATTGTTTCTTCCTTAAATGATTGGGTAAGTCTTATAATAGTCCGGTTGACCTCTACCAGCTGCCGAGTCAGTTCCTCCAGCCGGTAGAGAAAAGCCAGTGCCTTTTTCTCGGTAAGCCGGGTCTGGATGGCACGGGTGACTTGATTATAGTTCACGCCGATCCGTCTGTATTCGCTCTGGAGATTGGTCAGTGCAATGTAATAGTCCATTGTAGGTTTATCCATCGTGACCACCCGGATAGTATTTCCAAAAATGGCCGCCAGAATGAATTCCGTTTTTGTTTTTGCGCCGGACTTGCAGAAAAGCTTTTCAAACTCCATATTCTGCCGTTCATCCAGCCGGAATCCGTAATAATAGGAATGCAGCTCGTCCTTCTCTTTGGGCAGCCGACCCCCTCTTCATGCGTTGGCCGGTGTCCGTACCGATGCCTTTTGTGAATTCTTGATTTTTGCCATATATAATAATGTGTAGATTGGACTTGATAACGGAGGCGACTTCGGAGCCTTTCTCCGGACAGAAGGCGTCCAAAACGCCTGTTTCCGTTTAACGGAAACCCAACTTGCTGTTTGCCCTTCGCAAACAACCTTTTGTCAGAAAAAGGATGTCCGTCTGGATTCTTTGTCCGATGTTTTCCGCTTTCAGGCTGCAATATTAGTGATTTTATACATAATAGCCTAACATGCGCAAGTGCCATGAGGTGACTTAAGATGACTTTAAGTGACACGGCCTTCCTTTGTCCGGCAAATAAGGGAATTGCAAGGATGGAACACACCAACATTCTACAGTTTCAGAGTTCCAACTGTAGGGCTGTGCACCTATCCAATCGTAGAGGAGTCCACAAATTCAAGGTTATAAACATAGACAGCTACACCGTTGTCAATGTAGTGGTGTGGTAACATAAAGAGTTCCAAGACTCCACTTGTAGAACTTTCTACAATACCATACTTCCATCTGTCCATCCGGATTATTGAATGGTTTTCTTCGACCTCCAAATAAGAGATTTTAGCCATAGGTAAAGAGAGTTAATCCATTGATAATAAGTGGTATAGAATTATGAATAGTGAGGATATTATGCTATCTTAGAGGTATAATAATAAAGGATAAGATATTATGAATGAACAAGTTGCAAGCATTTTGGCTCAGACTACTACAAAGACCAGCAAGATCCAGCAGTTGCTGTGTTTGGGACTGACACGCAGTGAGGTAGCCCGCCTGGTTACCCGGGGAAATTACGGATTCGTGCAGAACGTGTATAAGAAGATGTTGGAAAACGGCACGTTCCGTATCGCTCCGGCCATCACCTTGGATTACACCTTCAACCATAAGTTCGGTATCGAGATTGAGGCTTATAATTGCCCGATGGAAAAGTTGGCCCGTGAACTGAGGGAGGCCGGTGTGGAGGTCACGGTAGAGAGATACAACCACAATACCCGTTCGCATTGGAAACTCGTTACCGACAGCAGCATAAGGGGAAACAACACGTTTGAACTGGTAAGTCCCATATTGACGGGTGAGGCGGGACTGACAGAGCTGGAAAGGGTATGTTGGGTGCTTGACCTATGCAACGTGAAAGTCAATGAAAGTTGCGGACTGCATGTGCATATGGACGCTTCCGGGTTCGAACTGGATACTTGGAAGAATCTGGCCCTTACATACAAGCACCTGGAAAGGCTGATTGATTCCTTTATGCCGGGTTCACGCAGAAATAATACCTATTGCAAAAGTTTGAGCCGGGTTTCCGATGAAAAGATAAGATCAGTCCGAACAATCGGACAGCTGCAGGAGGCATTCGGCAACGACCGTTACTACAAGGTGAACTTTGAAGCCTACTCCCGGCATAAGACTGTCGAGTTCCGGCAGCACTCCGGTACGGTCAATTTCACTAAAATGGAACAATGGACAAGATTCTTGCATAAATTGATTATCTTCGCCAAAAGTGGCACTCTTCCTTCCGGAACAACATTGGACAATCTTCCTTTTTTGGATGAGAAGCAGAAACTGTTTTATAAACTTAGAATTAAAAAATTAGCGGTATGATAAAGAATTATATTTTGCGGGACGGCGGCAGAATTGCCGCTTCCTGCGCAGAGGAATTTGTACGGGAGTTGCGTGAGGGCAGCCGGTTTGACTATGATTGTACGGACAGCGAGTACATGGTACATTTCGCAGGTCGTTACAAGGATATGGCAGGCAAGGTGATTTCCACCGATACAGCCGGGCATTTCATGGCCGATTTATTGAGGTTCGGCTATGTCAAAGAAGAATAGTCCTCCCTTCCTTTATTATTATGTATCCCTGCCCACGACCTTGTCTGAGGGCAGGGATTCTCATATCCATCCTTTCCGTTTTTTTCACCGTCAAAACTTCGTTCTTGCTCCGTTCATTCCACAGGAAGAATATTGAGTTCATAACTCGGTTTTTCTTCATCGACATCAACCATATATTCCTTGATTCCTCTATATTTGGCTATGATACTCAAGTGTGCCCTGTAGCGTTCTTCAATACATGGACCATAGTAAATGGCTTTCAGGCATCCTTGGTCGGAGATATCGGAAAAATCTCTGTTCTGAGTGGCTATACATCTGTTAATCATCCTCCATTCATGCTCATGACTATATTCTTTTATATCCTTGTACAAATAAGCCTTATACCAATAAAGCTGATCAGGAAATGGAGGACATTCCTTTATACCATATTGTTTCAGTATATTTTGGATAATAAGTTTCTCAACTAAAAGAGAGGCATCATATCTTATATCTGAATAAAGGACCGGAAACAAACTGGAATAGTTTCTTTTGTCACATCCGGTTTCCTGACAGACAGCACATCCATTATGATGAAATCCGGTAAAATCATATTCCAAAGCAAATCCTTTATAACCATCCGCGTACAGATCCCACATGAATTTTGAATTGACATATTCCGTAAAACAGGCTATTTTAGTCAGCTTGTCCTTTCGTATCCTATCTTCCTCCAATGAAAATCCGGATTTTATATATTCTATGAATTGGGGCAGAAATTCATCCGTCAACATTTTACTCATAGTATCTGCATCAACAGGAGGATGTTTATAAAAATCCAAAATATGTGTTGTCATTTCCGTCCCCCATTGTTTCGCAATGAAAGCAGGCAATTCTCCATTTTTAGCTGATCCTATGAGTTTCTCAAGCATTTGTGAGGTAAAAGCCAGTCTAATATTCTCCTGTATTCGTTTTTTATCTACAAAAATAAATGAATCATACCTGTCTGAAAATTTATCGGCCACACATGTGGATATTGTACCCTGTTCAAAGGATAAGATAGTATCTAAATTACATCTACGAAAGCGGAAGAGCTGAGACGGTATATTAGGCCACAGTAAACTATGGATTTTATTCCACATTTCTGAAACAGCGCTTCGGGATGCATCGCTGGGTAACTGAGAATTTTCCAACAGTCTCTTGAATCTTGACTTAAAGTCATCTGCTTGCATAAAGGATTAAATATTATTTGGTTTATAGTTACAAATCTAATGATAATAAAGATGGCTCGCAATTTAAAATCGTTTTTTATTATTACGCCTTTGGATGACTCTAAGTGACTCTAAACGACACCGTGTCTCAACCATCTTTCCTATTGCTTTTCTTTGTATCCGATAATTGTACACAAGTACACATTTCCAACACTATAACATACCACATTTATATATATCAAAAGCAGAACATATGAAAACCGATCCTCTATTCATCGCCTTTTCCTCCCAAAAGGGAGGTGTGGGCAAGTCAGCCTTTACAGTGCTCGCGGCCAGTATCATGCATTATACAAAAGGGCACAATGTGCTTGTGGTGGACTGCGACGATCCACAGCACAGCATCACCGGTATGCGTGAACGGGACATGAAATGCGTGCAGGAAAGTGATTTTTTGAAGCTGGCCCTTTACCGGCAGTTTGAACAAATTCGAAAACGATCCTACCAGATCCTGAAAAGCGATCCGGAAAATGCCGTGCGGGATATGAGAAATTATCTGGAGGAGCAGCAGGAGATTTTTGATGTCGTACTTTTCGACCTTCCCGGAACGCTCCGTAGTGAGGGAGTCATCCATACCATCTCTGACATGGACTATATTTTCGTGCCACTGAAAGCCGACAATGTCGTGCTGGAGAGCGCCTACCAATTTGCCGAAGTGGTGGAGGAAGAACTGATAGCCAGGGGAAACTGTAATCTCAAGGGTGTTTATCTGTTTTGGAACATGATTGACAAGAGGGAACGAAGGGAGGTCTACGAGACCTGGAATAAAATATTCACCGAGAGCCGGCTGAGAATGCTTTCCACTGCGATTCCCGATTCCAAACGCTACAATCGTGAGTTAAGTCCCCAAAAGAACACTATCTTCCGTTCCACACTTTTCCCTCCGGACAGCCGGCAGATAAGAGGAGCCGGTATCTCCGAGTTGCTGAACGAGATATTACAAACGGTTTCCCTCATATAAACGAATCCATCCACTTTATATATAGTATGAACACAACCAGAAAGAAAAGGCCCGATCCGGGCAGTATCGATGAGGAGGCCATACTCAGAATGGTAGCCGGCAAGAGCGACCGTCCCGTTGCCGGAGTGACTGTCCCGAGGTCCGCAACCGCCACAAAAAAAGAAAAGGAGAAGGACAGGCGCCCTGTGGTTTCTCCTGCAAGAAGCACAAGGGAGCAACGGCAGGCCTGCAGGGAGTTTTTTCAGAATGTCACCCGGGAGAAGAGCAGCCGAAAATCGGTCCATCTCTATGAAAGATGGCATGAGAAGGCGTCCACGCTGGTCTGGGCCATTGGCAGAAGCGGGATTAGTGTCGAGGTGATTGTCAACCGGCTGATGGAAGAATACTTCACCAGGAATGAAGCATTGCTGAATGACCTGGTGACAGAACGTTTCGAGCAACTTAAAAACAAGTAGACATGATGGAATACATACTTTTGATACTTTTTCTGTACGCATCCTATTTGACGATAGAGAAATACGTGCATACCGGACATATATTTGACTGGCGTGGCAGGAGCGATAGCCAAAAGGAGAAGACTGTGGAAATAAAGGGAACGGACCGTGAACAAAATATCCTGGTTGGCAAAAGCCGCTATGAAATCCGTACGGAGGTGACTTTAGCTGACTCTAAGCGACAAACTGCGGCAGCACCGGAAAATCCCTTTACCTTTACATCCGAAACGCAAACAACGGCGCACCTCCCTATTCATCTTCCCCCTGTCTCCTCCTATAACGGACCGGTAGGCGACCGACAGGAAAATGACGGGAAAGAGGCCGGCGGATGCCCGGACCGTTACGAGATTACAGGCTATGTGGAACGTCCGTTCCCGTACCGTGCCAGAGGGGTCACCTTCGATGATCTGGAAATCATAGACAAGGTGATGAAATCCGACGAGACCGGCAGTGGCGAGCGTTCCAGGGCACGTGAGAGCCTCCGGCGTCTGGAAGGCACCGATATGGAACGGATACTCAGGGCCGGGGTACTGGGCAGCAGCGAGAAGCTCAAACGCTATATGAGCCTGTATGCGGATCCTGAGGATAAGGGATTTCTGGACAGGAAGGATAAAGAGAGGGTACTGCGTGATTTTGACCTGACGGAATATGTTCCCCCGGCATGGGAGGCCGGAGCAGAGAGTGAGTAAAAGTGTAACCTTTTCCAAAGGTTGCCGTAGTGACCAACACATAAAAAAAGATCTATGGTTTGCGGATATTACGACTCGGGATGATACCTTTCCCGAAAAGACAAGAGAGAATAGTCCCCGGTATTAACATTAAAAAGAAAGGAGATCCTGATATGATCGGATACTATGATTCCGGTTGATCCTGACTGGAGAATCTGTGGTTGCAAGAAAAGGATGGCGGACGGCAACAGGCCGTCCGTTTCTTTCCCTCCTAAGTATAAATAATAAAAAAGAGACTCACAATGAAAATAAAGATAGATAACAAGGGGCAATCCCTCATGACATGGTTTACCGGACACAAGGCTCTTTGCCTGCTGGTATGAATGACCTTTCTCTGCCTCGGTGCCCATGCCGAGGGTGACGGTTCCGCCGGCATTCTCAAGGCGACCTCTATGGTAACCTCGTATTTTGATCCGGCCGTAAAATTGATTTATGCGACCGGAGCTATTGTCGGACTGATCGGCTCAATCAAGGTTTACAACAAATTCAGCTCGGGTGACCCTGATACCGGCAAGGTTGCAGGGAGCTGGTTTGGAGCCTGCGTGTTCCTTATCGTTGCGGGAACCGTCCTCAAATCGTTTTTCCTCTAATCATGGACTATCCTGTAAACAAGGGTATCGGCCGTCATGCCGAATTCCAGGGGCTGCAGGCACAATACCTGTACTTTTTCGTGATCGGTCTGCTGGTGGTCTTTCTCGTATTCATCGTCCTTTACATGGCAGGGATCAGCCAGTGGTTCTGCCTGGCATTCGGAGTCTTCTCCACGGCGGGGCTTGCCGGAGGAATATTCCATCTGAACCGGAAATATGGTCCCAACGGACTGATGAAGCTCTCGGCCATCCGTTCCCACCCGTTTTTTATCATTAACCGCAAACGAATTTCCAACCTGATAAAATATCATAAACATGAGAAATCTTCTGAAAGCATCCACACTGGAAAGTAAGTTTCCCCTTCTGGCTGTCGAACAGGGCTGCATGCTCTCCAAAGATGCGGACATCACGGTAGGCTTCCGTGTCACACTGCCGGAACTATTCACCGTCACCTCGGCGGACTATGCGGCCATGCACCGTACATGAACAAAGGCGGTCAAGGTATTGCCTTCCTATACGATCCTGCACAAGCAGGACTGGTTCATATGCCAGCGCTATGAACCGGAGATACAGAAGGATGAGACGAGCTTTCTGGACCGCAGTTTCGAGCTTCATTTCTCGGAACGTCCGTTCCTTAGCCACAGCTGTTATCTTTTCATTACCAAGACCACACGCGAGAGGAGTCGTAGCCAGAGTAACTTCTCTATCCTCTGCAGGGGGGCAATCATACCCAAGGAAGTACGTGACAGGGAGGCTGTCTGCCGTTTCATGGAAAACGTCGGGCAATTCGAGCGTATCGTCAATGACTCGGATCTTATCCGTATGGAACGTCTGACCACCGACGAGATTGTTGGTACTAAGGATAAGGCCGGGCTCATCGAGAAATATTTCTCCCTTTCGGAAAAGGACACTACCACCTTGCAGGATATTACCCTGACCCCCTCAAGAATGCTTGTCGGTGACAAACGATTGTGCGTGCATACCCTTTCTGATACGGATGACCTGCCCGGCAGCGTCTGCACCGACAACCGTTATGAAAAGTACTCCACGGACCGCAGCGACTGCCGCCTAAGTTTCGCCGCACCGGTGGGAGTGATGCTTCCCGTTGACCATATCTACAACCAGTACCTGTTCATCGATGACCCGGCGGAACTGCTCAAGCGCTTCGAGAAGGAGGCACGCAACATGCACTCGCTTTCCAGATACAGCCGCGCCAACCAGATCAACCGGCAATGGATCGAATCCTACCTGAACGAGGCGCATTCTTTCGGACTGACGGCCATACGCTGCCACTGCAATGTCATGGCGTGGACAGAGGATGCGGAACGGTTCAAGCGAATAAAAAACGATACGGGATCGGCCCTGGCCTTGATGGGATGCAAACCCCGGTATAACACGGTGGACGCCCCGACACTATACTGGAGCGCCATTCCCGGCGGTGAGGGTGATTTCCCGGCAGAGGAGTCCTTTTATACCTTTATCGAACAGGGAGTCTGTTTCTTTACCGGAGAGACCAACTATGCTACATCCCTTTCTCCCTTTGGTATCAAGATGGCAGACCGCAGCGGTCATCCCCTTCACTTGGATATCTCGGACGAGCCGATGAAAAAGGGGCTGATCACGAACCGTAACAAACTGGTAGTCGGTCCGTCGGGATCGGGAAAGTCTTTTTTCATGAACCACCTTGTCAGACAATACTGGGAACAGAATTCCCATATACTGCTCATTGACATTGGAAACAGCTACCAGGGACTCTGTAACCTGATCCGGCAACGTACCGGCGGGGAGGACGGGGTATATTTTACCTATTCCGAGGAAAGCCCCATCTCTTTCAATCCATTTTTTACGGAGGACAATGTCTTTGAACTGGAAAAGAAGGAATCCATCAAGACGCTCATCTTGACCTTATGGAAACGTGAGAATGAGACGGTCACCCGCTCCGAGGAGGTAGCCCTCTCAATGGGAGTCAGCCTCTATATAGAACGTATCCAGAGTGGAAAGGAAAAATCACCGGGATTCAATACCTTCTACGAATTTATCAGGAAGGATTTCAGCAAGATACTCAAGCAGAAAGGATACCGAGAGAAGGACTTCGACATTCTGAATTTTCTCAATGTCCTGGCTCCTTACTACAAAGGAGGTGAGTACGACTTTCTCCTGAACTCCACCCGGCAGTTGGATTTGCTCCATAAGCGGTTCGTGGTATTTGAAATCGACAATGTGAAGGAGCACAAGATCCTTTTCCCCGTCGTAACGGTGATTATCATGGAAGCGTTCATCAACAAGCTGAGACGCCTGCAGGGTATCAGAAAGGTCATCATCATAGAGGAGGCCTGGAAAGCGGTGGCCAAGGAAGGTATGGCGGACTATGTGAAATTCTTGTACAAGACGGTCCGAAAATATTTTGGCGAGGCGATTGTAGTCACCCAGGAGCTGGACGACATCGTGTCAAGCAGCATCATCAAGGACACCATCATCAACAATGCCGACTGCAAAATCCTGCTGGACCAACGAAAATATGTAAACAAGTTTGATTCCGTCCAATCGCTGCTCGGCCTGACCGACAAGGAGAAGGGACAGATACTGTCGATCAACCAGGCCAACGATGCCACCAGGCACTACAAAGAGGTATGGATCGGCCTGGGCGGTGTGCGTTCCGCCGTCTATGCCACGGAGACCTCACTGGAGGAATATCTCTGTTATACCACGGAGGAGTCCGAGAAGCTGGAAGTGATGGAGCGTACCCATGAGTTGGGAGGCAATATGGAGCTGGCCATCCGACAACTCGCCAGGGAAAAACGAAATAAAAAATAATACTAAAAAACGAATTATGATAAAGCGAATCTTTTTATGCCTGGCACTCCTGCTTGCGGGGCTCAAGGCCGACGCACAATGGGTGGTCAGTGATCCGGGAAACCTGGTACAGGGTATTGTCAACAGTGTCAATGAGATGGTGGAAACATCGGAAACGGCGCATAATGCACTTTCCACCTGGAAGGAGACCTCCAAGATTTTCGAACAGGGAAGAGAGTATTACGAGAAGCTGCGCAAGGTGAACGATCTGATCAGCGGCAGCGAGAAGGTCAAGGAATCGGTGCTCATGCTCGGTGACATCTCGGAGATCTATGTGAGGAATTACGGCAAAATGTTGACCGACAAGAATTACAGCCGGCAGGAGCTTGACGCGATAGCCGCAGGTTATAACAGCATCATGAAAAAAAGCAGCCGGAGCATCTCTGAACTGAAGAATATCATCAATCCTACCGGCATGTCCATGAATGACAAGGAGCGCATCGACCTGGTGAACAGGGTCTATAGGGAAATGGCACATTACAAGGAGCTGGCGAATTATTATACCCGCAAAAACCTCCATGTCTCCTACCTGCGTGCCAAAGCGAGGAACGAGCAGCAACAGGTATTTGACCTATATGGCAGGGAGGAACGTTACTGGTAACCATTAAATATCCGGAATTATGTTATTATTATCCATATCATTTGACAATATGCATCAGATTCTCCGTAATCTGTATGACACGATGATCGACCTCTGCCGCCCGATGATGGATCTGGGCATGGCGGTGGCAGCCCTGGGAGCGCTCTTCTACATAGCTTACCGGGTCTGGCAGTCGCTGGCCCGTACCGAATCCATTGATGTCTTTTCCATGCTCCGCCCCTTCGTGCTGGGCATCTGCATCCTCTTTTTTGATATCATCGTTTTGGGAAGCCTGAACGGTATCCTGAGTCCTATTGTACAGGGAACCGGCACGATGCTGCATGACCAGACCTTCGACCTGCAGAAATACCAGGAGGAAAAGGACGAACTGCGTGCGGACATGCTGGCCAAGACTACAATGACCGGGCAGGTATTCGCCTCCAACGAGGAGCTGGACAGGGAACTGGAGAGCATGGGGTGGACAGAACAGGAGCACACAACGCTTCAAAAGATGTACGAGGTTTCCTATTCCTTCTCTCTGCAGGGAATTACAAGCTACTGGAGATACTATTCCAGTCCGCATCGCTGGTCATCGATACCATCCGCACCTTTTTCTTGATAGTGCTGAGCATCCTGGGACCGCTGGCCTTCGCACTTTCTATTTTTGACGGTTTCCAGAACACGCTCATCCAGTGGCTGGCACGTTATATCAGCGTCTATCTCTGGCTGCCGGTGGCAGACCTGTTCGGTGCGATGCTCGCCAAGATACAGACACTGATCCTTCAGGAAGAGATGGAGCTCATGAGTAACCCGATGAATATCATCGATGTGGACGGTTCCTCGGCCATCTACCTGATATTCATGATTATCGGTCTGGTGGGGTATTTCTGCGTACCGACCGTATCGAACTGGATCGTCCAGGCCGGTGGTATGAGTTCCTATAACCGCAACGTGAACAATACGGCATCCAAGGTGACAAATGTGGCCGGAGCGGCAGCCGGAGCCTCTACCGGAAACGTGGCCGGAGTTTTATTGAAAAAGTAACCCTATAAAAATAAAGAAATGCAATTATGGAATTCAAGAGTTTAAGGAACATCGAGTCCTCTTTCAGACAGATCCGTCTGTTCACGCTTATTTTTCTTGCCGTCTGCATGATACTAACAGTATGCTCCATCTGAAAGTCCTACAGCTTCGCCCAGGAGCAACGTCAAAAAATTTATGTATTGGACCAGGGCAAATCACTTATCATGGCGCTCTCGCAGGATGCGTCCACGAACCGTCCGGTCGAAGGGAGAGAGCATCTCAGGCGGTTGCATGAGCTCTTCTTCACGCTGGCTCCCGACAAGGACGCCATCGAGTCCAATATAAACCGTGCCATGTATCTGGCGGACAAGAGCCTGTACGCTTACTATCGGAACTGGAACGAGAAGGGATATTACAACCAGGTCATATCCGCCAATATCAACCAGACAGTCCTGATTGACAGTATCCGGTGTGATTTTGAAAGTTATCCTTACCGGGCGATGACCTATGCTCGGCAGATGATAATCCGCAAAAGCAATATTACGGAACGCTCACTCGTCACCCGGTGCCGGCTGTTGAATACCGTCCGCTCGGACAATAATCCACAGGGATTCATGGCGGAGCAGTTCGAGATACTGGAGAACCGTGATATACGGGTAATGGAAAGATAAACGGACAGATCGTATGAAAGAGAAGATAACAGGAAACAGAAATGTATGGAAATCCCGGCTGCATGCCTACTGCGACGGGATGTCCGAAAGAAAAAAAAGGTTGGTGCTCATCATTATGCTGGTAATCGGCATGGTTTCTGCCGGATTTACGCTGTACAGGTGTTACAGCCGTCTGTCCGGTAACGATGCGCCGCTTCACGGGAGAGAAATCCCCATGTTCCATTCAAAAAAATAACAATTATGAAAGAAAATAAGGAAGAATGGCCTGTGGAAACGACAGGCAGTGTGCCGGATACCGCCAGGGAGGAAAAGACGACGGATGCGGACAAGAAGAAAGAGAAGGAGCCCTTGAGTGAGGAAGACAGAATACGACACAGGAAAATAGTGGTCATACCGGTGTTCATCCTGCTGTTCCTGGCGGTTATGTACCTGATATTTGTTCCGACCGGCAATGACAGCAGTCCTGACAACCGGCGTGACGGCTTCAATATCAATGTGCCGGAACCGGAAAACATGGCACTGGTAGCAGACAAGAAGGATGCCTATGAGAAGGAGCAGATACGCCTGGAGGAGGACAAACGGCAGAATTCGCTGCGCAGACTCTCAGAGAACCTGCTTGGCAAATCAGCGGGGGATACACCGAAGGCCGCTTCCCCGATGGAGGAGTCGGTGGAAATCTATGAGGGATTGGAGCAGCAGCTGGACCAATTTTACGGGTCACCGGAGAACGTGCCGGAGAAGGATTTGAAAGAGAAAGTGGACGAGCTTTCCTCACGTCTGGCCGAGAACGAGACCCTCCGGCAACGGATGGAGGACCGGGAGAAAATGATGGAGAACTCCTACAGGATGGCGGCCAAATACTTGAACCCGAACGGTACAACGGATCATTCTGGCCGGACGGAAGAGACGGATACCCATGCGCTTCCGGTCAGTAAAAATGAGGTTTCAGCTACCTCCGGACTTTCCGGCGGTTTATCCGATTCTGTCTTCCTTGTATCACTGGCCGTACCAAGAAACTATGGTTTCAATACAGCGGTAGGCACGGGGTACAGGACAGCTTCCAATACGATTTCCGCCTGTATCTCCGAGACACAGACCGTCGAACCGGGAGGACGGGTCAGGCTAAGACTTCTTGAGGGCATGCGGGCCGGTAATCTCACCATTCCGGAGAACAGCCTGGTGACCGGAACGGTTTCCCTTCAGGGAGAACGTATGGATATTGTTGTCAGCAGCATCGAATACGGTGGAAATATTCTTCCGGTACAACTGACGGTTTTCGATGTGGACGGACAGAAAGGTATTTTCGTCCCCGGATCGGAAAGCCGGAATACAGCCAAGGAATCACTCGCAAATGTCGGGGAAAGCATGGGGAACAGCATCTCCTTTGCCCGGTCTGCAGGACAGCAGATCGCAATGGATGTAAGCCGGGGAGTCATACAGGGAGGTACACAGCTTATCGGAAAAAAGATCCGTGCGGTACGGATCACCCTCAAGGCCGGTTATAAGGTACTGCTCATAGCCAAGGAATCGTAATATGAACCAATTTAAAAATTTAATTCAAATGAACAGGATTATTGCTTTTTTCATAGTAGCATGCTGCACGGTTGTGACGCATGCCCAAACCGGGGGGGTACCGGAACCTCCGGTAAGAATACTGACAGAAGACAACCGGATCGTACCTTATGAAGTGGAGGTGAGCTTTCATAAGACCACACACCTGATGTTCCCCACAGAGGTCCGCTATGTAGACCTGGGAAGCGACGCCATTATCGCGGGCAAGGCTGACGGCGTGGAGAACGTGGTACGTATCAAGGCGGCGGTTCGGGATTTTCCGGGAGAGACGAATTTCTCGGTCATCACCGGTGACGGAGCGTTTTATTCATTCAATGTAGTCTATAAGGATGAACCGTCAATCCTGAATATCCATATGGAGGAATGGGTAAATCCCGAGGGAGGAAAAGGAAGGACGGGCAGTTCTGTACGTCTCACCGAGCTGGGAGAGGAAGATCCGGTGGTCATAGCCAGTCTGATGTATACGATTTACACCCGGGACAGAAGGGACGTGAAACATATAGGATGCAGGTTGTTCGGCATGCAGTCACTCTTGAAGGGCGTCTATGTACACAGAGGCCTGATTTTTTTTCATATCTCGTTGAAAAACTCGTCCAATGTGCCTTTTGACGTGGATTTTGTAAGGTTCAGGATCATTGACAAGAAAGTGGTGAGACGGACGGCGCAGCAGGATACCTACATCAAACCGGTACGGACACTCAGCGAGCTCAGGCGGATTGAGGGCAAGACCGGAGGACATGTGGTGTACGCATTCCGTAAAATCGTCATTCCGGATGACAAGCTGCTGGAAGTGGAGATTTACGAGAAGGATGGAGGGCGTCACCAGCGTTTCTACGTAGAGAATGTGGATCTGGTTAATGCCGGAGTTCTGGATGAGTTACTTCAAAAATAGGAATGAATATGAAAAAATACATCTTTTTACTGCCGCTTCTGTGTATGCTGTTCTTGTCGGAAAAGCTATCCGCACAACGCTATCTCCCAGGACAGAAAGGTCTGCAGATAACCTGGGGAGGAGTGGATGAATGTTTTTCCTCCCCGAAAGGTTTGGGAGGGAACATGTATCTGGGAATGGCTGTTACCAGTTATAACACCCGCCATTCACGGTGGTTCTTCGCAGGGGAATACATGGTCAAGCATTACGGCTACAAGATGCGGAAGATCCCCAAGGCGCAATTTACAGCTGAAGCCGGGTATTACGTTCCTTTTCTACGGGATCGTGGCCACAATGTCTTCTTTTCTCTCGGAGCATCCGCTCTGGCCGGTTATGAGACGAGCAACTGGAACAGGACACTGCTCTATGACGGCGCGACTCTGCGAAACAAGGGTTGTCTCATATATGGATTCGCTCCGGGAGTGGAGATGGAGGCCTTCCTTAATGACCGGCTGGTCTTTCTTTTGAATCTCAAGGAGCGTATTTATTGGGGCTCGTCCGTCGGACATTTTCATACGGTCTTCGGTATAGGACTACGCTATATAATCAATTAACAGAAAAAATATTAAGGAATATGGGAAGAATGAAATTTATGGGAACAATTTTATTGCTGCTTGTCCTTGTGACGGGTTGTGATGACAGTCTGGATATCAGAGGGGATTATGACTTCTCGCTTACTTCCTGGTACTTGCAAAGCGGGATGAGACAGGATGAGACGGTAGAGATCCGTCTGACACTTAACCGGGAGGGGAACTACCGGGAGGCTGGTTACCGGATTGGTTACATTCAACTGGAAGGGGAAGGTTTCGTTCACGACAAGAATGGCAAAGAGCTGATAAACCGGGAAATACAGGAAATATCTGCCATTGCCGGTCTGGACACTACCGATATACGCCATCAGGTATTCACCCTATACTATAGGAACGAAGGCAGTGACAACCCGGAAATCCGGTTTGTTGTGGTGGATAATTTTAACAGGGAGAGAACGCTGGATATTGCCTGGAGCCTGAAAAGCGGGAACGAATAAGGGACAGCTGAAGAGTCTGTCAATGCTTCCTGACAGAATATAAGCGGTAAGAGTCCGGTTCATTGCTTTGAACTGGACTCTTTGTTTTTGCCGTTAGCGTCTTTGGTCTCTGGAAACAGTGCCGAATTTCTGGTGAAGGAACAACCTCCCTTTCTCTGTCCATACGGTCAGCATACAGGTTCCCGTTTCTCCTGTCTGTTTCTTTTCCCAGGCATGGGTACGGGTGGAAGTATACTGTTTATCCTGGAAACCGGCGGTCAGCATCCATTGTCCGGACTGCCGGAACATGATCCCCTGCAGCTTGAGTTTTTTATGAAGGGTACGGGCACTCATGCCGAGTTCCTTGGCGATCTGGGTGGTTGTGTAACAACTGACGGATGTGAGCACCTTGTCATAATAGAACACTTTAGGAGCCTGGAGACGGTTCTGCAACTCGGCCATTCCTTTCTCCTGCTCGAGCTTTTGAATGTGGCAGTCACGTTCGGCAAGCCGTTTTTGCGCCAGCAGAAGGGCACGGGCAAGAATGTCACCGTCACCCTCTCCCTCCCCTGTCATCAGGTACCCGCCTTCACGAAGCGTGGAGGGGACAAGCTCATCGAAAATCCATCTCTCGAAGGATGCCGCCTCTTTCAGGCGGCTCCCGGTAATGATGCGGTAAAGGTTACCCTCGTCAATGAACTTGAGGCCCGTCTGCTGCGTAACGACCGAACCGTCCCGCCTGGTACCGGTACATACCCCTACGTAACGAACCGTTACCCCGGGGGGCTTGCAATGATCTTTGACGGCCTTGCGCGGGTTGGCATAATCGAGCGCCACCGCCACATCCGTCGCTCCGAACCATACCCTGCCGTCAATCTCCAGCGTCCGGACCTTGCCGAACTGCTTGTGGCAGAACTGATAGATTGTATTACTCATTGTATTTAAACTGTTTATACGTTCATTCAATCGCTTTGAAAATCTCATAGATAACTTGTGGGACAATAGCATTACCGTACCCCTTTATGGTTTCTTCCCTTCAGCAAGGAAAGGAGATACTGTCCAGTTGGATGGAAATCCCATCATTTCGCCCACAAACAGGGGATTGAGCTGGAAATCCTTCCCAACCAGGGTGAAGAAGTCGGACAGGCTGTTCATCTCCGGATTCCGTCCCCGCTTCTCCAGGCTTTCCAAAGATGCAGCGCCTTTCCAGTCCCTGGCTGTCGGCGTGGGCATCATACGGTTGGCAACCCACCCCGTTATCGCCTCTTCCAGCCCCTCCTGGTTCCTTGCCGCAAGGACCGGACACCCCGCCGAGAGCAGCTGTGCGGTACGTGCCAGATTCAGTTTCCATTCGTGACCGTTCCGGTTCACTTTCCGGACAGTGCCGTCCGGAGCCAGGATGAAGCGGTCGGCCGTTCCAACAACATCTCCCACGTCCGCATCCGAGGCAGTCGGGGTGGGAAGAAGGTTCCCATACATCCTCTCCTTGAGGGACGGTGGAGCCATACCGGTTGGCGATAAACCATACCCGGTCACGGCGGTGCGGTGCGCCACAGGCACAAGCCGGTATAATGACAGGCTGGACGGAATATCCCTCACGCTCAAGATCGATACAGATGGAATGGGCAACGAAAGGTTGCCGCTCTGCATATAGTGTGTAACTCTCTCCGAAAAGATCGGACTGGGTGCCCAGCGCAACCTGCGTGCCTTGTTGTACCATCGATAAGAGCCCAGTAACGTTCTCACCAACAATTCAAGCGGGGCGGATTTCCCGTATGGCACGCAACATGTGCGGCCAGAGGTAGCGGTCATCCTCCGTTCCCCTTCGCTTGCCTGCGATGGAGAAGGGCTGGCAAGGAAAACCTCCGGTAAGGACATCGACCTTTCCTCTTCATGGCAGGAAATCGGTGAGGGTGATGTCGCGATAGTCTTTTGCTTCATTGAACCAATAATTTAGGATTGTTCTACAAAATTCATTGATCTCGCAGTGGAAAAGGTTCTTTCATCCCATCCAGCGGGCGGCCAGATCCGGAGCCCCGAAGCCGCTGAACAGCGAGGCGTGTGTTATCTGTTTCATAAAATTTACTTTTTAGTTTGTAATTCATCTCTCTTTTTCTCAGGGTATTTTTTCCTGCCCGTGTCAGGGCGGACGGGGAAGAGACTCCAGTCCAAAGAACAACAGGAGCGGGACGGGTGGACCCGGTTCCATATTATTCCACCTTTTCAAGAATGACGGAGAATTCCTCCACCCGTTTTTGTAGCCTCTCATGTTCCTGGTTGTTTACAATCCGGAGGATATCACCGATCCGGTAAAAGATGATTCCGTTACGACAGCTGAAACGGACGTATCCCCGGTCACGCTCGGCAATGACTTTCTCCTCCGTAACAGGAAGCAGTTCGCATATCTCTTCCAGAGTGAGTACGAGTTCCGCACGATACTGCTGGCAGATATACGAGAGCAGGTTGACCATGTGAAGGCTCTTGTGGTAATTTCTCACGAGCCTGACAAAACGGTTCTTGTCCACAAGAACGACTTTCTTTTTTTTTGTGTCCATACTTTTTTTATTTGAATATGAATAATCGATTTCCATTTACTTGCTCAGGGTACGGTATTCCTCCTTGATGAACTTTTGAACATCCGATGCCCAATAGTATATTTTCCGGCCGATCTTAAAATAGGGCAGCCGGCCTTCCAGACGCCAGCGGAGCTGGGTACGGTCGCAGACCTGTAGGAACAGGCGCATATCCTGACTGTCGAGCATCTGTTTGCCGTTGAAAGTGGTCATGGCATCCAACGTATTCTTAAGGGCGGCGACAGCCTTATCCCTCTTTTCAAGTTCTTCACGGATGAATCCTTTAAGTTCCTCCATCTCTTCCTTGCCGATTGACATAAAACGCTCCTTTCCTTTTTCTTCACGGAACCCCGAGGATCAGCTCGTTGGAGGTTACCGGGTTATTGACTATGATATTTTTCTCACGCATGAAACGGATGTAGTTCTTGGCGGTGCCGTCGCTGACATCCATCGCCTGCTGGATAGCCTCCTTGAGTCCCTTGTAGGTGAACGAATTCACTCGGTAGCTCTTGAACAGGTCGAGAATCAGCTTCTGCAGTTCCGTCTCCTTGCGGTACT
>ENA-ORUQ01001777-ORUQ01001777.1-human-gut-metagenome-genome-assembly--contig:-NODE-1777-length-19302-cov-2.483036_pt1 | contig 19302 bp, 18 predicted proteins | sample MGYA00242081_ERZ509211 | MGnify/ENA primary metagenome ERZ509211 (study PRJEB26280, sample SAMEA2338785) | human gut metagenome | biome: human gut; feature: human-associated habitat; material: faeces...
TACAAATGCACCTTTTCCGTGAGGGATCGCAATTCCCTCTCCGATTCCCGTGGTACTCTCTTCCTCTCTTGCATAGACCTGTTCACGATACTTCTCCACATCAGACAGCTTTCCGCTTTTTGCCATCAGTTCCACTGCCAGATCCAGTGTTTCCTTTTTGTCAGCCGGTGCCGCATTTAGGGAAATACTATTTTTGTCCAAAAGATCTGTAATTCTCATGTTGTGACCCATCCTCTCTTTTTATATTTATCATTGTTATTGTTCTACCTGCTGTAATACCTGCAAGACTTCTTCTCTGGTGGCCAGATTCTCGGAAAATGCACTGGCGCTTCCTGCAGCAATTCCCATATGGAACGCATGTACATAATCTTTCTTTTCCATCCATCCTGTCAGGAAACCTGCCACCATGGAATCGCCTGCACCCACACCATTGACCAGTGTTCCCTTCGGTGCCGGAGCTCCCATGCTCTGTCCGTCCGCTGCGATCAATACTGCTCCTTCGCCTGCCATGGAAATCAGTACATTCTGTGCTCCCATCTCCTGCAGTTTCCTGCCGTATGGAACCACCTCTTCCCTTGTGGAGAGCTTCACACCGAAGATATCCCCCAATTCATGGTTGTTGGGTTTTACCAGAAAAGGATGATACGGCAATACCTTTACCAGCAGGTCTCTGGTGGCATCCACTACGGTGAGAACACCTCTTCCCTGAATTCTCTCCAGAATTCTCTGATAAATGTCATCCGGCATGGTATAAGGAATACTTCCTGCCAATACCAGGACATCTCCGTCTCCCAGTCTGTCAATCTTTTCCATCAGCTGTTCCAAAGCTTTTGCATCAATATCCGGGCCACAGCCATTGATCTCTGTTCCGTCAATACTTTTCAGCTTCAGATTGATTCTGGTCATTCCGTGATCGATTTTGATGAAATCAGCATTTACGCCAAACTCGTTCAATCTCCGGATCAGTTCCTCTCCGGTGAATCCCGCCGCATATCCCAGGGCTGTGGAATCCAGTCCCAGATTCTTCAGTACGATAGAGACATTGATTCCCTTTCCTCCCGGAAGAATCAGCTCTGATGAGGTTCTGTTCGTCATTCCCAGCTGAAAGTCATCCACGGATACGATGTAATCCAGTGACGGATTGAAAGTCACGGTACAAATCATTTCTATCCCTCCTGTCTGTCATCTTTCTTGTTCTTATGATGTTATTATATCTTCACATTCAGTCAAATTCAATCAATTTAATTCACAAATATGGTGCTTTATTTTGGTTGAATTTGCACAAAATAAAAGGATGAAATACTTCTTCATCCTTTTTCAATGTTTCTTTCACTATAGCATTTCCCTTATCTGGCTTCTTTAAACCCGTTTGCCTGTTCTTTCATTTCCTTTGCATTGGAAAGCGCCGCTTCCGTCAGTGCATCACTGCCTAACAGTCTTGCCAGCTCCGCCAGACTTTCTTCTTCTGCCACCTTGTGAATGTCCGTAATGGTCATATCATCGGTACTGCTCTTTTCAATAATGAAATGCACATCCGCCATGGCTGCGATCTGAGGCAGATGAGTGATACAGATGACCTGATGGGCTCCTGCCAGAATACTCAGCTGCTCCGCTACTTTCCATGCGGTTCTGCCGCTGATACCGGTATCGATCTCATCAAAGATCAATGTATCAATGGCATCTTTCCCTGCCAGTACCGTTTTGATCGCCAGCATCACCCGGGACAGTTCACCGCCACTGGCCACCTGGTTCAAAGGTTTCAGACTTTCTCCGGGATTGGTGGAAATCAGGAATTCCACATCATCATAGCCTTTTGTTGTAATGGCCTGACCGGGTCTGACTGCGATGTCAAATTCCACCGTCAGGAAATTGAGACCTATCAGCGCATCTTTCAATTTCTGCGTCAGTACCGCTGCGTTTTTTCTGCGGATCTCAGACAGTTCTTCACAGGCTTTCTTCAATAACGCCTGCTTTTCCTCCCACTCGGCGTTCAATTTCTGCATATAGGCATCATAATCCGCCAGTTTTTCCAGATAAGCTTCTTTTTCCTCTTTGTACCGCAGGATCTCTTCGATCGTGTTGCCGTATTTTCCCTTGAGGTGATTGATGGTATTCAGACGATCCTCTGTACTGCGAAAATCCTCTTCATCAAATTCCAGATCCGACATATATTCGGAGACATCATGATTGTAATCTGACAAAAGACTTTCCAACTCTGCCAACTGTTCCTCCATCTGTTCCAGTGCAGGATCATACATGGTCACACTACGCAATGCCCGCAGTGCCCTGCTCAAAGAATTCCCGGCACCGTCTTCCGCGTCATTGCCACTGAGTTGATAGCTCTCCGCCAGGCTTTCCGCAATTTTTCGGCTGTTGGACATTTTGCGGTACGCCTGTTCCAGTTCCTCATCTTCTCCGGGCTGCAGGGAAGCATCCGCGATCTCCTTTTGTTCAAATTCCGCCAGAGACTGTTCTCTGCTTCTGGAGGTATCATCCAGAGTTTCCTCTGTGATCTTTTTCTCCAGGGCAGTACACTCATGATAAAGTGCAGCCACCCGCCCTGCGCATTCTGCAAATTCCGCTCCCGCATAGGCATCCAGGATCTCCATATGTTTTTTCTTGTTTAGCAGAGACTGGTGCTCATGTTGTCCGTGAATATCGATCAGCAGCTCCGAAAGTTCCTTCACCTGCTTTGCCGTCACGGTCTCTCCATTGATGCGGCAGATGCTTTTCCCGGAGGAAAGTTTTCGGCTCAGGATCACGGTTCCGTCTTCCGAAGGTTCCAGATCCATGCTCTTTAATTTTTCCGCCAGCCTTTCTTCCTCGCAGTCGAAGACCAGTTCCACCAGACCGTTCTCTTCTCCCCGTCTGAGCATGTCTTTCTCGAACTTTCCTCCCAGTGCCAGATTCACTGATCCAATGAGTAATGATTTACCGGCACCGGTCTCACCGGTCAGTATATTCAGTCCTTCTCCGAACTCTACCTCTGTCTCCCGGATAAGAGCCAGATTTTTCACGCGTAAACTACGAAGCATGTATTTCCCCCTGTCTTACCTTTCTATCATCAGATGGATCTTGTCCATAAGGATCTGGGTATCTTCCACGGTCCGCACTGCCACCATGATCGTATCATCTCCGGCGATACATCCCACCACTTCGGAGAATTTCAGGGCATCCAGTGCCGCCGCCACTGCCATGGCCATGCCGGATACGGTCTTGATCACCAGAATATTCTGTGCCATGTCCATGGAGATAAAACCGTCTCTGAGGACGCGGATGTATTTATCTCCCATATGACTGTCATCCTGTTTTAAAATGACGTATTTCTGTTTGCCGCCACCGGTGGGTACTTTGGACAGCTTCAGTTCTCTGATATCTCTGGATACGGTAGCCTGTGTCACAGCAAAACCGGCTTCCTTCAGATAGCCCGCCAGTTCCTCCTGGGTCTCCACATCTCTTTTTTCTATAATCTCCACGATCTTGCGATGTCTTGTTTTCTTCATCTTGACCTCATGCCTTTCTCACAACAATTCGTCAGGAATCTCTCATTTTCCGATGCAATACATCCAGGAAGCTTACCTGATTCAGCTGAATAAACTCGGTGATCTTCTCCGACTGCACAATACGGATCCGGTCTCCGGTACACATGGTCACTTTGTGGCTGCCGTCATAATTGGCTTCCACGGTCTGGCTTTTGCCCTCTCTGCCACCGGGAATCTCTATAACGATCTCATCTTCCGGGGACAGGATAATGCTTCTCTGGTTCAGGCTGTGGGGGCAGATCGGTGTCAGGGTGATCAGTTTCGCCTTGGGCTCCACCAGCGGCCCGCCCGCCGACAGATTATATCCCGTGGATCCTGTCGGTGTAGTCACGATCATTCCATCTGCCTTGTAATGATTCAGAAGCTGTCCGTTGACATAGATGTTGAATTCTATGATCTGCAGGGATCCGCTTCGGGAAATGACGATGTCATTCAAAGCCCAGCCTTCCGACACAGTTCCATCCGCACAGCAGACTTTACCGTTTAACATCATTCTGCGTTCTTTCTTAAAATCATCCCGGATCAGGCGGTCCAGTGATTCCTCTAATCCAGACAGTTCGATCTCCGTCATATAACCTACGGTTCCCAGATTCACTCCGATGATGGGGACAAGGATCTTCTTCGTCTCTCTGGCTGCCTGCAGCACCGTGCCGTCGCCGCCCAATACGATCATGCAGTCCACATCTAACGGAATGTCCGTTGCTTCCTCTTCCGCCACGGAATCCTTTTCTTCCTTCCAGTCGGATTCCTTGACCTTTAATTTCACCGTACAGCCTTTGGTTTCCAGATAATTCTGGATCCGTTTCGTGGTCGCAAGCTCCTGATCCTTATGCTTGTTGGTATATATCAGAAAATGCTTCATAGCTTCGCACTCCTTGTCTGTTACAGGGTATGAGAGTTGTCTACGATACCTTTGATTACGGCATCCCATTCAGGGGTATAGGACAGTCCGGTCTTTTCCTCTATAATAGTCTGTAAGGCGCTCTCCGCTTCATGCTCGGTCAGCGCCAGCTTTTCTTCGGAGATCTCCTCCGGCTTACGGATATGCAGCAGATATTCGATATTGCCCTCCGGTCCCTTGATGGGGGAATATTCCAGATGCAGTACTTCGAAACCAATGCTGTCCGCATAGTCGATGATCTTGCGGATCACTTCCTCGTGGATCTGAGGCTCTCTCACCACACCGTTCTTGCCCACCTTGCCTCTGCCGGCCTCGAACTGGGGCTTGATCAGACACACCATCTGTCCGCCGGTCTTTAACAGATTTCTCGCCGGGATCAAAATCTTGGTCAGGGAAATAAAGGACACATCCACGCTGGCGAAATCCAGTGCATCCGGGATATCCTCCGGGGTCACATAACGGAAATTGGTCTGTTCCATGCATACCACCCGCTCATCATTCCGCAGTTTCCAGGCTAACTGCCCCTGTCCCACGTCCACGGAATACACCTTCGTGGCTCCGTTCTGGAGCATGCAGTCCGTGAAGCCTCCGGTAGATGCACCGATATCCATGCAGATCATGCCGTCCAGCAGAAATCCCCACTGTTCCATTGCCTTTTCCAGCTTCAGGCCTCCGCGGCTGACATATTTCATGGTATGATTTCTGACTTCCAGCTTGATCTTGCTGACATCAAATCCGGTGCCGGCCTTGTCTTCCTTCTGTCCGTTGACATAGACATTGCCGGACATTATGATGGCTTTTGCCTTTTCTCTGGAAGGAGCATACCCCTGCTCTACCAGAATCACATCCAGTCGTTCTTTCATCTTCGTCTCCTAATTATTTATAATCTTTCCAGAATTTTCTCCGTGATGCTTTCCGCATCCAATCCGATCTCCTTTTTCAAAAGCTCTACATTTCCATGTTCCACATAAGCATCGGGAATAGCTGCCATGACACATTTGATCCGTTTCTCGTGGTCATTCAGACAATCCAACACCTTTTCTCCGAATCCTCCGCTTTGGACATTTTCTTCCATGGTCACGATCATCTCATGATCTTCACAGGCCGAAAGTACTGCCTCTTCGTCAATGGGCTTGATAAATCTGGCATTGATGATACTTGCCTTGTAACCCTTTTCATGCAGAAGCTTCTGGACTTCCTCCGCTGTCTTTACCATACTGCCTACGGCAAACAATGCGATACCGCCCTCTCTTGCGATCCACTCCGCCTTGCCCAGTTCAATGGGGGCACGGTGTTCGGCAAGTCCGGCATAAGCCGTTCCTCTGGGATATCGCACCGCAATGGGCGCATCCAGTGCCACGGCAAACTTCATCATATCCGATAATTCCCATTTGTTCTTCGGCGCACAGATATGCATATTGGGAATTCCCGACAGATAGGTATAATCAAAAATACCCTGATGGGTCTCACCGTCACTCCCCACCAGCCCTGCACGATCTATAGCAAACACTACCGGCAGATTCTGAATACACACATCATGCAGGATCTGATCGTAGGCTCTCTGTAAAAATGAAGAATACACCGCAACAATAGGTTTCATGCCTCCTGCTGCCAGTCCTGCTGCGAAGGTCACCGCATGTTCCTCCGCAATTCCCACATCAAAGAACCGGTCCGGGTACATATTCCGGAAGCGCTTCAGTCCGGTGCCATCCGGCATGGCTGCCGTAATAGCCACTACCCGTTCGTCCCGCTGGCCCAGCTTGCACATAACAGTGGAAAACACATCCGTATAATTGGCCACGGTGCGGGGATGGGAAGGAATTCCCGTCTCGATGTCAAAAGGCTCTGCCCCGTGAAATCTGGCGGGATGTTTCTCCGCCGGTCCATAGCCCTTGCCCTTCTGGGTAATCACATGCACCAGCACAGCTCCCTTGACTCTCTTGGCTTCCTCAATGACCTTGATCAGGCCTTCGATATCATGTCCGTCTACCGGTCCTAAGTAAGTCACTCCCATATCCTCAAAAAACATCCCGGGGATCACCAGCTGTTTGAAGCTGCTCTTGGCCCGGCGGATACTGTTGACAATACCGTCGCCACCGGGTTTTCTCTTGAGCGCGTTGTATATGCCCTCTTTCAGATCCAGATAGCCGGTCGCCGTACGGATATTGTTCAGATATTTGGAAACACCGCCCACATTTTCGGAGATGGACATATTGTTGTCGTTTAATACCACAATAAAGTTCGTCTCCAGTTTGGCTGCATTGTTCAAGGCCTCGTAAGCCATGCCTCCTGTCAGAGAGCCGTCTCCGATCACGGATACAATGGTGGTCTTCTCCCCTTTGAGATCTCTTGCCTTCACCAGTCCCAGTCCTGCGGATATGGAGGTAGAACTGTGTCCGGTATCAAATGCATCATAATCACTTTCTTTTCTCTTGGGGAACCCACTCATGCCATGGAACTGGCGTAAGACATCGAAACCGTCCTTGCGGCCCGTTAATATTTTGTGGGTATAAGACTGATGACCTACATCCCAGATGATCTTGTCCTCCGGGAGATTCAGAGCAAGATGAAGTGCCATGGTCAGTTCCACCGCTCCCAGGTTCGAACCCAGATGCCCCCCGGTCACACTGATCTTTTCGATCAGGAACTGCCGAATCTCCTCCGCCAGTTCCCCATAGTCTGATTTATCTATTTTTTTGATATCGTTTGCTTTCTCGATCTTATCCAGTAACATTGGCTTTTCCTCTGCTATTTCGTTCTATGGACCAGGTGCAGCAACAGCTCCTTCAGGAATTCATGTTCTCCCGAAAAGCTGTCCAGAATCGCTACCGCTTCCCCGGTCAGCCGTTCCACTTCTCTGCCGGATTCTTCCAGTCCGTGTAAAGTCACATAGGTCTGCTTATGATTCTGTGCATCACTTCCGGTAGCTTTTCCCAGCTCCTTGCTGTCCCCTATCACATCCAGAATGTCATCCTGGATCTGGAATGCAATGCCGACATTGTAGGCACACAGTTCCAATGCCGCAATCTCTTCATCGGTTGCCCCTGCCAGCGTAGCTCCGATAGTCATGGCCGACTGGATCAGGGCTGCCGTCTTGTTGGCATGGATGAACAGGATCTGTTCTGTGGTCAGAGGTTCTGCCTGTTCCTCCGCTTCAATGTCTGCGTTCTGGCCGCCGATCATCCCATAGATTCCTGCCTTGCGGGCTAAAATATTCAGTGCCGCCACCACTCTCGGGTAATTCGAATCTACCGGTTCTCCCGAGGTGCATGCCGGAAAAGCACGAAATGCAGTCTCAAAGGCATAATTGAGCAGTCCGTCTCCTGCCAGGACTCCCATACCGTCACCGTACACAGACCAGGTGGTCTTGCGGCCTCTGCGGTACTCGTCATTGTCCATGGCCGGCAGATCATCATGTACCAGAGAATATGTATGGATCATCTCGATCGCCGCCATAAAAGGCTCTATCGTATCATCTTTGCCACCGAACATTTTATAGGTCTCCTGCATCAGCATGGGACGCAGGCGCTTTCCGCCTGCCATAAGACTATAGTTCATGGCTTCAATAACGGTCTTCTGGTATCCTTCCTCTGCCGGAAGATATTCCTTCAGTAATTCTTCAATCGCTGCCGTTCTCTTCTGCAATTCCTGTCTGAATAACGTTTCTTCCATGTCTGATGCCAACCTTCCTCTACCTGCCGGTATGCTGTATGCTTACTGGGGATCCAGCGGTTCCAGTCCGCCCTCTTCGTTCAGCTTCATGACCTGTTTTTCCACCCGGTCGATCTGTTCGCTACACTGTTTCAGCAGATTCATGCCCTTACTGTATGCGGTAAAAGCCTCCTCCAGGGAAATATCCTCTGCTTCCAGCTGTCCGATCAGTTCTTCCAGTGCGGAAAAATTCTCTTCCAGGCTCTGTGGTTCCTGTGCTTCCGTTTTCTTTTTTCCTGCCAAAATAGCACCTCCGTCTGCTGCCCGCATCTATCTGCATCCCCCCGGATACCGGTAAATGCTATCCGGGAAGTCTTTCTTCCTTCTGTATCTGTTCCACCCGGGTATCGATCACGCCGTCACTCACCCGGATCCGCAGGCGCTCCCCTGCTTCCACCTGGGTCACGGAACGGATATTTTTCCCATCGGTATCCTCCACATAGGAAAAACCACTGTTTAACTTTTCCAAAGGAGAGACCGCTTTCATTCTCTCAATATACAATGCCAGATTATGTCTGCGTTCCCGCAGGATTGCCTGCAGCCGGTTCTGCAGCCGGTCTTCCAGCTGTATGCTGTAAGTCCTCTTCTCCCGTATCCGGCTGGCGGGGCTTAAATATTTCAGGCGCATTTCCATCTGATCCGCCTGCTGCCTCTTATGCTGAAGCACTCGTCCCATCCGCTGATACAGCCTGTCCTGTCTGTCCAGAATCTCATTCTCAATATCACTGACCTGTGTCACTGCCAATTCTGCCGCTGCCGACGGGGTCGGTGCCCGCAGATCCGCCACATAATCAATGATCGTGGTATCCGTCTCGTGTCCAACCGCCGAAATAATGGGAACAGAGCAGTCGAATACTGCCTGTGCCACCATTCTCTCGTTGAATGCCCACAGATCCTCGATGGAGCCGCCCCCACGTCCCACGATCATGACATCCACGCCCTGTCTCTCCAGTGCACGGATTCCGTTCACAATGGAAGGCGCCGCCGAAGCTCCCTGTACCAGCGCAGGATACAAAATAATCTGCACGAAGGGATTCCGTCTGGAGGCGATCTGTATGATATCCCGGACTGCCGCGCCGGTATCTGCCGTGACTACCCCAAGAGTATGGATATACTTCGGAATCTGCTGCTTATACTCCGGAGCAAACATGCCCTCTTCCGCCAGTTCCCGTTTTAGTTGTTCGTATTTTTCATAGAGGGCTCCGGCGCCGTCCAGCGTCACTTCCTTCACATACAGCTGATATCTGCCGTCACGCTCAAATACACTCACACTGCCCTTCGCAATTACCTGCTGCCCTTCCGTCAGCCGGAATCCCAGACCTCTCCGGTCTCCGGCGAACATAATGCAGTTCAGGGCACTGGCAGAATCCTTTAACGTAAAATAAATATGTCCAGAGGGATGGTATTTACAGTTGCTTACCTCACCCTTTACAGATACCATCTGTAAAAAGTAATCCTGCGTGAACATATTTTTGATATAAGTATTCAGTTGTCGTACGCTGATTACGTTCTGTATCCTACTCACCGGATTTCATGATCTTGGCAAGGATCGCATTGACGAATCCGCCAGAGCTTTCCTGTCCGTACTTTTTGGCAATCTCGATTGCCTCGTTAATAGCAACGCCATTCGGGATATCGTCATCATAGCGCAGCTCATATGCACCAAGACGCAGTACTGCAAGCTCCACCTTTCCCATACGGGTGGTATCCCAGCCTTCGGTATTCTCATTCAACAGCCTGTCAAGCTCGGGGATTTTCTCCCTGATCTTCTCAAAGCGGGCCGCAATGGCATCTGCATCCTGCCAGGAAGGAACTTCCTCATTATTCTCGCGGAACAATGCAATCTGTTCCGGCATATCCTCCGGTGCATGAAACTCCACGCGGTATAAAAGTTTGAAAACCTGTTCTCTCTGCTCGTGTCTTCCCATAATATCTTCCTGTAATTCCTCTTATTTATCCTTCTTCATGTTCACACCGGCAATACGGATGTTCACATCAGAGCAGGTCAGTCCTGTCATATTCTCAATGGCATTTTTCACCTTCTGCTGTACTGCCTGACAGGTAGCGGGAATATTGTAACCGTACTCCATGGTCACAGTCAGATCCACGGTCACATTCTTGTCCAGCACCTCTACTTTGACACCCTTGGTCAGGCTCTTAACGCCTACCTTGCTCATGAGTTCGTTGGTAACATTACCAGCCATGGCGCTGACACCGTCTACCTCGGTAGCTGCTAAAGATGCGATCATAGCCACTACATCATCGGCGATCTGTACGGTACCGATGCTCTCGTCTTCCCTTAATACCAGGTTCTTCTTATCTATTTCTTTTTCCATGATAGCTGATCCTCCTAATAATAACTAATTAGTTACAGTATACCAAATCCTTATTCATTTGTCACCCAAAAAGTCAAGGATAATTGTTTCCCGTTCTGGGCATAAGTGACGGTATTGCTGTTCCCCTGTATCTGCATATAGGAAAAAATCTCCTGCTCATCGATCAATGCATGACAGATTTCCTGATAACAGAGTTCATCTGCACATTTTATCGTCACTTCCGTTCTGCCGCCCTCTATGGCTCTGTCGAAGACCGCCTGCATCTGTTCATGGTCATAGGAAGTAAAGTAGGAACCTTCCCGCACATAATAATTTGCTTCCGTCGCCGTACATTCCGGCATAGGGATCACCGCTTCGATACGATGCGTCCGTAGCAGATCCTCTGTAGTCACGCACAGATAATCATAATTGATCTCCGGCAGGCTCCTCTGCTCGCTGCCATTCTCCATGCGGTAAGAGGCATCTCCCCAGGTGGTATCTACATAATAATAGTCCCCGTCCACCTGTACCAGATTCCAGGCATGAGCTTCTCCGGTATCCACCGTTCCCTGCACCAGGGTGCACATCACCCCCAGATGATTCAACAGATACTGGTTGGCTTTGGCATATCCCTGGCAGACAGAAGCTCCTCCTAAGAATACCGAGGCAATGTTCTGATTATCCGCCGCACTCAGATCATAATTTGTTGAAAAGATGACCGCCTCATACACCGCTTTTACCTTATCGTACTCAGAAGCCGCCTCTTCCATACCGGACAGCCATTCCGCCGTCACACTGCGAATGGCCTCCGCCCGCGCTACGGCCTCTTCCTTCGTCTGATCGTAAGTGCCTGCGAAGTCGATTCCTACGGTTTTCTCCCCTCTGGAATATTTGGTATAAGTATATCCTGTGGTGTAAAAAATCTCCGGATGATCTATCAGCACGCACTGAAATACTTTGTCAATGTCCTGTTCATCCATTCCCTGTTCCAACGGTTCCGTGGACAGTTTGATCGTGTCATCCATAGACCCAATCTGTTCCTGCGCATCCAGACTCTCATATGCAAAACGAGAGCCTCCCTCCTCTAAAAGGGAAAAGCTCTCTGTATTGTCATTTTCCGCAGCCGCCGTCTCCTGCACAGGCATAGTATCTATCTGTGACTCGGGCAGCACGATGGTCTGGGGTACTTCCTGCAGAACCTCCTGTGAGGAGCATCCTGTCAAAAGCAGTAACATCAGAATTCCGGCACATAACTTTTTCTTATTCCGCATTCTATCCCCCTACACACTTTTTGTTTCCATATAATTACTAATTGCGTCCGAACTCCGTCAGCACCAGTCCCTTATTACGGTCCAGAGTCATGCCGATGCTCCAGGAATTCACAAACAGTAATAAAGGATTACCCTTCATGTCCTTGACCTTCTTCATATCGGAAGTACCGGACAGCTTGGCCAGGTCGATCTCATCCTTATTCTCGATCCAGCGGATATGCTCATAAGGCAGGTTCTCCAGACGGATCTCCACGTTATATTCGTTCTCCAGACGGTATTTCAGTACATCGAACTGCAGCACGCCTACCACACCGACGATGATCTCTTCCAGACCGGTATTGAACTCCTGAAAGATCTGGATAGCACCTTCCTGAGCGATCTGCTCTACGCCCTTGACGAACTGTTTTCTCTTCATGGTATCCACCTGACGCACTCTGGCAAAATGCTCCGGAGCGAAGGTCGGAATACCTTCATACTGGAACTTCTCCCTGGGCATGCACAGGGTATCTCCGATGGAGAAAATGCCGGGATCGAAGACACCGATAATATCACCCGCATAAGCCTCGTTTAAGATCTTACGTTCATCCGCCATGATCTGCTGGGGCTGGGATAATCTCATAACCTTATTGCCCTGCACATGACGCACTTCCATGTTGGCATCGAATTTACCGGAGCAGATACGCATGAATGCGATACGGTCTCTGTGAGCCTTGTTCATGTTAGCCTGGATTTTGAAAACAAAGGCACTGAACTCATGCTCCGTCGGGTTGATCATGCCGATGTCTGCTTTTCTTGGCAGCGGCGTGGTAGTCATATTCAGGAAATGCTTTAAGAACATCTCCACACCGAAGTTGGTCAAAGCAGATCCGAAGCATACCGGGGTCAGGTTACCCTTCTGCACTTCCTCCAGATCAAACTCTGCGCTGGCACCGTCCAACAGTTCCACCTCGCCAAGCAGCTTGTCCGCTGCATCCTCTCCGATCAGTTCCTTCAGATGTTCTTCGTCCTGAATGGGGATCTCGGTGGAAGTTCCTTCCTTCGTTCCCTTCTCCGTATCGGAATATGCGATCACACACTTTTTCTCACGGTCGTAGACACCCTGGAATTCCTTACCGGAACCGATGGGCCAGTTGATGGGGCAGGTGGCAATGCCAAGCTCCTTCTCGATATCATCCAGCAGTTCAAAGGTATCTCTTGCCTCACGGTCCATCTTGTTGATGAAGGTGAAAATAGGGATCTTGCGCATCACGCAGACCTTGAACAGCTTTCTCGTCTGGGCCTCGACACCCTTGGAAGCATCGATGACCATAACTGCGGAGTCCGCTGCCATCAGGGTACGGTAGGTATCCTCAGAGAAGTCCTGATGTCCCGGTGTATCCAGAATATTGATGCAGTAACCGTCATATTCAAACTGCAATACGGAAGAGGTAACGGAAATACCTCTGTCTTTCTCAATCTGCATCCAGTCGGATACCGCATGTCTGGCCGTTGCCTTACCCTTTACGCTTCCTGCCAGGTTGATGGCTCCTCCGTAGAGCAGGAACTTCTCGGTCAGGGTCGTCTTGCCGGCATCCGGGTGGGAAATAATGGCAAACGTCCGGCGGCGGTTGATCTCTTCTGTATAATTATTACTCACTACTATAGTCCTCCAAATATATCTCTTATATCTCTAAAAATCTATTTTCGCAGTTCTTCGGGATCTGCTATCTATGATGGATCTGCCTTTAAAACAGAGCTTCCTTCAAACTCCGGTTGGATTCCGAAATAATCCAATACCGTAGCTCCGATATCGGAAAAAGTCGGTCTGGTTCCGCGATTCCCCGGCGTCACAGGCGCACCGTACATAAGAAACGGAGTATATTCTCTGGTGTGATCCGTGGTGGCTGTGTAAGCGGGATCACAGCCGTGGTCTGCGGTGATCATCAGAATATCATCCGGCTTCATGTGCGCCTGGATCTCCGGCAGCTTCTCATCAAAATAAGCCAGTGCCTTCGCATAGCCGTCCACATCTCTTCTATGGCCGTAGAGCATGTCGTAATCCACCAGATTGATAAAGCAGAGTCCTTCGAAATCCTTGTCCAGATATTCCAGTGTCCGCTCAATGCCTTCTGCGTTGCCGGAAGTGTATACATGCTCGGTAATGCCCTTGCCTACGAAAATATCCTGGATCTTACCCACAGCAATGACATCCTTACCGGCAGCCTTCAGCTGATCCAGCATGGTCACTGCGGGAGGCAGCAGGGAAAAATCGTGCCTTCTGGGGGTACGGGTATAATGTCCGCTCTCACCGATAAAAGGTCTCGCAATGACACGGCCCACACCGTGTTCTCCCTGTAAAATCTGTCTGGCGATACGGCAATAATCATATAACTGCTCCACAGGAACCACATCCTCATGGGCAGCGATCTGAAACACACTATCTGCGGAAGTATATACGATCAGTTTGCCGGTGCGCACATGCTCGTCCCCGTAATCCGCAATGACCTGTGTGCCGGAGTACGGCTTATTGCACAACACATCTCTGCCGGTGCGGATCCGGAACTCTTCCAGCACATCCTCGGGGAAGCCGTCCGGATAGGTAGGCAGTGGCTTGGGAGAATAGATACCTGCGATCTCCCAGTGTCCGATGGTCGTGTCCTTTCCACGGGAACGCTCCGTCATGCGGGTATAAGCTGCGGTGGGATGTGCTGTCTTCTCTCCGATCTGAACGCCATCAATATTAAACAGACCCATGTTTTTCATATGTTCCATATGAAAATAGGGGCTCCTTGACACGCTCCGCAGTGTATTTACATTGATGTCACCGTAAGCTGCGGCATCCGGCATTTCGCCAATACCGAAGCTGTCCAATACAATTAAAAAGACTCTCTTCATTGTTTCTTCCTTTTGTCAAGTTTTCCAGGTTAAGTTATGATACCATCCAGATTGTTCCGTGCTTCGCACTCTCACAATCTGGACCGCATTCGTAATCCGCTCATTTTTCCGCGAAAAATGGCTCCTTACTCATGTGGTACGGCTCTCGAATCTCCGGATGCTCCCGCAAGCGAGCTTGCATCGCACCGTCGTCTCTCGACCCTTGGTATCATAACATAATTTTTCCCCTATGTACACAAAAATATCACTGTGCAATGGTGCTGATGACGATATTTTCCGCCGCAATATCCGTCTTTCTTTTTACGATATCTTCGATCTGTGCCCGCTGCACATCCGTCAGTTCTGCGGCATTGACCACCACATCCACGGCATCCCCGTTGATGCTGACCACAGCTTCACTGAAACCTTTCGCCTGCAAAAGCACCTCGGCCGCCGCTTCCTTTTCCGCGATATCAGTCATGCGCACCATGCTGTCCACCGCTTCCTGTTTCTGGGCATCGCTGAGCTCAGTGCTGTTGATAATCTCCAATAAGGTCTCTTTATTCCGGGCTCTGGTCTGCTCCTTGGAAAGTCTTGCAGCAGACAGTACCTCCACACCGTTCGTTCCGGTCAACACTGCTTCCCCGGGAATCTCCCCTTCGTCCGGCGTAGCCTCTGCCACCTGCATATCTTCATCCAGATAATCTTCCATGACGATCTCCACATCCGAATCCAGGCTTTCCATATCTGTGACAATGTCTGTGGAATCCACTGCACTGAGATCTTCTGTATTGTCCGACGCCAGATACTCCTTTTCCAGGTTGGTCCCCGCAAACTGCAGATAACCTGCAATGGCTATCATGATGGCAAGTGCGGTAATCATAAGCTGATTCTTCTTAATTAAGTTTTTCACTGCGTTCCCCTTTTCCAAAGGCCTGTATCTGCCTTCTTGATTTTATACTCTATTGTATGTACCCGTCTGTGCGGATATGTTTCCTGTGACTCATTTTTCCAACACCTTGACTTTGTGGGCTTCCACACCGAAAAGTGCCTGTGCGATCTGCGTGATTTCACTGGTCATATTGCCTTTTCCGGCTCCTTCCGCCACCACCAGCACCCCCTCCACTTTGGGTGTGATCGTCTTCGCTACAAACGGTGTGCCCTGACTGCCGTCCTGATAGACGGTCTGGTATCCGGTATTGGAAGAACTCACGGTGCGGGTTCCTCCGGCGGAGTCCTGTTCTTCTGTCTGGGAACGATCCGCGGTCATGTCTTTTTCCACAATTCTTTCCTCCGAGGATTCCAATGTGATCATGACTTCCACCTCTCCCAGTCCCCGGACGGATTCCAGCATTTTCTTCAGTTTTCCCTCCAGATAGGCGGTATATTCCTCCGCGCTTCCCGCTGCCACCGCCCGGGTTTCGGTATCTACCGCCGTCTCCTGTTCCCCGGTTGTCTGCGAAGGAGAAGTGAAAATTCCGGCATTGTACTGTTCTGCAGTCTCTGTGCCAACGGAAGCTGTCTGTGGCTCCTCCTTTTTCACCGGCAGGGCGATGATAAACAATAGGACACCCAACAATACCAGAATCAACAGGTTGTCCCGACGGAACCATTTCGGAGGGCCGGAACCGCCTGCACCGTTACCTGTACCAATGCTGCCTGTGATCTTTTCCCAGAATTCACCCATTGCTTCTCACCTCTTTTTCTTCCCTGGCTCCGGTTTTTCTACCGTCATTTTCCTTAACTCTCCGGCAGACTTCTCCATCATTCCAGCCGGATTGGTGCAATGTCCACATGGATCCCCTCCGTTTCTGCATTTTCCCTATCCGTTTCCTTCTGATCCGATACTTCCCCACTGTTTTCTCCTGTAACAGCTCCCTGTGCAGAATCTTGCTCCCACACATTTGCCGGGTCATATCCTTCCCCGGCTTCCTGCGCCACAGCAGCTGCCGTATTCCCGATCTCTTCCTGCGACTGTTCTGCCTGTTCGGAGGCCCGGGTCAGCACGGTCTGCAATTCTTGCATAAATCCTGTCACCTGTTCTTCTGCATTCCAGCCGTCTCCGCCGCCGAACATGGTCAGAACAGGCTGTAACAACTGCAGCAACAGCATAACGGATAATAACAGTTTCAAATATTTATCGTAGGACTCCTTCGGTCTGAAATGCACTACGGTCTGTGCACAGATCAGGAAGATCCCGGCCTGTCCGATCACCCGGTATAACCATTGCATCCTCTTACCTCCCCCTGCTTCCGATAGCTAATAGTGCCAATGTGATCAGAAACAACAGCATGGCTGTGCCCGCAGTACGAAACAGAAGCATCCCTGCATTTCCCATATGATCCGTACAGTTGGTCACTCTTTTATCGCTGACGATCCCCATAAAAGCTGCCGCACACTTGATCAAAAACGCAGTAAACAAAATCTCCAGAAGCGGAGCCGCACACGCCGCCAGAAGCAGTAACAGCAAAAGTACGCCGATGCTGTTGCGGATGACAACGGCTGAACCCACCGCCAGCTCCAGAAGCCCGTCTGCCGCATTTCCGATCCCCGGCAGTGCCGAAAGTGCCTTTTCCACGGCGGAGGTCTTCACGGAATCCAATACCGGTGTGATCAATGACTGGAACACACTGATCCCCGTGACCACTCCCAGAGAAGCCTTGAGAATCCAGCCCACCGCCTTTTCCAGAAGTTCCGTCAAAAGTGTCAGCTTTTCCTCCACCCAGATCCCGTTGATCATGGTCAACAGGCCATAGCAGTAAATCAGTGGTAGTACCACACCCAACAGTATTTTTTCCGTACCATAGATCAGAAGTAGCATCAGCTGATACCCGGCTCCCACTGTAGCCGGCCCCGAGGCCACTCCCACCGCAAGAAGATACGTAGGTACCATCAGCCTTACAAACAACACGATATTTTCCACCGTCTCTCTTGCGGTTCCCAGAATCCCGGAAAAACATTGCAGCAGGATCACTCCCATGAGCAGATAGATAAAGTAAAAGCTTAAATCCGCAATCTGATGTTTGTCGAAAACCTCCACGAAATGAATCAGCAGTGCAGAAAGGATCCCCAGTACGATCAGCCAGATCAGAATATTTTTCCTGCCCGCAGCAGATGCTCCCATTCCCTGTATCACTTCCTGCAACAGGGTTCCCGCTGCCCCCAGCACATCTCCCTGCAGCAGTTGTCCCATCAATTCCGCCACGGAGATCCGTGAGGCCGGAAACAGCTTCTGCATCCCTTTTTCCAGTTCTTCCATGCCATATTCCTGCCACATTGCATCCATTGCTCCCTCACTCTTATAAAATACCATAGATCTGTCGGATCACCGTAAGCAGAATCGGCAGTCCCGCAAACAGTACCGAAAGTTTTCCCAGAATCTCGATCTGATCCGATACCGCTGCGAATCCGGCATCCTTGCAGATTCCGGCGCTGAATTCACACAGGTAGGTGATCCCCACCACTTTCATCAAAATACCGAGATACCCTTTTGCATCCCCGAGGTACTGCTGTAATCCCGCAAACTCCTCCAGCAACTGTCCCGTCAGCCCCAGCACATAGGAAAATACCAGCACACTCAGGGCAAATCCGATCAGCAGCGTATATTCCGGCCGCTGTTGCCTAAATTGTATGGCAAAAAGAACTCCGGCGATCCCAAGCAATGCAATCTTAATGATCTCGGACATATTTCCTCCTATTAAAACGAAAACAGAGTCTGTACGGTATCAAACAGATCATAGATATACGGAACGATCCAGCTAAGAACCAGGATCAGTCCCGCAAGGCTGACGAGAAAAGCATGTTCCTCCCTGCCGCTGTGTTTTAAGACCTGGCTGAGTATCGTTACAAGGATTCCTACCGCAGCTATTTTAAAGATCAGTCCTATTCCCATCTTTCCCCGTCCTTTTCTCTTCTCTCTGTGGTCTCCGGAACCGGCATCAGACTAACAATAACAGTATCAGCAGACCGCTCATGGCTCCCAGTCCTACGGAGAGCCTGCATTTCTGTGTAATTTCCCGCTGCTGCATATCCGCCGTATGTTCCAGTCCCTGTCTGGACAATTCGATACTTTTTATCTGCATCGTTTCATCCGCATAGCCCTCTTTTTCCGCAAAACCTCTTCAATGTCTTCTTTTTTCAGAGGAAGCATCCGCAGCTGTCTGCGAAAGCTTTTCTCCGCCAGTTCCAGAAAACCAGCATCCTCCGTCTCCGCATATTCACGGTATACTTCGGTGCAGATCTCTCCCAGCCTGTCTTTCCGTTGTCTGCCGGTCTGTCGGCAGCATTCCGGAAGTGTTGACCCGTTGTACCGGATCTCACTGATCCACTGTTCCAGAATGCGGATGAGTTCCCGGATCGTATATAATCTTCCTAAGAATTGCTGCCGATACCACAGTCCCATTCCAAAGCATCCCAACAGAATCAGAAATCCTCCGAGCATCTGCATTCCATCCGTCCCCTTCCTTTTAAGATCACTATGCGGTCAAATATCTGTCGCAGGCAGGATTCACCCAGGTGCTTTGCTGCGTCCGTCTCGTCCGTTCCATGCAGAGTGGCCAGCAGACCGCAGCCGCAGGCCGCTGCTTTTTGTAAGGCCCGCCTGTCCGTTTCCTCCCCCAGTTCATCCACTGCAATGACTTGAGGTGACATGGAACGCAAAAGTAATAACATCCCCTGAGCCTTGGGACAGCCATCAAGCACATCCGTCC
>ENA-ORUQ01001780-ORUQ01001780.1-human-gut-metagenome-genome-assembly--contig:-NODE-1780-length-19243-cov-8.235877_pt1 | contig 19243 bp, 25 predicted proteins | sample MGYA00242081_ERZ509211 | MGnify/ENA primary metagenome ERZ509211 (study PRJEB26280, sample SAMEA2338785) | human gut metagenome | biome: human gut; feature: human-associated habitat; material: faeces...
CCAGCGAGTAGTAAACTATCTGTGCTTCTTTACGGAATTTTACCAGATTCGCAAGGCGTAATGCCTTTAACTGATGCGAAATTGCAGATTTTGTTACCCCCAGTAGCACTGCAAGATCACATACACACATCTCACTCTGTTCTAGAGCGTGTAAGATTTGTACTCTAGTTCCATCTCCAAATAGCTTAAACAAAGAAGCCAACTGGATATAATCATCTTTTGGCTGCATCTTGGATTTCACATCATTCACAATATCCTCATGAATTACATCGCAATTACAAATATAAGACGTTTTTGGCATATATTCACCTCCAAATAATAATAGTTGAACAATTACTCAACTATTATTATACTTATTTTTAAATTCATGTCAATAAGCTGATGTTAGTTCCCCATAAATTTTACAATTAAAACCAGCTCTTTATTCTTTTCTTAATCTTTTTTCCCAGTATACCGTTTTGGCTTTCTTGTCACACTTCCTGTAAATTCCAAATTTGTAACGCTGAGTTTATATGTAATTGTCATGGTTTCCATATTTTTTAGAACACATACCATTTCATTCGTTAATTCCGGCAAGCGTTTTAAACACGGAAGTTTCCTTTTGGCATTTGCATATACATGTCTTGCGTCAAAATAGAACTGATTATTTGTAAGAATAGATTTTTTTGCATTCTTATAAAAATCCTTGGTCGAAAGTCTTGTCTCCACTCCTGTTAAATGTAGAAAGTGATCTATTGGAAAAGAAACTTCAAAATATTCATCTCCACAAACATACAGAAATGTTTTACCTGCCAAATTTTGGAAATATACGATTTCCGCCTCTGTAATACCTTGTCGTATTGCGTTTTTCTTATCTACCTTTGTTGCCACTTATACCTCACATGCAAAAAAGAGTGTGGCATTAAACCACACTCTTCTGAGAATTACTTTTGTAAAAGAGTTTTCTGCTGGTTGTCAGCCTCGGTACCCAGTTAAGATACCCATAACGACGTGAAAATCATTAAGTCCCCCACGTGGACTACAGCTTTATCCAAGCTACCAGGCTCGATGCCCAGTTAAGACATCTAATGAGATGGAAGTTTACCCTGCTCCATCTGCAGCCCAACTTTTAACGATGCTCTTACATCGAGAACATTTCTGTTCTTGATTTTATTATACTCAATCATAAAAAAAATCAACACAGATTAGCAAATTTTATTATATTATTCCGATCCGGTCTTCCAAAGGTATAAATAAGGTGTAAATTATTGGTTAATTCCAAAGAAATCCAATAAAATCAAGGCTTTCACGGCATCCATTAAATATTGCCATGACATATAAATAAAATTTTTATCATATGATTTTCTCCTTGTGTTATTGAAAGATCGTGTAATTTGAACCCTCTATGTTCTCAATCACTTAATGATATATTTTGTTCCTCTGCCTTTTCCTTCAACTGCAATCACACCCTTTTTCTCCATAGCTTTCAGTAATTGTGTTGTTTTTGATTTGCCAAATGGGACATATGGTGCAATTTCACTTATTGGTTTCAGCATCGTCTTACTTAAAAATTTGTAAATCACTTTTTCGTCTTCGGTTAAATTGACATTCGTTTCAAATATCGGTAGTACAATTTTCATAGCATTTTCTGACACTTCAAATTCTGGTTTTATCAAACTCTCTGCATACAGTTGTTTGATTCGTGTAATTCCTGTTCCAAATATCTCTACTAATCCCAGTCTGTAAAATACATTTGCAAGATTTCTATTTCTTAAAATAGATAGTTTACCTGATAAATATTCTTCTGCCGTTATTCCAGCTGGCAATCCACCAGGAGACACTACTTCTATTCTATCATCAAACATAGAAACTCTGATGTGTGAATTAATATCCCATACCCTATGAATCAAAGCATTTGCAATTGCTTCTCTGAAAGCTGCTTCCGGTATTTTCTCTACCATCTTTCTGTCAGCCCCCTGTATTACTTCATATTGGTAATAATCTCTAAATACAGCAAGTGCTTTTTCATATATTTCTAAAACCGATATATGTTCAAACGTTACTCTTTTTTGAATAATACTGATATTCTCACCGAACTTAACAATATCAATTCCTGAAAAATGATTTTTATCTGCCAAAAGTCCCGCTGCATTATTATAACCATTTATATTGTCATACAGGTTCAATGTCTTTAAAGTATCTTGATTGAAAGTTTCAATGTAAATATTTTCTTTCAGTTTACACTGTAAAATTTTAAAAGATAACTCCTGATCTTTACAAGGTAATTCTTCGAAGCTAATATTTTTTCCATCTAATACAAGCCTTGAAAATTCCAATGTATCTACCTCTATCGTTGCTGTATCATTTCGTTTGTATGCTTTTGATTTATATAAATACGGTTTTTGAAGACCACTTTTTACAGTAAGTTTTATCGTCTGGTCATTATTCTGTATTTCAAGTGTATAGTTTGGTTGAGGTGATATACTGTCATTGATTTTATTTTCGATATCCAGACAGACCTGTTTTACATCTGGCAATCCTTTCACATTTCCATTATCATCAACCCCAAAAAGAATTATTCCACCATTGTAATTCGAAAAGGCACTAACTGTTTTCAAAAAAGTATTCGTAATCGTTTCCTTGAATTCTAATATTCTTGTTTCACGCATAGTAATCGTTCCCTTTCCAACCATAATGATTATATTATATGCAAAAATGTGCAAAAAATCAATCGTATTTTTTTACGATTGATTTTTTAATTGATTTTGAGTGTAGTATTATCTTTTGACCAACTGAATTATGACAACTTTTTTAATTATTCCGATTCGGTCTTCCAAAGGTATAAATAAGGTGTAAATTATTTGTTTCTATCTAGAAAATCCTACAAAATCAAGTCTTTCTCGCCTTTCCTTAATATATTTATTTAAATCTTCTTCATTATTTATATTATTTTTGTGAATATCCCTATGAGTTTGCTTATTAACCAATATCCCTTTATTCGGATTTAATCTTTGCACTGTTTTGTTGACTCCTCAACCGGATTGCCTAACGAACCGCTAAAAATAGCTGCATTTAAATATCTCATGCATAAATATCTACCTCAAAAAGATTCTATTTATTTTCTTCAAAAGCAACCTGCCACATACACATATCCATCAATTTCATCATAGGATACTCTGCTCCATGCAGACTTAACTCTGCTCTAACATTCTCGAAATCATCTTTATAAGTCAAATAATATTTTGCAATATCTTTTACAGATTCTCTATTGTAGTTACCTACAGAAATGCCATACTGTTTTACTGCCTGCACATAATATCTATCATAAGCTGGAACACATCCAAGTGTACCCAATAGAATTTTGGTCACCAAAGTATCCGTAGCATTATTTATTACCCCATCAAATGACGGTAACTCGTCTGCGTATGCCTTACGGATTCTAGTACTTACTCCATCTAACAGATCAAGATTTTTATTCTTTATAAGTTCTTCAGCTGCTATGCCTACTAACGGATTATACTGTTTTTCCATTATAATTTTTACAATTGGAATATGAACTTTATAGTCCTTCTGTAAAAGAAAAGATGAACCACGATACATTCCCCAACTTGCAAGATAAAATGCCAAATGGAGTGCAAGATAATCAAAGGTGTTATCGTCCACATTGCTTCTGTTCAGAATAAATGCATTATAGCAATGCTGCCATGACAAATATCTTCCATGCGCATCCTTTACTGTTTCATTATAATATGTACGAATGCATCGTATAGCGTCTGCGACAGGCAGAGTTGCTATCTTCGATTGCGTCACCCTCTTGGATACATTTTCACGCTTTCGTGAGTTATATACCTCCTCTCTAACGAATTCTACAGTCTGTTCAGAAATATTAACTTGGCGTGTCAAATATCCTGCATTAAGCCAGCCAAATGCAAAAGACTGTGATTCTGAATTAGACCATTGTGCCGGGTATGAATATGCTGAATCCGACAACTTAAATCCTATTATTTTTTCTATTTCTGAAAAAGACATTCTAAGCTCGTCCATCCCACAGTTCTCCAAATATGATGTTAAAGCAATAAACTTATCTCCTTTGGGCATATTTTATCCCTCCTAAAAATCTTCTAGTATATTATATCGGCAGACCGCCCTTATTTATATTATAAATCTTATCAAATGTGATGTCCAAAAATATGTACTTTAAGACGTTGATTAACATCTTTCTATAACCAAACGTCCTTCTTCACAAAGCACTTTTATATTTGTCCCCGGTTCAAATCCACAATTATTCTCAAGCCATGCCCCTTGTAATCGTATTTGTGGAACAGACTTATATTTCGTATCAATCCCTCGTGAAACTGTTGTTGCCTCATATACCTTCATCTTTCGTTCTTTCTTAAATGCTGCCATAGTTAACCCTTCCTTTCTGTTTCATCCATCTGACATTTTTCCCATTTTCAATCACATATGTATCATGGTTCTTAATGCTTTCCACCACCATAGCTACCGTCCAGGTTTCCCAATGCTTGTGGTAATACTTTGTATCTGCTGTATGCTTGTGATATAAAGTCACGGGTTTATTTGAATCAATTGACCTCTTGAAGATAATCCATTGATGCCGAGTGTTATTGGAAACCATCTCAATATAATTTTCTTCAATTCGAATGATGGTAAAATACCCACCTCCGAACAGTTTCATCTCTTTATTACTAAACAATGTATCATTCCTTTCTCAGACCTTAATGGCCATGTGCGTTCCATCAATAAGTACTATTTTTATTTTATTTTCTGGGTAAACTATAGCCGATTTGACTATCATAGAAATGTCCTGCATATCCATTGAATATGCATCATTTATTGTGACATCAGCATCTATACTGAGTTCTTTCGCAATCTCTTGTGATACTCTTCATTTTATGGACAATTGCAGAGTAGTCTTTTCTTTCACGAAAAAAGAGATATCAACGCGCCAGGGTCAATATCTCTTCCTTTTTTTATAATTCAATTATCAGGTTCACGGTCTTTCCCTCTCACAAGCTGTGCTTTCTCCGATCTTTTCCTGTCACGATGTAGTATTGCTTCTTGTTTTCATACATTTCCGCATCTGCGGCTTTCAGAAGCGACTCAAAATCCGTGTCCTTTGTGCCGCTTATCGTCGTACCGAGGGACGCGGTAGCACCCAGTTGGCTTTTTGCCGTTTCCAGTAGTTTCTGAAACGCCGGATGTGTGATGTTTGGCAGAACCGCAATGAACTCATCTCCGCCAAACCGATACACATGACGCTTTCCGAACACAGATTTCAGCGTCTGTGCGGTCTGCACAATGAATTTATCACCGGCGTCATGTCCCTTTTGGTCATTTATTTCCTTTAGGCCATTTATGTCGCACATGACAACCGCCAGGGGAAAGTACTTCTCCAGCTTTTCTGTGTACGCCCAATCCAGTGCTTTTCTGTTTTTACAATCTGTGAGCTGGTCATATAATGCACTGTGCTCCAGTGCATCTGCATTATCGCGCAGTCTTATCATAAAAGAGATCATAAACTCGATCATATCTATCAGATTCGAGATCTCATGCAGTTTCTCTTCGGGAGGATTGTCCACACCGTAGAATCCGACCATCTTGCCGTTGATTTTGATTGGCCCTGTCACAAGGGTATTGACACCCTGAGGTTTCAGCCGTTCATAGATGGCTTCGCTTGTTTTTTTGCATTCTCCAATGTCATGGATGATGACATTGTTGGATTCTTGATATTGTGCTAACCATGTTTCAATGATGCCTTCATACGGCACATCCTGCAAGTTATCTTTTTCTTTGGATACGCCCGCTTTGCACCACTCGTAGGTGTTGTCAAACGTTCCGCGGTCATTCTGTTCAAAGATGTACGCTCGATCGGCGGTCACACGCTGTCCGATATACTCCACCAGTTGATTCAGTACTTTGTCCGGATTTTCTTCTGAAGCGGCATACCGAACCATGTCCGTGAGGAATCTCTCGTAATTCAGGATTCGTTCCTGCGATTCGCGCTTGCTGACTTCCAACGTTTCCTTTTCCTTATGGTACAGGATTCTCTGGAGCTTGCTTCGCATCATCGTGGCAGTCAGAAGCATACTCAGCACCCCGTACAGAATAACATTCACTAGGTTTTTGGATAGAATTGGGTTGTGCTGCGCAAAGAAAGCAAGTCCGATATAGAGCAGCATACTGCTCAGAATCAGCCCGTTCATGACCGACGTTCTGGCGGTAAACAGCAGCGGCGCTGTCATCATGAACACAATGTAGTTGACAGTGAGCTCCTCCGGTGTAATCAGCGTTCCCGTAATAATGCCGAACAGCAGCAGCGCGGCAAAAAAGCTGTATACAACCAGTTTTTTCCCAAAGAAGCTTCTAAGTTGACAACGAGAAATGCAAAAATAGACCAAAGAAAGGAACGTATAGACCAGATACACCCATTTATATTTTCCGATACTCAGAGAAAACACACTCACCAGCGTTATGACTCCAAAGGCAACAAGCGCCACAACAGAATACAGCCGCATGGCTTTCCAGTTTTCTTCCCATACATCCTGTTTTACTTTCTCATAATCACCACAACTAAACATAAACAACGAAACAATTTGATTCATACGTTTTTTCTCTCCAAACTCTGTTCAATTACCGCTTTGCCCGTCTCATAAGGAGCACAGATTCAACGGTACTTTCATTATCCCAATCAAGTTCATATAATTCCTGTTCATTGAAAAATACAGGAAAACGGAACTTGAGACTTCTTAAAATCCTGCCATCCTCTTGTTCTGCTTCATAGATATTTCCTTCCTCGAGGAAGCTCTTCATAAATATCTTCTTCTCCATATCTGTAAATCTGTCGTACAGATTATCGAAGAATAATAAGAACTGATACACATTATCACCGGATATCTTTTCCTGCTTAATATTATACAGTCTTGTCTCCACTGCTTCAATGAAAGTTTCAATTTCCTCTATCTCATCATAAAGTTTATCCAGACGCACCTGCATATCCTTATACTTCTTGTCATAATACTCGTCCGATACAGATAAGTTATCCATCTGATTTGCCAGCTTGTTCTTGGCACCGGTTACCTGTCTTTTTTATGCACCTGATTCCACAATTCTTCTGAAATAATCGCTTTGTGGATACCATCGTTAAGCATATATATGTGGTTATCTCACCAAATAAGCTGTGAACTTTTATTATTCCACAAGGAAGTATTGCAACAGATACGGACATTGTAAAAAGCACAAAGAACAATCGGATTATCCAATACTTTTTCTTGTCCATAATACCTCCAAATCCCGGTTTTCTTATTTCTTTTTCAACTGATAAAAATCTTTCAAATCTGCTTTTATATCATCAGGTAATTGGTTTTTCTTTACTCCACGAATTGCCCCTTCAAGTGCCATAAGACGATTGATACATGCTGATTCTGTTCTCACTCTTGTTCTCAGACTCGCCCTGGGCAATGGCTCCATGAAGGCTGATTGCAAGTTCCGCTTCCTTGTCAAAGGAATACAGCTGCTCATTCTCAAAGTAGACCGGAACATTCACCTTTTTCAGTTTCCGAACAATAGTCAGAACATCCACCGTGTTTCTGGCAAATCGGCTGATGGACTTGGTGTACACAAGAGTCACTCTCCCGGCTCTGCAATCGTCCAGGAGCCGCATTAAATTCTTACGGTTATCTGATGTCCTGCCGGACTGAATGTCCAAATAGACGTCATACATCCGCGCCTGCTGGCTATTAGCCACATCCGCAATAAGGCCAGACAGCTGATGACCTGCGCTCACGACCTGCGTTTTGCTTGCAGTGCTGACACGGCAATAGATGCCAACCTCATATCTTGACGGCGGTAATGGCGGATGCTGTTTCATTTTTTTAACGATAGCCATAATGCCCTCCTGCGTTATCGTTATATAGTACACCCGTATAGGCTGTTCGCATTATAACTCAGATTAGGCTAACTGTATATAAAAATGTAAAAATCATTGAAAATAAAGGATTTTGGGAGTACAGATAACAGCCTACTTTGCATTCCCTTGTCCCTGTGGATACAATCCCAATAAAAAAATCATGGTTTTAACTTACACCATGATTCTCTTCCAATCCTACATCATTTTTATTCCGTTCTCGCACCATCAACTGATTAAGATATACTTCAAGCCTTGGTCTACAAATAAGATATTTGTTACCCCAACGAACACTAAACTCTCCTTCATTGCTTTCACACAGCCTTCTCATATTCTTAATTCCAATATTAAAATATGATGCAGCCTCTCGAATAGTCAACATATATTTTTCAGGAATTGCAACCAATTCCTCATTGCTCTTTTGGTTCTGTAAATTCTCCATGTGTCATATCCTCCAATCTGATTTTCAAAGGGGTATAACATATATCAATCTTACAGTGGGATAAGTCAACTACTATCTACTTCCCGCCAATCTTTTCTCAGACAATATACACTTTATCCATCTGACTCATAGAAATAGATCTTACAATCCATACTTTGACCTCATATTTGAAATCACACGATCCGCATCCTTGAAGATTCCCTGTTCTCTGGATTTTTTCAATCTTGCAAGCATCTCTTCCTCGGTCATCGGTACATATAATTTACTCTTTAACTCATTTTCTACTCTGACCTGATTTGTACTATCTATGTTCAACACCTCATTTCCTCTCATTTTCTTTATTATAGTGATAAATCATTTTTCTGATTATAAGCAAGTTCTACCTGCCAGCCCAGTTCATCAGCAAGCAGGTGTCCTGCACTCTCTTGCACTAATATGTTTTCTGAGTAATCATAGTTCATAGAAGTCAACTCCTTTCTTTGAGATTTTATCCTGTAGGCAAAACTCTTCATTGATTTTAATTACAAGGATTACGAACATTTTTAATAAAACAATATAGTCATTTTGCTGATGCCTTTTGTCTAAAGAATTCGTGTCATGTATATATCGATTCCGTAGATCAAGACCATTGGAAAATTCAGACTTATTTAATACATAATTAAAATACTCCCATTCAGACTCCGATAACAATGAACTTTCCACCCTGATTTCACCTTCGCTAATGAGTTTTCTTAATATGTCACTATCTTTATATTGCAAACAAATAACGCCCTTATCATTTAATTCTTTCAGAATCCATATTCGCTCATAATTCAATGCTAGCATTCCATCACTTACATAGACAACTCCACGTTCTAATAACCAATTAAGTTCGTCAAAGTTGTATTCTTCTATCTCTTCTGGCTTTACATTTTCCAATCGTAGTAATTCAAAAAAAGTATTATACTTGCTTCCAGTTTTCTCAGTATATGAAAGCATACATTGATCAGAAAACATGTCATGCATTTCTCGCACAATTTCATTGCTATTCGCATATGCATACTTATTTTTAATTAAACTCGGAATTTCTTTATATCTGACAGAGCCCGATATCATTTCATATAATTCTCTATCAATCTCTCCTTCTTCGCAAAAAAGCTTAAACTGCTTAGTCTCCCCATCCATAACCGTAGCCACACGCTCATACTTACTAAGAATACTGTCGCTCTTCTCCGGCATATTACATATAAATCCATTTGCACCAAATTCATTTTTTATGTAAACTTCAAAAAACCATTTAATAATATCTTCTAAATAGATATCACAACTATTAAGGACACCAACGTAACCATGCATTTGTACATTGGAAAGTGCATTTAACAGTTCAAAAGACTGCCCTTTTTGATACATTCCATTTCCTTGAGTAGAAAACAGATTCTCAATAATCCCTTGTTTCAAACTTTCTGCAGTAAGTGAACATCTCATATAACCATCTGTATACGCAAATAGATAAATAAAATTATTTAATAGAGTAGGATAGTCCAGATTATCTTTTATCCAATTAGAATTGTATTTTGCTGTAATGACACCAGCCGAAAAACCTACTTCACAATCTGGGTTTTCAGGAGAAAACGATACATTTATGCCTGTTTCATGTTTAATCACCGGCATTGTATTTTCATCCCAATAACGCTCATACCTCTTCTTAGCAAGATACTTAAGTTTTACGTCAACTTCAAATTCTTTCGGATTTTTTGACTTACCATTCATGATTAAGTCTAAAATATTTGCATTTACTATATCCCCATTAATATAAGCCTTTACAGTATTATACTTATCCTCACGTGTTAAGCCTTTAGGCAAATAATACTTAGTCTTTCCATTATCTTTCCTCAAATAGAAATCAACAATAAATCCAGCTCCGAACTCTGGGGTTTTGAGCATTTCTGTAATCTGGACATCAAACTTCTCAACTAGATTTTTATTTTCCAAGAGCTTGTTCGGTGACATATGAAGCCCTTCTGCAATTTCTTTAAAATGCTCCATAGAGATTTTCTCATACACTTTGTATATGTAAAAATATTTCCAGAATTCATCCCGAAACATAACTTCGCATGCATCATATATAGAAACAATCTTGTTTTCCGAAATACTTAAAAAAAATGATTTCACTTCTTTTTCAACATTTCGGGAAAGTTCTTTATTTTTCAGATAGCAATCATCACTCCAACCATTTACATGATCGTATTTATCAAAAAATTGTTTAATGCTGCTTAATTCCAAAACTCTATTTATATCGGATAAATCCAGTTGATTTTTTACATAAGAATCCAAGACATGTGGGATTTTTTCTTCTTCACCTGCAAAACAGTATTTTATTGAAAAGTATTCTCTCGCTCTTGGTTTTTTCAACAATTTACACCTCTATTTCTCCATTCATTAATTTTGGTCTTATCATATATATCCTTCGAAACCCGATGTACACCTTCAAGCAAAAGTCTACCTTTGCCAACATTCGGTGTTCGAATAAGTGGATATCCTTTTCCTTCATCAGGCGCTGTAGTATGAGGACAATCGGCTATAAGTTCACAAACATCTTCTAATACCATAGCTTCATTCTCCTCTCTTTAACTTACATGCTCTAATTTCTGCAAGAAGCTCACTTTTGTTAGCGTCTACAAAATCTGATAATTTCTGGTAGAATGTTTCATCCTTTATAATTACTGGATTCTTTGTTTCAACCATTAATAAGGGTTTTATAGGATTTGAAAAACTATAATCTTTATGAACAAATATATAATCAGGAACAACATACTCATCATCTTTAGGAACACACATTCAAAAAGGCAGACAACATCAATTGCTGCCTGCCCCTGTAATCATAAAGAAAAATTATTTGTTTCCTTTTGCAGCATTAAATAAAGTTTTTCGCATTCCTTCTCGCCATTCCTCATTAGCTATACACATACCCATGTAACAGTGTTCATTAAACATACAGACTTCACATATCATTTGATCTACAGCCTGCATAAGCATATCATCATCACTAGGCAACTCGTAAGATTTAATCTTTTTAATATCATACGGTTCTCTTATTCCAAATGATATCTGCTTACCATTTTTTGTTTTCAGATAACGATATATCTCGCCCCCAAAGGATAAGCAATCTCCTACTTGATATTCTTCAAAAGGCTCACTATCCATCCAGACATGGTCTTCCTTACCTTCGTAGCAATCACCATCCATAAGTCCACCAGATACATAGATGCAATTGAATATGACCTTGCCTTTCTTTTTATCAAATCTGCTAATCCGACCTTTGAAGTCACACCAAGCATTGCTGTAATAGCAATGCTCAAAGCAATGCCTTATGATTTTTCTGGAATTAAAAAGTACCTGTAGGTATTCCTCATACGATAAGTTTTCTCCACCCGCTACATCTTTCATCGCATCATCTGCGGTATCAATAGTACCAAACTCTGACAGGACAAGATATCCGCTATGACTGTATTTCTCCACAAATTCTTTCCATCGTTCTTTGTCTGATGGTTGATGAATTGATTCAGGCTTTTTGCCTTCCACCTCTTCCCACATTGCATTAATGCCTTCTTCGTAATGATTCATAATCATCTACCTCCTTTAAAAAGTGCTACCCTTGGTAGCCTGACATTTTAATATTGGTAACCGAATCTGCATACATACTAATCATATCAGAAAGAGCCGGTTTTTTCCACAAAAAATCGCCCCAGCCTAAGCCGGAGCGTCATCTCTTTTCCATATTAAACTACCTTAAACATCTTCTGCGACATAGGTTTCTCTTTCTTCTGTTCAACCTCCGCCTGCGCTTTCCTAAACTCTTTTCTCACAGGCGGCATTTCCGGCAGTATCATTATCAAGGCAGAGATAAATCTTTCGGATATTTTTATGATTTGCAAGATACTGCATCAACGCCCTTTCGCTTACCCCGCTCAATGAAATATAGTGATGTGTTTCCCATTCATCTCCTGTGCCATTTTCCTACAGGGTGTTGGAGAAATTTTTTATTTTTGCGCAACAAAATAGCTATAAGACTCCATTTTTTGAAATCTTATAGCTTTGCTATTGATAATATTGAGTTACTATTAGTTTTAATAATTAGAATTATTTTATCAACTTATAAATTTTTTCCAAGTTCATATGCCTTCTTCATTATATCCACATGATCCTCAGCTGTATTTGCTGCATCAATTCCACCGCCACCGACCATGCCTTTTAAGGAAGCCTTTTCAAAACAATCTACCCAGCCTTGCAGCCCATTATAGGCTTTCTCAAATGCACTTTCCTCTTTCAATCTTCCTATTTTAGTTTTCTATATTCTTCATCACTTACCGGTTCAAGCCATTCATTGGAACTATTTTCGCCCGGAACTTCTATTGCCAGATGTGAAAACCATTCATCCGGTGCGGCTCCATGCCAGTGCTTAACACCTGTAGGAATATTGATGCAGTCGCCTGGCTTCATTTCTACAGCTTCTTTACCTTCTTCCTGATAATATCCTCTTCCGGCAACACATACCAGGATCTGTCCACCTCCACTTTTTGCATGATGGATGTGCCAGTTATTTCGGCAATAAACTGGACTACACCCTCACAATCCCCCGGATTTACTGGTTTGAACGCAATACAAAACTGTATTTTCTGTACCCTTTTCGATGAAGTTCTACTACTTTCTATTTTTCCTTTTCTTCAACATCCCATACTTCTTTTGCCAGATTAAACACAGCCCATCCATTTGGCCAACCTGCATAAAATGCTACATGAGTAATAATCGCAGCAATCTCTTTCTGTGTTACTCCATGATCTTTTGCATTCTGAAGATGGAACTTTAAAGAAGAATCTGTAATTCCCTGTGCCATTAATGCTACAACTGTAATAATACTTCTTGTCTTAAGATCAATATCTTCATTATTCCAGTTTTCTCCAAAAAGAACATCATCATTAAAATGCGCGAACTCAGGAGCGAATTCTCCAAGAGCATTTCTTCCTGCTGTCTGAACAATTTTTGCCATTATTCTCATCCTCTACTTTCTTCAATTAATAAATTCTTTTATTTTAATTTGTTATACTCTTCTTCCGGTAAAAACTCTAACCACTCATTTGAAGCACCCTCTGCCGGAACTTCAACAGCAATATGCTGGAACCAACTATCCTTTGCTGCACCATGCCAATGTTTTACTTCTGGTGGAATATTCACAACATCTCCTGCTTTTAACTCACGAGCCGGCTTTCCTTCTTCCTGATACCATCCTCTTCCACCTGTAACTAACAGAATCTGTCCACCCTTATGATGTACGTGGAATGCATTTATAGTCTTTGGTGCAAATGTTACTAATCCTACCGGAACTCTCTCAGTAGTAAGCATATTCAGATAACATTCACCTGTAAAATATTTTGCAAATGCAACATTTTCTTCTCCAAGTTCAAATACTGCTCCACCGCCAAGATCTTTTTTCATTTTTTCCATATCCATAAGATTTACCTCCTTCATTTCACTATCTATATCCTACAACTTAAAGTAAACTCCAGGTCAATAGTTTTTTCCTATTCACTCTGAATACTGTAGAATTTTTTAACTATATTTATCTTACCCCACATTTATCTTTTATGTCCAATGCCTATCACTTATCTTTTATTATGCCTTTCAAGCATAATTCAGCAATATATTAAAATTATCATAGCCTATATCACAAGCCAAAACAGGTCTACTTCTTTGCAGACCTGCTTTGGCTTATAGTATAGACTTTTAAAGCTGTTTTATAAGATTCAATTCTTTTCTTGCTAATGCCTTTTTTAATTTCTCATTCTCTTTTTTCAAATTTTCATTCTCATATTTCAGTTTTCGAATCTGTTGTTGCAGTAGTTCCATCTCTCTTTCCATTGCCTGATCAATAATCGTTCTCCTTGGATCTATCATTCCTGCCTGTTGTTCTAATGCACGATCAATTTCACTTCTGACAATCGGATTTTTATAAAAGAATCCTCTGGACAACCCGGTTTTTTTCATCAGTTTTGGAATCGAAACCTTTTCTTTTTCTACTACCATCTCTCTTATGGTATTTACCGCACTTGTTACTTTTTCTTCGCTTTTCTTCTTATTTAATTCTAGCATTTTGTCGTATTTGTTCATATTCCTCTCCCCATCCGTCTAAATTTGCTAAAATAACATTTGACATATAATTTCGTGCTTCTCTTGTTTCATCCGCCATACTTTGATTGCTCATCTTACGGTAATACTTGACAGTTTTTACATTTTTATGCCCGATAAGCTTTGATATCGTCCAGTCATCAACATGTAATTCTGTTAATTTCATCCCATAGGTATGTCGGAATAAATGTGATCCAAATCCAAATAATTCTCCCTGATCATCTCGCAAATCATTTTCGTAAATCATACGGATGACCTTTTCCCGTAATGTCTGATAATTTAATGGTTTTTTTGGATTATCTTTATTTGCAAATATGTATATGCTTTCTTTATAATTCTGCTCTGCATAGACAATTGCTTTTTTTATTAACTGAGCAACTTCTGCACTGACAGGCTTCTCAAATCTTCTGCTTTTAGGCTGATAAATAATCACCATATCCTGATTATCCCTTCTATAAAGGCAGTCTTTCCTCATAGTTAATGTATCTGATATTCGGTTTCCTAATAATTGATGTATAATCAACGCTCTGGCTATTTGTTCTTCCAGCTTTACAATATGTGCATTTAATCTTTTCAATTCACTATCAGAATAATATTTAAATTCACCCCGCCGTTCTGGTGGAAAATCTGATTTTATAAATAATCTTCCTAATTGCTCCCATCCATATATCTTTCCAACTGTTTCCAGCACATCCCTTAATTTGATTAAATCATCCCTTTTTCCGTTTCCGCTTTCCACTTCTATTTTCAAATAAATCAAAAATTTTTCTATGATATTTCTATCAATTTCTTCGCAGGAATCCACTTGAGGATATTTCTCTTTTAGATACTTTGAAAACTTATTCATTACTGATACTTCTCGCGTAACAGTCGCAATTGCTTCATATTGTAAATGATAGTAAATTGCCTTCTTCATTTCTTCCCGAATGTCTGGCTGTTCAATTTTTCTAAAATTGATTGTTTTATGATTTACAATCGGATTAGACCTGATTATAATCGGAAGCCTCTCCAAATACCAAATATCTTTTGTCAGTTCATTTGTTTCCGACAAATCAACTGTAAATTGTATAATATTTTCAAAATATCTTATTAAAGCTACTTTTTCCACAGATTCATTCTGATATACTCTTTTTTTCGCTTTGGTTAATGCTCTGCCTTTCTGTAACATCCATGCTTTTAACTGTTTAATCCAAACATTCTCGTCTCTTTCCATCAGGCTCTTTACCTGATTTGATGGCTTTTGCAGGAACTCGCATAAACTATTAAAATAATTTCGTTCTGTCTTAATTGTTAAAATAGATACTTTTGTTCCCCTATATCGGATGTAGTTTTCAAATTCTTTTCTCAATGTTTCCTCTGGAAGTTTTCCTAAATCAAAATATTGTTCTTGATTTAATTTTCTCTTCTGTTCATCTGTAGCACGCTTATAACAATCTAATTGTGAATATTCAACTCTTTCGTTCATCCTTCTCTCCTTTCTGCACATAGGACAGTAAGCTATTCTTCTCATCTGAAAAATATTCCACATTCCTTCTTGCTATTTTTTTTGGCATATAATCAATATACTGCATTGTCATTTCTTCATAATTATGCCCCAGATAATCCCGGATTCCCTGTCGTGACACTCCATGATCATAAAGATTGGTCGCTACCGTATGTCGATAATCATGCGACTTAAACAGGTATTCACCATTTTGTATGTCGCACGCTGCACAATACTTTTTCATTTGTTCATTAAAGGTAGATTTTGAAAACGCTCCCCCCTTTCGATTCTGGAAAATATAATCTTCTTTTGCGATTCTATTCTTATTAAGGTATACCTGCATAAGATCATATAACACTTCCGGTATTGGAACTCTTTTATAATTCTTCATTTTGACCTGGTATATTTTCATCCAACAATCGCCATTTTGACGATAGTATGCATCTCCTTTCAGCGTACACACTTCGCTGATTCTCAGACCAATACACCATAAATGTAAAAACATCATTCTCAGATGTTCTGGAAAATTAGATAATTTTTGGATAATCTCCATATATACATCTTCTTCTACGCATCTGTCATGATGTACCAGTATCTGTTTTTCCCAATAGTATTCTGCACGAAATGGTACTTTATCTACATATCCTCTTACCTCAAGAAATTTGAAAAAGTATTGTATACTCGTTACTTGAGTATTAAAAGTTTTCGCCTCATTAGCATCTTCCTGCCGCTTTTTTAAATATTGATCAATTCTTTCTGCGTCACAGGTAGTTACTTTCTGTTGCTCATCGCTTATCTCTTTTAAAAAATTACGAATGATCCGGAATTTCTCATAGACAGTACTTATTGCCATCTCTCCAATTCCTATTTCATACTTCATATATTCCTGAAGTAGTTTTCGATTTTCCGGATGTAGCACTTCTCTAAATGATATTCTTTCCACCGGATCACTCGGATTTAATCTTTCTTTCGGAATTTTAAACTTTTCCAAATACCATATCGTTGCATCCCAGCGAATTTCTTTTGTTTGTAAAAATGTGATCCTACAGGCAAGGCCAACAATACTCCGCAGCCTATTTCTTCTCTGTTCATTTTCAATTTTCCGTTCCAGAAATATCTGGAAATCCTCTTCCTGTACTTGTTCCAGACAGTTAATATCTTCTATTTTGCGAAGTCTGCAAAATTCATAAAATATATGTAATCCCGTCAGCTTTTGTTCTCTCACTCTGGACGGTTCGTAATTTTCTAAAATAAATTCTAAAACATCAAAAATTTGACGTTTCATCTTTTCACTGGAATCTATCTGGAAATCCCATACCATATTACTGCGATTTTTGACCCGCTCCACTGACAGAACAATCTTTTGATCCGAATGATAAGGAATAAATAAAATAGTATTCTTATACGTCCACTGACATTCCAGCCTTCCCATCGGAGTTTCGATCCGTTTTCGAATATACTCTTGTTTGACTTTATCAAATATTCTTAGATATCTTGAAACACTTTTTTCTTTTATCAGTTCAGACATATAAACTTCATATTTTTTTCTCAAGATATAATCCATCTCAGAAATATGTTCAATTTCTTCATCTGCCAGAAATTCTACCAACATTCTATATGTGACATCCATAACATTAAGTTCCATTATTTCAGTCACTTCGTTCCGTAGCTGCTGTATTCGCCTGTTTCGTTCCTCTGATTTTTCTATCCATTGTTGTAGAACTGCAGGCATTCCAATCACCTCCTATAGTAGTTCGTCAATCCCGTACAATGCAGTGTTCTTCTTATAAAACTCCTGACTTGCTTCCAGTAATTCATCATCTACTATATCCAAATAGTTAATTGTTGTCTGAATATGACGATGTCCATAAGCAATCTGTATCAATTCCAGTGCCCATCCTGCTTTTCTTCTTTCGTTTCCAAAATAATGTCTCAGCATATGTGGTGTAATTTTAATCCCTGTTTTCTTTTCCATTCTCTTCAACATCGCATAGACGGCATCTACTGTTAATGGATTACCGACAGTTCTTCCCGAAATATTTACAAAAAGATACGATTGATGTTGAAGTATTTTTCTATATTCTGCAATGTAACAATTTAAAAACTGAAATGTGTCTGCACTGATTTTCGCACTTCTGTATTCTGCATTTTTAGCTCTCGCACCATTTTCATTATCCTCTCGAAAATATACCCGAATCACTTGATTACTATAATCAATGTCATTCATATAGTTGATTCCAAGGATTTCTCCAATTCGATATCCTGTTTCTGCCAGTAAAAGGATTAGCAGTCTGTCTCTAATATTTGTACATGCTTTTAATATTTCTATAATCTCATCCTTTTTTGCTGTCCTCGCTTTGTGTTCTTCTTCTTTCAAATAGCCTTTAAAACTTCTTGAACGTATCGTTTTCTTTAGACCAACTGAATCTACTGCTGTAAACTGGCTATATGATAATACTTTTAATCCACCAAATTGGCTAAATTCCTCTTCTATAAAAACATAGAACCTGAACACATCTTTTAAATATGCGTTACAGGTTCCGTTATTCGGTAAGATATTCATTTTACCTGAAGTATGTTTCCCAGCTTTCAACCAATATAGAAACTCTACAAAATATTTTGTCTGTTCAGTAAAAGACATTTCATATACATCTGTAAGCTTCTTTTCTTTTTCCTCTATATATTCAAGATAATATAAAATGGAGCAACCGGATCTGCGTACCGTATTTGGTGAACACTTAGCTTTTGTCATATGCATCAGATATTTTGTTGGCAGTAGAACGATATCCCATGTTTCTGTATCCCTTATAAAGAAATAGGTTATAGATCCCTCTTTCTGTTTATTCATCTCATATCGTTTCATGCTGCTCACCGCCTTTCCTCTAACGCTATACACAGTATACCCACTTCATGTCCAAATAGCTATTCATCAATACCACCAATTCCACCGAAAACGCCCAAGAAATACCACCAAACATTTCGCCGTAAATTTGCTGTGATTGTAGCAGATCCACAAGCATTTACAGGTAATATTCCACACCTTTGCGGTTTCTGATAAAACGCTGGACATCTTTGATGTCTTTTGTCATCTTACACTTCGGAAGTGCGCACATCACTTCCTCATGGTATCTTCCTTCTTCTCCTGCACGCTCATCTAGAATGGACACGACACAAGTGTCTGTCTCTGTGCGGAGCGCCCGTCCGAATCCCTGTCTTAGTTTTTTCTGCATGTCTGGAACAATCACTGCCTGAA
>ENA-ORUQ01001790-ORUQ01001790.1-human-gut-metagenome-genome-assembly--contig:-NODE-1790-length-19117-cov-3.066467_pt1 | contig 19117 bp, 11 predicted proteins | sample MGYA00242081_ERZ509211 | MGnify/ENA primary metagenome ERZ509211 (study PRJEB26280, sample SAMEA2338785) | human gut metagenome | biome: human gut; feature: human-associated habitat; material: faeces...
TTTGCTATCTGTTTGGAGGCTAAAAGAGGAGAGTTACTGAAATAGGGTGTGTTACAATATTGGAATATTGTTCTGCTTTATAATGTAAAATAGTGTTTAACTTTTTTTTAACCGCTTGCCAGACAGGAAAATATTGTAATCCATATTTTAAATTAATAGTTTTGTAACGCTTAGTTTGAATCTAAATAATAATGTAAATCATAAAGATTATGGCAGAAGAAAATGCAATTGAAAGAATAAGATGTGTGATCATCGGTTCAGGCCCTGCCGGCTATACTGCAGCTATTTATGCAGCCCGTGCGAATTTGAAACCGGTATTATATACAGGCTTACAGATGGGTGGACAGTTGACGACAACTACCGAAGTCGAGAATTTTCCCGGTTATCCGGAAGGAGTGACGGGTCCTGTTATGATGGAAGATATGCGTAAACAGGCAGAACGTTTCGGGACGGATATCCGTTTCGGTATCGTTACTGCCGTCGATTTTTCCGGGCATCCTCATAAACTGACGATCGACGATTGCAAGCAAATCGAGGCTGATACAGTGATCATCGCTACGGGAGCTTCGGCTAAATACCTGGGGCTTCCTACCGAAGAGAAATTCAGAGGTCTGGGAGTGAGTGCCTGTGCTACTTGTGACGGATTCTTTTACCGGGGTAAAGATGTGGCTGTCGTCGGTGGTGGTGATACTGCTTGCGAGGAGGCAACTTATCTGGCGGGTCTGTGCCGGAAAGTATATCTGATTGTCCGTAAACCTTTCCTGCGCGCATCGAAGATTATGCAGGAACGAGTAATGAACCACGAGAAAATAGAAGTTCTTTTTGAACACAACGCAGTTGGTTTGTTTGGCGACAATGGGGTAGAAGGTGTAAACCTGGTGAAACGTTGGGGCGAACCGGATGAAGAACGTTACAGCTTGCCTATCGACGGTTTCTTCCTGGCTATCGGACATCAACCGAATACTGAAATCTTTAAAGAATACGTTGATACGGACGAAGTGGGCTATATCATCACGGAAGGTGATAGTCCCCGTACAAAAGTTCCCGGAGTTTTTGCGGCAGGAGATGTTGCCGATCCGCATTATCGTCAGGCTATTACGGCTGCGGGAAGTGGTTGTAAAGCTGCTTTGGAAGCAGAACGTTATCTTTCTGCCAAAGGACTCATTTAATCCGGTTTATATCCGACCATAGGAGGGTATTAAAACCCTTATAAATATGAAAATCACCCACGCTAGAGTTTAATCTGTAGCGTGGGTGATTTTGTTGAGAGGGGAGTCTTGCTCCCCTTTATTTTATAAACTCAAAGCTTTTCGAACAATATTTGTCGATTGTCTTTGGTTAATACGCTTCTATTTCATCTATCCATAATTCGGCAGGAATGACTTCCGGCCCGTTATTCTTTTCAAAGTTGACACCATTACGCAGTGTGCCACCATTCTTGATTTTGACTTTCAGGAATGTAGCCTGTGCCGGTTCAAACTCAATGGAATCGGTGAATGCAATTCTTCCTGTTTCCGGATAATCGTGTTTCAAAGCTTTTTCGGCTATCCGTGTGTATTGCTTGCCGTCTGCTGATACTTCTACAGCAACTCCTCCTGCAGGAAGAATTCTCATGGCAGGATTGAATAAAGAACCGAAAATAACTTTGCTGACTTGTGTCGGTTTATCCAGATGAACGATAAATTCCAAGTCCTTACCCTCCACGATGCCAAAACTACACCACGGAGTATAAGAAGCATTATTGCCTCGTTTGCCGTTGGTCAGTCCAAAGGTGGTTTTGTCAGCTCCTAATACATCGTTTTCATCGAATATATCGCCTGTCCATCCCATCGTATAATTAACCGTATAGGGCTTTCCTGTCAATAAATTGCCATACAGTGGCTTGTGAGCTACTTTGCCCAACATCTTTCCGTCTTTGAAAGCAGCGGCTTTCAGGTCGATATTACCTTCAAGAACGAAAGGCTTTTCATATAAGATGGACACTTTGGACGGTTCGCTGCCGTCCGTTGTATACCGGATTTCCGCATTCGGGTAGAAACTTTCCAGCAATACCATTAAAGGGCCGTTTTCATCTGCGTGCGTATTTATATTTACGTCATAGAAGTTGAGACAAGGTTGGGTGTTCATAACTTTCAAACGTTCAAATTCAGTCACCATCCGTTCGCAGAAATTCTTCCAGTCTTTGTTTGCGTTTTGTGTCCAGGCCGTTTCGGCGATAGCCATTGCACGTGGGAAAGCCTGGTAGTCTGTACGTTCTGAAGTCTGCATATATTCTCTCCAAATATTACCTTGTATTCCGATGATATGCTTCTTAGCAAGCTCGTCAGCGTCGTCCGGAACAGGGTTATAACTATATGTTTTCTTCAAGGTATTGTATCCGCCAATAGTAGTCGGAGCAATTTCCGGCTCTTCCTGATAGTAGTCCAGATATACATAAGGATTCGGAGTCATGATGGCATTATGTCCTGCTTTGGCTGCGTTCATACCGCCTTCTACACCGCGCCATGACATAACAGTCGCATTGGGAGCCAGACCACCTTCGAGAATTTCATCCCAGCCAATGATGTTTTTGCCTTTGCTATTCAGGTATTTCTCCATACGGGTAACGAAATAGCTCTGCAACTTATCTTCTTTGCTGTGCTTTATTCCGTCTATCTTACTGGGAGTTGTATCATCTTTCAACCCTAACTGGCGGATTAACTGCTGGCAGAAAGCACTGTTCTTCCACGCTGTCTTGGGACATTCATCGCCACCGATGTGAATGTATTCGCTGGGGAATAATTCTATAACTTCATCCATCACTCCTTCAAAGAATTTGAAAGTCGTTTCACTCGGACAGAATACCTGTTCGAATACTCCCCAGGTAGGAGATACTTTGTAAGTCTGTGTAGAGTCGCATGACAATTCCGGATAGGCGGCAAGTGCAGCCAATGCATGTCCCGGCATTTCTATTTCGGGAACAACATTGATGTATTTACTTGCAGCATAAGCCACTACATCTTTGATTTGCTCCTGTGTATAATAACCTCCATGTTCTTTTCCGTCGAATACTTGCGGATAGTTTACATAGTAATAGTCTACTAATGTCTTTTCACGCTTGGAACCGATTTCCGTCAATTTGGGATATTTCTTGATCTCGATTCTCCATCCCTGATCGTCTGTCAAATGCCAGTGGAAGACATTCATCTTGTTCATAGCCAGTAAGTCGATAAACTTGTAAATGTAGTCTATCGGTACATAATGGCGGCATACATCCAACATGAGTCCGCGATGAACAAAACGGGGTGAATCTTCGATTTCTACGGCAGGAACCGACCAGTCAGCTTTCTTATCCAACTGCTTTCCGTAAATTGCCGGAGGGAGTAACTGATAAAGAGTCTGCACTCCATAAAAGAATCCGTTTGGCTGGGAAGCGGTGAGTGTAATGAGACTGGGAGTGACCGATAATTTATAACCTTCTTTCGGCATACCTTCCTGTACAACAAAAGAGATCGCCGTTTTTCCATCTGCACTTTCAGCTTCTTTCAAGGAGATTCCTGCTGTCAGTTTTAGTTGTTCGGCCAGGCTGTCGGCAATGCTTTTTACTTCCGGAGCATCCGAGAGAACTACGAGGCAGACTTTGTTGTTTAGTTCAAAGCGTCCTTCCTGTGGAAGAATCTGGTTGGGTTTGGGAACGATGTTGTACTCGTTCGCCGCTTCTTTTGTCTTCTGGCAACTGGGGGTAATCATTAGCAAGGACAAAAGAAGAAGAGAAATACTTTTCTTCATGGTCAAAATGTGTGTTAAGTTATAAATAGATTTGACAGGGCAAATGTACTTGTTTATATGATAAGTTCCAATAATATGGAAATAAAAAAAGCCGGAATGATGTCCGGCTTTTAGCTAAAGTTTCAGATTAATGTAGTTATATAATTAAGAGAGAGTTTTTATTTCAGTAGTTGCTCTTCGATGATTTGTACGTACTTCTCCGGAGTAGCTCCGACTTCAATAATCGGTTTGCCGCCTGCAGGTATGAAGAATAAGGTAGGCAATGCCTGTACACCGAAGTGATTGCATAAATCCTTTTCTTTGTCCGCATTAACCTTGTAGAATACAACTTTACCTTTATACTTTTCAGCCAGCTTTTCCATTTCCGGAAGTAAGCGCATGCAAGGTCCACACCAAGTTGCCCAGAAATCAATTACAACCGGTTTGTCGCCATTATAAACGAAATCGTTCCCTTTTCTGTAGTCGAAGATGTGTTCGAGGAAGAATTGGCGGGTAATCGGATTCAGTTTACCGTCTTCAACTTTAGTTTCCGTTACTTTAGCTTCCGCTTCCGGTATAGGAACCATGTCAAACGGCTGGAAATAAATTTTCTGATGAATATAGTCAATGGATATGATTCCGTAGTCCAATATCTTTTTGCCTAATACGGAGCGTTTCAGGTATGGATTCTTCACTGCCATGGCATCCTCAATCTTTGTTTTTACAAACATGGTTTCAGGTAAGATGAGGCTTTCCTCTTCTTGAGTCGCTTCTTTATATCCATTGGAAACTTTTTGGTTGGTTCCTTTGGTATATTGTGTGCTCCATGTATTGAAATCTTTTTCGGTAAGATTCACTAATCCTTCGCTCCATGTATCCAGAACAAGAGAAACGGGTTTTCCCTGAATGGATATCGGACATACGATTCCTAATCCTGTAATTAGCTCAAAGTTCTCCCGGTAGTTTAATTTCATGTAAGAAGGACGATAGGGCTGCGTAATTGTGAGTTTTTTCCGCTGCATATCAATAGTCAGAACGGAAGTGCGGAAAATAGCACCGCTTAATACACCCATCACTCCCAGCTTGCGCAGATATGGTTCGTCTTCCAGAGTGAAAGCAGGCAGATCGTTGTTAAACGTGTTGTTGCCAATAGCAACTGTTGCCATTTCATATACTTTTCCAACAGGTACTTGTTTGAATACAAAATCCTGATAAGCACTAAAAGTACCGTTCTTCCCCGTGTCGATGCGTAACTTCTTGAGAGCCTCAGGAAGCAGGGCGTTATGTCCTGACAGATCGAGGACGAAGTCTGCCACTTCGCCATTAATGGCGGCTTCTACGATAATCTTTCCATCAATGGTTTTGAATGGAATGACCTCTGTCATACTGTTCTGTGTCTGTGCACTGATTCCTCCGGCAATACAAAATGCAAGTAGACAGAGATACATCTTTGTTATTATTCGCTTCATATCTTTTTTCTGTTTAAAGTTCATTTCTCTTTCCTGATTTCAATCTTTTTCTCTTGATTGTCTTTCTTGACAATAATATAACCGGTATCACCGGGGATGGCGTTCATGATATCTTCCACAGCCATTTGGCTCATGGGACAATCGTCCAAAGAAGTACCGTTGATATTAATCACCTGGTCGCCGAAAGCAACTTTATCTTTCATGCTGTCCCAGATCGTTGTAATTTCGAATCTGTCATTGCGTGGCAGAATACTCACGTTCCAGAGAGCGGGAGCACCGCCCATGTCGGTTTTTCCTTCTTCAAACGGGAAAAAGTAGAATCGTCTGCGCATATAATCGATAATTACTTTACCGTATTCCAGTAAATCCACCCCGATGATGCTTCCATTCATCACTGTGGTCGTACTACCCACGTTCGTGAATTCTTTCCCCATGATGTTGATAGGAGGAACAGTCACCTTCTTTATATCCACCGGCTTGCCTAGACCTGTTATTCCGGCAGCTACGATACCATATCCATGGTTAGTAACTTTCGAAATGTCAGACAGCCTTTCATAATCTTCTGTAGAATAAAGCAGAAAGCCTCCCGCACCTGTATCGAACAGAACCTTGAAGTCATTGTCCCCTAAGCGGACATTGACAATGGAGTGATGATCCGTCTCATCCAACAGCGGAATCCCATCCGTTACTTTTAGTCCTTCGGGACGATACGGATAATTGATAACCATTATTTTAGAACGGGAATCGAATGTGACTACCGACTGTGCGAAAGCGTCTCCTCCAAGAATACCGACAACCCCTAGTCCGGTGAAGAATGGATTCTTAGGCAGTACCATCGTCTTCAACTGCTTGATTTTATAGTTTTCCCCGATAGAAACATTCTGTACGTGCGCTTCCTGATAATTGGAGCCTTGTGCATTCACATCGGAGATACGCATATATCCTGCGGCAGTAGCTTTCATTTCCGTTGCGGCATCATACATCGTTCCGGTTCTTCCTCCCGTATCGACGATATATTTCACTTTTATACCGTTAACAGTGACGGGGATAATGATTTTCTCTTGTATAAACTCATAAGGAATGGTGTCGCAAACCTTATTCCGGATTTGCGCTGCCATTCTTTGTCCGCAGTTTAGAAATAATAGCAGCCATAAGCCGGTCAGTATTCCTATACTTTTCATATTATTCTTTTTCATAGATAATATCCTTTACTCCGGAAGCTGTCTCAATCGTCAGTTTCGTCTTCTTTTTCTCTTTTAATTCCGGTATTCCGTTCAGAATACTTTCGCAGAAGTCATATTTCTTAGCAGGTTTGCCATTGATTTTAACTACCTTGTCTCCGACTGCTATCTTACCTTTCGTACTGCTCCATACGGTAGATACAAACAAATCTCCGTCTTTGACCGTTAAGTCAAAGTTGTTACCTTGATTGTTTATTTCATTGTCCGGTTGAAATGCTTCGAAATAGAATCTTCCGCGTGGATAGTCAATGGTCACTTTACCGTATTGCAACAGTTTGACGCCCAATAATGTGTAAGGGTGATTGTTGGTGCTGGTTGTTACGTTACGGAATTTGGTGGCTCCGACTGATAGCAATGGAATACGAACCCTGTAAGAAGAAGCTTTGTCCGCCTGGCCAGATACTCCGATACTCCCTTCTCCATACCCTTCGGAAACCACTTCCATAGAGGCTTCCAGTTTGATTTTTTCAAAATCACTTTCGATAAGTGATAACAGACTGGGACTACCTGTATCGAATAATACATTTATATTGCTAACCGGAGCTATTTGTATGCTGACGATCGGCATACCGCCCCCTTTGGTGAAATTCAACATCTTTCGTAAAGACACTGTCGATGGCTTTTCAGCAGAGGTAACTATAATATTTTTGGCTTGTGAATCAATAGTGACAATGGTGTTGGCGAATAAATCACTGCCGATGATGCCATCTACTCCAAAACATTCCCAGCCTTTTACTTCATCAATGACCAGTGACGGAGCATTTTTGAAATTAATAACATGGTCGGGGGTAGTCAGGTTCTCTATCCGGGTAGTCTTGTAATAGCTTTCCACGTTATTCACATCCGTTACTTTAGCCGAGTCGGTGGCTGCCATTTGCAGTGCCTGGCAGGCTTGAGTCGTGAGTGCCGTACGTCCTCCTGTATCAAAAATGAAAGGACGTGCCGTGCCGTTCACTTTCATTTCGATAATCATCTTTTCACCTACCATCCGGTAAGGTATAGTTGCCTTATATTGTTGGGCGAATACAGGAACCGCCATGCAAAAGGCGACAACGGTTCCTATCATACGAGTCGTATACTTCATAAGCTAATTTTATTTGCTGACTTTTTCTGCTTCCAAAATTGCCTGATAAGCGTTTACAATACCTCCGGAAATACACAAATCATCGAAAAGGAACAAGTCTTGTGAAGGACTGTCGTTTACGCGGATTCCTTTTTCCACTTCCACCCCTTTGCGTGAAGTGACGCTCTTCAGTAGTATGTCACGGATTTGCGAGCCGGTTAATTTAGGGAAATATGATTTCACTAAGGCAGCTACACCGGCTACAGTAGCCGAAGCCATTCCTTCACCTGTACCTTTTTGGTACGTATCACCCATATAGGATGAATAAATATCTGTTCCCGGTGCATAAAGATCGAGAGTAGTTGCACCGTAATTGGTGTTTAGTACCGGATTTCCATTCTTATCAGAAGAAGCAACCACCATAAAATTGGTAAGTTCTCCGTCTTTTCTCATCTTCCGGTTAGGGAAGAATTCATCTTTATCCATATCTACTGACAGATCCCAAACCGGAACTATTACCAATGCTCCTTTCTTTTCAGCTTCTTTCAGCGCATCTGCTACCCATTGTCTCTGTTCTTCCGGGTATAACGAATTTTGTTCCGGCAATAAAATAATATCCGCTCCGTGGTTTACTGCATACCGGATGGCCAGTGCCATATCTTTTAAATAAGGTTCTCCTTCTCCCGGATGAATACGTAAAGTCATAATTTCTGCATTATCGGCAATACCGTTACTTCCGACACCGTTGTCGCGTTTGGCTGCGATCACTCCCGCTTTCATAACTCCTGTTGCTGCGTCAGACGTCAACAGTACATTATTGCCATATTGTGTGTCGTTAATATCCAAGGGATTATCACCTACAATTTCTTTCCGGTTATCAGTTCCGTATTTCTTTAAAGCATCTTCATAGGACGTTTTGGCTGTTGCTACACTTTTCTTTCCCATATTTTGATATACGGGTTCCCATTTATCCGTATTATAGATACTGAAATAGTAGGCAGTAAACACAAAGGCAACTTCTGAAAGACTGTCTCTTTCTGCTTTGGGATCATAACAACTTTGGAAGTCCTCAACGGTTAACTCTTTTCCGGGGAAGCGTTTTTTCATGTCCTTATCGAACTTTTCAACATATTCTTCTATTACATAAGAAAGTTGGAGACCACCATAGGTTCCTCCGATTCTTGATTCCGGCATGACTTTATAGCGATAGTAGTTATATTCTTCCATATTTTCCGGTACGGGAACTTCTTGGCGTTTTCCATTGACAATCTTATAGTACTTTTTTCCATCGAAAATATAGTCAGCATATTTATCTTTTAGGCGGAAAAATTCACGTTCTCCTTCGCGCGTCAGAGCTTCCATTACTTGACCGTCTTTACCTCCGATGAAGTTCCAGCCATTGATATCGTCAACAAGCCCGTTTTTATCATCATCTTTTTGGTTTAGTTTTTCTTTCGGGTTCATCCAGATTGCATGTTTCAGGTCTTCGTGTTCTACGTCCATTCCTGTTCCGATCAATGCAACAACCGGTCTTTTTTTAGCTTTCTTTTTGTTAGCTTTCAGATACTCGTAAGCCTTGTTTACTTCGGCACCATATACACTGTCTTTGTCGAAAGAACAGTTAAACCAGTCCAGTTCGGATTGTTTCTTTTGTGTTTCTGCTTCTTGTTTGACTAACTGAGCCGATACTGTAATGCTGATAAAACAGCATACGATAGGAAATATAAGTTTCTTCATTGTTGATGAGTTATAATTTATACAATCTAGTTATTTTCTTATTTTTAAAATGGCTTCACGCACCTGTTCACCCCGGACATTACGTGCAGCGAGTTTGCCTTCTTTGTCAATGACAACGAGGAAAGGGATGGAGTAGAAACCGTAAGCAGCCTGAATAGCGCTTGGAGTCTTGCTGTTTTTGGGAAATCCTGTTTTATCCCACAACATCACCCACGGCAGTTTTTCTTCATCCAGCATTTTTCTCCATTTTGCTTCGCTGTCATCCAACGAAACACTGATGAATTCTAAATCATCCGCTTTCAGATCATTATATATTGTCAGCATACTGCGCATCTCTTTGCGGCAAGGACCACACCAGGAAGCACAGAAATCCAGTACGACAATTTTTCCACGGAAGTCTTTTAAACTTACACTCTTTCCATTGCTGTCAATGAACGTAAAACCAGGACATTCTGCACCGATGATCTGGTGGGAGAGAACTTCTACTTTGTTGATTAACCATTTGGCAGACAAAGAATTCCTATCTTGTTCCGGTATCATATCCAATAACATTTTGTTGGATGGGTAATCATTCACATCTGCCAGATAAGCTAATGCTGACGCCATGGCAGGCGTCAGTTTTTCTTTGGCAGAAGTCGAGATTGTTGCTTTATCCGGATCTCTTTCGGCCGGCATATAGTTTTGTAAAGTCAGAAACGGATCAATGCCGGTGAATGAAAGTGAGCTTTGTTCGGGATTCTTTTCATCGAAAAAGCCATTGATACTAACAGAAGTATTTTCAAAGTAAATGTTTTGTTCCGTTTTCCCGATACATAGCGTATATACGTCGGGCTGGATCTCTTTCTTTTCTGTTTCGAATACTCCGTTCTGGCTGATGGAACAAGTCAAAACAAGGTTTCCATTCAAATCTTTTACTTGTAAGGTAGTAGGTCTAAGTATCCTTAACTTTCCCTTAAACTGCAGTCCGCCGTTGCTCCATAGGGAGGAGGTGGTGCATAAAAGCAATAGTATTAGTGAGAGTCTTTTTATTAATTCCATAATATTGAGTTTTATAATATATCGTAAAGCAACGAATAGCTTTGTCGTTATCCGTATCTATTTTAATAACTTGGTTACTACTGGATAAAGAAAAAAGTTCTACCAGTCTCCCCAAGGATCATCATCGTCATCTCCTGCATCAGCTTCTGGTAGTTCCGGATAAGGTTTGATATCCCATTCTTCCGGTCCTTGAGCGATAGCTTCCAGGTCAATATTGTATTTTTTTAGATAATTGGTTACAAACTCGAACTTACTACTCATAAATGGATAGGTTGCCGAAGGCCACATTGCTTCCCGTTCTTCCTTAGTAAGACGCATGGCTATTTGCATGTAACCGATAAATGTTTCTTTGGCTGTTGGAGGATTATCAGAATGTGGTTTACTATATTTTGCTGATAATGAATTTACATCACCGGGATAGCCTCTTCTAAGATAATAATTAGGATCAGCTTTGCTTTCAATATCTTCATTTCTGACAATCTTAGTTGAATGGTTGAATCCTGCATCAAATTCATCTTCGGGTACGATAATGTTACCTCTGGTGATGGCTGTGTTTATAACTTCATCAATTATTTTGAAGCGACGCACAGTAAAACTGTCCTTGTTGCCGGCAATAGGGGTTTTCCATCCAGAGATTGGATCATCATAGGTGCTGTGAGCTGCATCTCCCCAGAAGCAAGTTACCCAGCAGTCAGTTTGGCTTTCTTCATGTTCGGATAATGCTACATAATATTCTAACACTCCCGGTACAATGGAGGCAAATACCGAGTAATTGTATCCCACATACCAATACATGGGAAATACTCTGTCCGTAACTTCCCGATTAAGATAAGGGAATATATGATTTTTCATAAAAGTAATATAGAATGCCGCCATCTCCTCATTGAGACAATTTTCGAACACTCTTGTAGAGCCACCGATACCACCACCTGTCCAATTTTTATTGAGGTCTTTTTCTGTGATATCTTTATATATTATTTTCACTCCGAAGTCTTGGTAGATTTTCATGGCATCATTGTCCCAAGAATTATCTCCTTGGGGAAACTCAAATCCTCCGGCCTGTGCAAGTGGGTCTGGTGTCGGGATAATTGAATCATCTTCGTAGCAAGACGTGAATGTGAGACAGAACAATAATATCCATACGTTATATATTGGCTTCATAATTTTCTGTTGTTTAGGATTAACGATCATTATTTTTATAATTTATAGTTAGTTTGTTATGGAAACTCCAACCCGTTCCGGACCGAACGGATTTTGTTCCAATAGTAAGTTTCTTTGCAATACATTTGGAGGTATAGGTAATACGTATGAAGGATCATTTTTTGTTAATGTGTAAATTTTTCCTTCCCATTTGTGCTGTATGGAAGGCATGCCATATCGACGTAAGTCAAACCAGCGTTGGCCTTCGTAACAAAGTTCTTTTCTGCGTTCTTCACGTATCTTGGTAATAAGATCATCTCCACTCAATCCCGAAAAGGATGGTATGTTTCCTTCGTCATATCGTTTTTCCAGTAGTGCGTTCATAGTGGTGATAGCTTCTCCTTCTGCTTGACTCATGGCAGCAGCTTCAGCATAATTCAGATAAGCTTCTGCTACCCGGAAAGAGAGTGCGAAATAATCACTGCTTCCGGAAGTGGGGACAGAACGGAGCGTCTTATATTTGCCATAGGGAAGATACGTATTATAAAATGTACTGCTCTCTGGGACATCTTCATTATACTGTATCTCCCGAGTAATATAACGATCTTTGCGTAAGTCACCTTCCGAGAAACTGTTAATCAACTCATCTGCTGCTTTGAATTTTCTTCTGGTATCGTTATTATTCTTACCTTCCTTTTCAATATAACCTTCGTATTCACCTGTCAAATCTCTTATGGTTCCATAACTCCAGATAACTTCTGGAGAATCATAGGTGTTGAATGTATAATAAGGTTCTTTCATACCCGCTTCCGGTGCAGGGATTGTATTCAGATCGCGCAGTGAAAAGTTCCAATCTTTGATAACTTTTTCTGCATACGTTTTTGCCTCTTTCCAATTTTCCATATAGAGAGCCACACGTGATTTTAATAATTGCACCATAGGTAGGCTAACGAGGTAGTTTGGCTCATATTGTTGTGCGGCGGAGAGAGTCAAGAATAAACGTTCTGCTTCGTTTAGGTCGGCAACAATCTGTAGATATACTTCCTCTACCGTATTTCGTTTCATCAGTACCTCACCTTCATCTCTCATTTTACTGTCAATTTTTAGAGGAACTCCCAATGATTCTTTGTCGTAATTATATGGAAGTCCGTATTGATTAACCAGCATATAATAGAAGAAAGCCCTCAAAGCATAGGATTGTGCCTTGATGTAATTTTTTTCAGCTTCTGTACCGGACACTTCGTCAGTATAATCAAGTGCAGCATTGGCTCCTAAAATATATTCATAAAGGTTTCCCCATGTATTGCTCGGCTCTTGTCCTAATTTTTGTTGCATTTCGAACATATTGGGTTGCCAACTGTACAGTACCTCGAATGTTTCCATTTTTCCCTGTTCATTTTCAGGGAATTCGTAACCCTCCACTTGATTTTGATCGATATCATCTGCAAGTATTTCCAAATAGGCTAGAAATTTGGTATTCCCTTGTTGGGGATAAGCCTCTCCAATAAGCATCTCCTGTAATGCATTGGCATCCTTGGGGATGTATTTGCTTTGTGACTTGGGCTCTAAGAAATCACTGCAGGCAGTGAGACTTGTCAATGTAATTGTATAGATTAAATATTTAAGTTTCATATCTTTCTTTGTTTATAGTTTAAAATCCGATATTAAGTCCCAGTGAGAAAGATCGTGGCATGATACTGTTTTCTAATTCCGGGTCGAAGCCATTGAAACGTTTGCTGGCTATTACAAATATGTTATCCATATTAAAATTGATAGCTAGGTTTTTTGCATGGATCTTGTCACACCATTCTTTTTTCATTTGCCATGATAATCCGATGTTACGACAACGTAGGAATGAACCACTGACTACCATAGCATCTGATTTCTCCCACATTTCAATAGCTGATTCTGCACTATCTGTATTAGGCAGGGTCCACCCTATTTCTATCGGCCATGTCGGAAGTCCGGGAATATTTGTGTAGACCTCATCTCCGGGCTTTTGCCAACGGTTTAGTAAATCGCGGTTTACATTTTTGGTTGGATCCGGCATCATACTGCCGCTTCCTTGAAAATCACTGTAAGGTGACGGCAAGCGTTTTTTACTACCTAATAAAAGGGAGAAACTGGTATTTAATGACAAAGATTTGTAACGGAAACTAAAACCGAGACCTCCGGTGAAGTACGGCTCTGTTTCTCCGGAATATACCAAGTAAGTAGTCGGATCGATACTTTTGCTCTTTTCTTCATCTGGGACCTCAACGTAGTTGAACATTGGTTTACCATTACTTCCGTCAAGACCAGCAAAAGAGTATGACCAGAATGCACTCAGCGGATAACCTTCTTTTAATATCTGTGTACTACCTCCTCTCAAGTACATTGCTGTGTTTCTGTCAATTTTGGTTTCTCCACCTTTGTTCCAGTTTTTAGAGGCATTCAGGTTGATGTTCAGGCTGAAATCGCGCTTTTGGATAGGCGTGAATGATAATGTGTATTCAATTCCCCGATTGTAAATAATTCCACCGTTACGTTTCATATCATCAATTCCGTATTCGAATGGCAAATCTACGGTGATTACCGCATTGGAACGTCTGGTATAATATTCCAGATTCATATAGAACATACGGAACAGTTCCAGATCCACGCCGAAGTTCCAGTTTCTGGTACGTTCCCAGGAGAGATATGGATTAGGTATCTGGCCGATAGTGGAGAAGTAGCGATTATATCCGGGTTGTACTCCCTGTTGGCTTAAGATTAGTTCAGGACTTTCTCGTGTTAAAGCATTTCCCTGAATACCGAATGTTCCTCTGAAATTAAGTGTAGTGATCCATTTCAAATGTTTTTGAAAGAAAGCCTCTTCTGATGCTCTCCAGGAGAGACCGAATGAATAAGTCGGGTCGATACGATGGTTTATATCCTGCCCGAAAACGTTGGAGGCATCATTTCGTACATTGGCATTGACTACATAGCGATTCTTGAATGAATATGCGAAAGTAGCGAAGAATGAAAGGAAGTTGTTGGTATTGTCTGTTCTTTGCCAGCCTCTACTATAAATATCTCCTAATATTCCCCAGCCTGTTGGAGGATTGTTGGGAGTTATCACTTCACTTGGTATGGTAGGAGCAACAATACGTTCACCTCTGTCCGGCACATATCCCCAAACTTTATTGGCTGTTCCTTTCGCTGTAGATGAACGGAGTTCCATACCCAATAATGCGTTCAATCGGTTATCAGGATTGAATGCTTTACTGAATTGTAACTTGTTCTGAATATTGTAGGAATACTGGTTGTTGTCGTTTGTATACAATATACCTCCGAATGGAAGCTGCGCAGCTTTAAATTCAGCACTGGTGGGAGTAACGGAATTAAAATCGTAGCCGCGATACTCGTTGGCAATATAGTAAGTACGTTCGGTAGCCCAGCTTTCATTCGTACTATTGTTATTCGAATAACCTCCGGTGAATTGGTAGGTTACCCAATCAAGAATACGCCAGTTTACATCTAGTGAGGCGGACATGAAGTTCGAACGTGCTTTTGAACCGCTGTTGTCCCGTTCATTGATAAAATTGTATGAAAGGGTTTGTATCTTACCAGTTTTAGAGTTGTAGCCGTTCCTTTGCATATAATAAGCGTCCGGATCGATGATGCGGTTGGTGTTAGTAGCATAACTCATTGGGTTGACTTCGTTGAAAAAGCCATTTGTGGTAGAAACACTACCGTTTAAAGTCAGATTGATAGTTAGCTTTTCTATAGGGCGTAACATCAGGGCGATACGGCCTGTCATACGTTCGTTGTCGTTGCCGATTTCCTGGCCTTCACTGTTATTATATCCTATGGATGCTGAATAACTGAACTTGTTTGTTCCGCCGGAAACACTAACGTTGTGAGTATGGCTGAACGAACGACGTGTCAGGCGTTTGAACCAGTCTGTATTACGGGTTTCCATATCGTTATAAAGCTTTCTGTATTCGATGTCTGAAATATCATGTTCCTGCAGCATCCGTAATATACCTTCATAGGTGTTAAGATCCTTATAAGGTGTTTCTATATAATTAACCCCTGCATCAAACGCTTCTTGTGAGAAACGGACACGTTCTTGAGAGTTCATGAAGTTGAACATCCCATAATTAGGACGTTGTCCGATGTTAAAGTTGGCGGAGTAGTTTACGGTTAGTCGGTCAGTAGTATTTTTCTTGGTGGTGATTTCGATTACACCGTTAGAGGCTTTCGAACCATAGATGGCAGTGGCGGAAGCATCTTTCAAGATGGTGATATTTTCGATATCGGCGGGATTTAACCACGAAATCTGGTTACCGATAATGTCTTGCAAATTTTTAGTCATCAGGTCGCCACTGTCTAATGTTACCTGAAAATCTTCCTGGATAATGCCGTCTACTACCCACAATGGGTCACGGTTTCCTTGCAACGTACTGGTACCTCGAATCTGAATCTTGGGGGCAGTACCTACACGACTGCTTGTATTGGTTACAACCATACCCGCTACACGTCCTTGTAACATTTGGTCAATAGTAGTAAACGAAGGCATGATGATATCTTTTGCTTTGATGCTGGTAATAGATCCAACGATGTCACGACGTTGAATATTCTGGTATCCGGTTACCACCACCTCATCTATTTCTGTGCTGGTGGAGCTGTTCAGAGTGACATTAATGGTTTTTTTACCCGTATATTTTACCGTTTTCTTTTCCATTCCGATAAAAGAGTACGTAAGAATCAACCCTTCCTGTGCTGGAATATTAAACGTGTACTGCCCGTCCAATCCTGCAATGGCTCCATGTTTAGAACCTCGGATCGTGATAGTAGCGCCGGGCAAGGCCTCACCGTTAGTATCCCGGACCCAACCGCTGATGGTTATCTTTTGGCTTTGTCTTTTCTTTATAACAATTGCGCTACCAGAGATTTCGTAAGTCAGGTTAGTGCCTTCCAGACATTCATCCAGAATTTCAGTAATCGTTTTGTCTTTGGCTCTGATGGTGATATCAGTTACATTAGCGACATCTTCCGTTCCATACATAAAGACAAATTTCGTACGATTCTGCAGATACCAGAGCGCTGCTTCCAGCGTTTCTCCTCTCAAGTCGATGGAGATTCTCTGATTGTCCTGTGCTTGAATCATGAGTGAAGAAAGGGAGAATATCCATAAAAGACAGAACTTCACAAAGTTTCTGCTTGCATAAGATACCACCCATGGCAGGGATTTTACTCGTTTTTTCATAATGCGTTAGTTATATTATGTATTATTACTGTTTGTAGGAAATGTGCAGGATGCCCTCCCGTTGTTTGATATTGACCAGATTTAATTCTGTAATCATGTCGATAATCGGGTTCATGTTGGCGTAGCGGTTAAGGTAAGCTCCGATACGCACCTGTTTGGCTGCTTCGTCTTCAAAAGAATATTGGAATCCATACCATTTGGACAGGTATGACATCACATTCTCAAGAGGGACATTTAAAAAGATAAATGATCCGGATTCCCAAGATGTATACAAATCAGTGTTTACGTTGGCGACGGTATTTGTACCGGTATTTTTATTATATGTATAGTGCTGGTTGGGAACTAATTCGAATTCTTCATTTCCACTGTTGATTCTTACTGTTCCACTGATTAAGGTTGTACTTTCCGTATCTTCATCAGCGTAGGCTCTTACGTTGAACGACGTTCCCGTTACCCGGATAGATGTATGCGATGTTTTTACGATAAACGGATGCTCCTTGTCCGGGGCAACATCAAAATAAGCCTCCCCTTCAATTTGCACAATACGTTCTTTGCTGCTGAAACAAACCGGATAAGTCAGCCGGGTTTCCGCATTGAGATGTACCCTCGTGCCGTCGGAAAGCGTGATAAGACATTCCATCCCCTGCAATGTGCGTAGTGTGTTTTGGATTTCTTTTACTTGCGGTTTGTTGGCGGGAATCTGATAGTTGATCCCTTTAGAATCGATCACAAATGCTCTGACTGCATTCTCAGGAAGATTATTGTCGGAAAGATTGAAAGATTTGCCGTCACTCAAGATCAGTTCCCCACCAAGGGTTCCCGGAGTGATGTCGCTAATCGTTTCTTCGGATATCCAATGATAGATAAAGTAAGAAGCAGGTACTAATAACAATAAGATGAGAGCTGCATATTTCAGACTCTTTTTCCACGAAAAAACAGTACCCGATTGATTGCCTCCTAATAACGGATAGACTTTCTCCCACGCTTTTTGTGAAGAGAAGCTTTTTATTAACCGGCTGTTTTCTTCATACGTTTCCTTATTTAATATCCGGTCGGCTATCTTTTGATGTTCCGGGTTTTCATCCAACCATGCACGATAGTTCTTTTCCTCTTCGGGGGTAGACGAATGAGTGAATAGAGAAGCTAAGATTTTTGCAATTTTAAATTTTTCTTTAGATGAATTCATCGTTTTTTCGATTTGTTATATAAGTAAAACAATCCAATCGAAAAAACGGGGTAATCAAAAAGTTACTTTATTTGCATAAAAATAGTAATAAGGTGTAATTTATGCCTTTGAGACTTTCGCGAAGTTTGCGATAGGCGAATTTCTTTAACGTATGGACAGTGCCTTCTGAAATTTGCAATTTGTCAGCAATCTCATGGTTTTTTAACCCTTTCATAGAATATAAGATGATATTTCGCATTTGGGTAGGCAATTCTTCTACCGCTTTGCGAACCATGTGGAATGTTTCCTGTTCGATAATGGCAGCTTCGAAGCCACTATCGAACTCTTCCTGTCCAGAAAAATAGGGAATATCTAATTGCTCATGTTTTAAGTGATTCAGACATTTATTTCGGGTGACGGTATAAAGGAAGCTTTTTACTTTCAAAATGTCGTCAAAATCTTCTTTCCGTTCCCAATAAGCTAACAATACATCTTGTGCGATGTCTTTGCAAACTTCTTTGTCTTCAATATAGTGGGATGCGAACACGCAAAGAATAGGATAGTAGTCATCAAATAGCTTTTTGAAAGCCTGTTTGTTGCCACGTTTTATGTCTGCAATTATATTTTCTATATGTATGTTCACTATTTAGGGTGGAACGATTGGTGCAGAAACTCTCTTACCCAATCTTGCTTATTTTCTTCAGCTTTTCTTCTTCGATGATTTTGATTTTTCTTCCGTCGATAGTAATCAGTCTTTCCGTAGCGAATTGCGACAAGGTACGGATAGCGTTCGAAGTAGTCATATTGGAAAGATTTGCCAGATCTTCACGTGAAAGATAAATGCTCAACGTAGAACCGTCTTCTTCCAGTCCATAACTTTCTTTCAGGAAGATGAGTGATTCGGCCAAACGTCCGCGAATATGTTTTTGTGTCAGATTAACGGTACGTTCGTCAGAGATACCCAAGTCAATGGAAAGTTGGCGGATAAAGAACATGGCCAAGTCATTATTTTGGGCAACCAGCGTAGTGATGGCACTCATAGGAATCAGGCAAACAACGGAAGGTTCGAAAGCTGCTGCGGCAGTTACAAAATCTTGTTTGGCAAAATAAGCACGATATGCAAAGTATTCGCGTGGTTTAATCATGCGGATAATTTGACTTCTACCCCCCACACCATCTTTGAAGATTTTCACTTTTCCACTGATGAGACACATCAGATGATGTGGCGTTTCTTCTTCACAGTAGATGGTTTCATTCTTTTTGTAGGTTTGTATCGTATAATTA
>ENA-ORUQ01001818-ORUQ01001818.1-human-gut-metagenome-genome-assembly--contig:-NODE-1818-length-18876-cov-6.522236_pt1 | contig 18876 bp, 18 predicted proteins | sample MGYA00242081_ERZ509211 | MGnify/ENA primary metagenome ERZ509211 (study PRJEB26280, sample SAMEA2338785) | human gut metagenome | biome: human gut; feature: human-associated habitat; material: faeces...
CTTGTTTTTTCTTTTTGTCTATTAGGCTATTTATAGCATAAACTTTTGTTCCAATAAAGATATTGAACCTCTACAATTAATATTTGCTTTTCAATGTTCATGCTATTTAGCCTTTTCCTTTGTTGCTTTTCTTTTTCAATATGTGTTTTGTATCTCTAGTGGATACATTATGTGTTTATTTTACCTTTTGATTAAATTTTTGTCAATCCTTTTTTTGTATTTTTTTCTTACGGCTGTTGGTTTTTACAGTTTTTGGTATTTTTATTTTTGATTTTTTGTCTGCTTTTATTGACATAACCATATTTTCGTGCTATTACCAGATTGAACCTTTGCAAAAAATATTTTTATATTATTGTTTTTTGATTATTTCTATATATTTTTCCATAAAAAATTAACTCAAAATATTGATTTTATAAATAAAATGAAGTATAATGAATATACTAATATTGATAAATTAATTTATCAAATAAATTAGGTCACACAAACCTTTGATTAATTTCATAAACAAGTGTATCTTAAACATTAGGTTAGATATGAGCCTTTAGAATGAAAATTCTATAAACGAATATCCTATCGAACATTAGGTTAGAAACGAGCCTTTAGTTTAACAACTATAAACAAGTTTCCAGAAAAATTATATGGGGGATGCTTAAACAAGTATCCCCTATATTTTTTCTATTCAATTACCCTTTTCTTCTTACTAATAAAATTAGTCAAAACAACAAAAATTATGCAAAAAACTATAATTACAGAAGCATTAACCAATAAAGGTCTAATATTATTAAAATCAAAAACTTCCATGTTTTTAATTAGTTCATTATTAGAAACAAAATAATATGTAGGCAATATATGTGCCAATTTAATAACATAATCTGGCATATAATTAAAAGGAACAAAACATCCACATAAAAATGAAGAACCTAATGCAACCACATTTACAATACCACCTATTGCATTTTTATTTTGAGTAATATTTACAATTAAAAAACCTATTATCAAACTACATATTGCATATACAAAAGAATTTATTATAAAAGCCATGCCATTTAAACTTAGCATTAAATCTTTAAACAATATCAAACTTAAAATCATGTAAAGTAACCACATTGCAAATATAACACATGAAAGTGATAACAGTACAATTCTATTATATTTTTTTAAACTATAACTACTAATTATTGTCCTTTTATTAACATTTTTTTCTTTTAAACTTGCCAAAATCATACTAATGCAATAAACACAACCCGCTAAAAAAGCATAATTTAAAAAATTAAAATATCTAGTAGCTGCACTTAATTTTGAAGTATCCAAATTAGTTTTTAATTCTACTTGTGTATCAATATCAGCCGTTTCATTAATTTTATTAATTAATTCTTCATTTTTATAATAATCTTTATATACAAGTGCCAATTTTACATACTTTTCCACTAACATCTCACTATATGATGAATACTCATCTCCACTTGATTTATATTCTATTACTGGTAAATTTCCTGCTAGTATATCTTTTTCAAAATTTTCTGGAATATATATTACATAATTTATATCTCTATAAAATATTGCATCATTAATTGCATCTTGATTTGTTTTATTAACACTAACTTCTTTTGAATGTTCTGTTATATACTCTTCTAAACCGTTTGATATTGTACTTCCTGTATCATTATTTATAACAAGTATACTTGGTTTTGTTTCTTCAAAACTTGTTACATTTTTACTTGTTTGATTAAGTACTGTTATTGAAAGAAGTACAACAGTATACAATATTAGCATTCCTTTTAGTTTATTTAATATTTTTAATACAGTTTTAAATATTATCACACTTCTCCCTCCTTAAACTTATAAAAGAAATTACCAAGCAAATTATAGAAAATATTAATAAGTTTAATATATCACTCCAATATCTGTCTAAAGTATTGTAATAATATAATGAATAAAATCCATCTGTTATTAAATTATTTGGATTCATTCTGTTTATTATTGGTGCATTTTTATCTATAAGATATTTTAATGTAACTCCCATCATTCCAGATAAAACTGATAAAATCATTGAAACTGAAATTGTTATTCCTGTTTTTGTACCTTCACTAACTTTAAAACATGATGCAATTAACACTCCTAATGAAGTTCCAGCCAAGTTTCCTATCATTGCTAATAATATTACTAATCCCAAATTTGTCCCAAAATTAACCTTTAAAGCTAATATTAAAAATAATATTAATAATGCTACACCAATTAAGCTTACAAAATATGCTCCAATTGCTGAACTTAAAACTATAACACTCTTTCTAGTTGGTGATACAGCTATTCTCTTTCCTCTGTTACTCATATTTGCTAAACATCCATTTATTGCTGTTATTCCTATCATTCCACCATACATACATGCCATCGCAATTACTGTGTAATATTCTATCATCATATAACTCAATTTTGAATTTGATATGTTTTTTAATTCTACCTTTTCATTATTTATTTTAGCTAAAATGTTATTTACTATATTTTCTGTATTAAAATTTATATTTCCATTTTCTATTTCTTTTTTTATATCTTGCTCAGTTAAATCTCTTACTACTATTTTTGTTTGCTCTATTTCATCTACTACAAATTTTATTATTGTTTGATATGTTCCTGTATTTTTTACTACTATTTTTGGAGTTTCATTTTCAAATAAAATATAGCCTTCTATCTCTGATTTTTCTAATAAATCTTCCGCTTCTTCTTTGCCTACATATTTTATGTTGAATAATTTATCATCACTTTCTTGTGATAACTTTTTCAATGTTTCTTTATAAATCTCTTGTTTTTCAAAACCGTCATTATCAATAACTGCTATATCAAATATTTGTAATTTTTCATCATTTTCTATATTGGAAAATGCCATATAAAAAAATGTGCTTAATATAATTGAAAATGCAAATGTCCAAAATATTAATGTTCTATTTTTTAATAATGATTTTATTGTATATTTTAAATTATGGATAAACATTAGTCTCTTAGCTCCTTTCCTGTAAGCTTTAAAAAGACATCATTTAATGTTGGTCCTACTCTTTCTATTTTTTCTTCTATATTTGCTTGTTTTTTTAATTCATCACTTGTACCCTCAGCAATTATTTTCCCTTTATCTAATATAATAATTCTGTCGCAAAGAATCTCTACCTCTTCCATGTAATGAGTAGTATATACTATTGTTGCTCCATTATCTCTTAATTTTTTTATTCCATCTAATATATTATTTCTACTTTGTGGATCTACTGCTACTGTTGGCTCATCTAAAAAAATCAATTCTGGTTTATGAGCTATTCCACAAGCTATATTTAATCTTCTTAGTAAACCACCTGATAATTGTTTTGGTAAATATTTTTTAAATTCTTTTAATCCAACTAATTCAATTGCCTCTTCTACATACTTTTTTCTAATTTCCTTGTCCTTTATATATAATCCACAAAAATAATTGATATTGTCATACACATTTAGTTCATTTAGAACTGCTACCTCTTGAAAGATTACACCTATTTTTTGCTTTATATCATAAGAATCTGGTTTCATTTCTTTTCCAAATATTTTTATACTTCCTTTTTGATATTTTAATAATGCCAATATTGAATTTATTGTTGTGCTTTTCCCTGAACCATTTGGCCCTAATAATCCTAATATTTCTCCTTTATATACTTCAAATGTCAAATCATCTATGGCCTTTTTTCCTTTATATTCTTTTGTTAAATTATTAACTTCTATTACCTTTTCCATAAAAACTTTTTCTCCATTTCTATATTTATCTTTCTCGGTCTTCTGTAAATTCTTTTAATATTTGTGCTTTTCCTTGTTTTTGATTTCCTAATAATATTCCTTCTTCATTTCTATGTAAATTTAAAAATTCTGTGATGTTATAGTCTTCTATTTCTAGCTGTTTTTGTAATTTTTTTAAGGATTTTCTTTGTTTTTCTGAAATTTCATTTGGCATATAAAATATTCCTGTTTTATATGTTGGAGCTGATGTATTTTCTGCAAATGCAATATGTCCTAATTTTTGTATTTCATAAAATATGCTGTTTACATCATGTCTTTCTTTTACTGATTTTTGTACCTCTTCTTCATTCTTAAAATGTTCTTTTAAATATTCTTTCATATAAAAATAATGTGCTGTATCATCCTCTTCTACTGGTATTTTTTCTATTTGCCCATCTCTTAATTGACCATCTACTTTTTTCTTTCCAAATATAAGTATTATTTTTAAATTTTCAATTAAATCTTGTTTCATATATAATTCCCCCTTTATTTTTGATTATATCATATCATTTTTTCAATTAAAAGTTTATTGATAATCTTTTTTTATGTATGCATTATTTCTTGATATCTTTTATGCCTTATGTTATTATAGAAATGAATGGAGGATTATACATGAATAGAAATTATTTTTTCACATCTGAAAGTGTAACAGAAGGACATCCTGATAAGTTATGTGACTATATTTCTGATTCACTATTAGATGAATATTTAAAACAAGATAAAAACTCAAGAGTAGCAATAGAAACATTTGCAACAAAAAATAAAATAATAGTTTCAGGAGAAGTAACAAGTACAGCTAATATTAATATTGAATCAATCGTAAGAAATGCAATAAAGGAAATAGGCTATGGAAGCGAGCTTCTTGATATAAATCCAGATACATGTGATATTGAAATTTATATTGTAAAACAAAGTCCTGATATTGCACTAGGTGTTGATACAGGTGGTGCCGGAGACCAAGGAATTATGTTTGGCTATGCTACTAATGAAACAGAAAATTATATGCCTTTTGCTATAAATATGGCACATAAGCTTTCTAAAAGATTAAGTGAAGTGCGAAAAAATAATATTTTGCCATATTTAAGACCAGATGGAAAAACACAAGTAACTGTTCAATATATTGATGGTATTCCAAGTAGAATTGAAAATATCTTGATTTCTAGTCAATATGAAGAAGGAACTGATATTTATAAAATGAGAAATGACATTATTGAAAATGTTATTTATTCTGTTATACCAAAAAAGTATATTGATGAAAATACAAAAATCCATATTAATCCTACTGGAAAATTTATTATTGGAGGACCTTTAGGAGATACTGGTCTAACTGGTAGAAAAATCATTGTTGATACTTATGGTGGATATGCCAGACATGGTGGTGGTGCTTTTTCTGGAAAAGATTGCACTAAAGTTGATAGGTCTGCTGCTTATATGATGAGACATATTGCAAAAAACATTGTTGCAAATGGTTTTGCTGATAAATGTGAATTGCAAGTTTCTTATGCCATAGGTATGAAAAAACCTCTATCTGTTTTTATTGATACATTTGGTACAAATAAAATCTCAGAAGATGAAATATTAAACAAAATAAAAAATAAATTTGATTTAACACCTTTAGGCATCATAAATTACTTAAATTTAACGGCTCCTATTTACAAATCAACTACTAATTATGGACACTTTGGTAAAGAATTTTTAAGTTGGGAAAAAATCATAAATTTAGAATAAAATCTGACATTAATTACATTATCTCTTGTTAAAACACTTTAATTTGTTACAAATATTACATTTTTATTACAAAAATATTACTTTTTTGTTACAAAAGTGTTGACAACCTTATTTTTTTGTCGTAAAATTGAATTATAGATAGTTTTACATAAGAATTTTTAATTTACACAAGAATAAGGAGTTGATTACTATGAACGAAAATCCAAAAAATGATTGTTTAGCTTTAGCTATTAGAAAAGAACATAGATTGATGGTTATTAATAAAGTAAAAGAAACATCTATTAGAATATCTATAAAAACTTTATTATATGCTTTATTTCTAACTATTGTAAATATAGTTATTTAATACATATTATTATGAATTATAGCCTGACTCAACAGGAACAGAGAAGATTGAATCCAATCTTCTCTTTTTATATTCTAAACAAGTTATAATGCTATTAATGTTCACTTTTGTTCTATTCTATAAAAGTTCTCCGAACTTTCTAGAATATTAAAAAATATTTTTTAAATTCATTCTAGTTTTATCTTCTATATGTTTCAAAACAAAAACACTTTTTTCAAGTTCACTTACAGCATCAGCCTCTTCCTGAGTATCAATATAACTTTTAAGTCCAATCAAATTCGTATCAACTTTTTCCAACTCATCATGTTCAATATAATATGCCAATTTTTCAAAACTATTTCTCCACTCTGTTTGCAAAACAGAAAATTTTTCTTTAGCATTATCCCAATCTATATCTTCATTTGACTCACTTAATAACTCTTGTTTCAATTCTTCCAGTTCAGTGGTAGTATTTTTAACCGATTTATGTGTATAATTTTGCGTTACCACATTTCCTACAACAACCACAACAACTATGACTATAGAGAAAATTATTTCTTTATACAAAACACTCACAACCTTTCTTTTACACAGTTCTTACATAAAATTTCATAACCTAATCTTTCTTTTCTTTTTCTTGGCAAAATATTTGACCTTTTCCATCAATTGTCACTACTAATGCCTCTTCTGGTCTTATATTAAATTTTGCAACTTGATTTTTTAACCATTGATAATTTTTACCAAGCTTTTTCAAATTTTTATCCATGATTTTACCATCAACAACTAAATCATAAGAAATCCCTTCATAATCTGGAACTATATTAAAATCTTCTGGAATTGTATTTCTTTTTTCTGGTTTTTGAATAACTGTAATATTTCCACTTGTTTCTAATATTGCATATTCCACATCACCTAAATTTACAACATTATTCCCTCTAAGCCTTTCCTCTAATTCGTTAATTGTAAATCTCTCTTTTTTCAGGGCTTTTTCATCAATACGCCCTCTATATATTAAAATTCGAGGTTTTCCACATATTATTTCTCTTGCCTTTATACTTTTTAAATTTATTATTGATATTAATAAATGCATCACAAGTAATCCTAATATAGGTATTATTCCATTTGAAATAGGCACACCTGTATCTGTCATAGGTATTGATGCCAAATCTGCTATCATTATTGAAATTGCAAGCTCAAATGGTTGCAATTGACCTATTTCCCTTTTTCCCATCAATCTCATAACAATTAAAACTATTATATACAATAAAATTGCTCTAAAAAAAGTAACTAACAACTTTAATCTTCCTTTCAAAATTTTATTCTTCTTTTTTATTTTTTTCAAAAATTTTTCTTTTTATACATTTTTAATAATTTTTATGTATAATTATAATTTTTTTGTCCATAATATGATTAGAACCTTTAAAAAAATGAATTAATAAATTTTATTATTCACATTTTTTAGGTAAGGAGGTTATTCATCATGTCAAACACACAATCAAACACCCAAAGTGGTAGTTCTACTGCATGGCAAATAATAGGAAGATTAATCGGTGCAGCTGTCGTTTTAGCAATTACAGCATTTTTCACACCTGGTTTTTCTATAAATAACATTTGGACATTAATTATAGCAGCTGTTGTTTTAACAGTTATAGATTATTTAGTAACAAAATTTACTGGTCTACATGCTAGTCCATTTGGTAAAGGATTTGTAGGATTTGCACTAGCTGCTATTACTTTGTATGTTACACAATTCTTTGTTGCTGGATACTCCATTTCTTGGATTGCTGCTATCATAGGTGCTTTAATCTATGGAGTAGTTGATTATTTCATTCCAGGCGAACAAAAAATGTAACAAATTTTGCACATTAAATTTATTTTAGATTTGATATGCAATAACTCTATATAACAAATTTGTTATATAGAAAAAAGAAGATTTAAGCTATTTTTAACTTAAATCTTCTTTTTTTATAATAACATTATTACTATCCTTAAAAATACTATTTTCAGGAACAACTCCTCTAACAGAAGAAAGTGGATATATGTTAGTATTTTTTCCTATAACACTTCCTGGATTCAAAACACTTCCACAACCAATTTCAACAAAATCCCCTAACATAGCACCAACTTTTTTTCTATTAGTTTCTATTGCTTCACCAGTCACATTATTTTTTATTACAACATTTTTTTTATCTGATTTTACATTTGATGTTAAAGAACCTGCACCCATATGAGCTTTATAACCTAAAATAGAATCACCAACATAATTGTAATGTGGAACTTGAACATTATCAAATAAAATAACATTTTTTAATTCTGTAGAATTACCAACAACTGTATTTTTACCAATTATGGCATTTCCTCTAATAAAAGCACAATGCCTAATCTCTGCATTTTCGCAAATAATTACAGGTCCTTTAATATATGCTGTTTTTGCAATATTAGCAGTTTTAGAAATCCACACATTTTCCTCAGGCATATCATACTCTTTTTCTGATAAAGTATTACCTAATTCTATTATAAAATCACTTATATCTGGTAGCACTTCCCAAGGATATGTATATTTTTTTAAAAGCGGTGCAGCTATTGTATTTTCTAAAGAAAACAAATTTTTAATTTTGCATTCTTCCATTTTTTATCACCTTCCTCACATATTAGTTGGAAAAGAATTAAATTTTGGCAAGGCAAATTTTATTTAAAAGGCAAGGGCGCATACTTTGTGTATGTAACCGCGTTTTAAATAAAATTTAACGAAGCCAAAATTGTAATTATCTTCCAACCCTTTGCATAGAGTTCCAATACTTTTCGTATAACTCCTTTGCAGTTTTAGGACTATCAACACCCTCTTTATTTTTCACAGGAGCAAAATCCTCTTCCCTCTTACCACGCAAAATCGCAATATCATCAAAAAATGTAAAAGCATCAAAAATAAAAGCCTCAAATTTATAACAATTCTTTTCAGTAGGAACAACTTCTTTTCCATTTTCATCCAAATAAGAATTTTTCTTGATAGCACTATGATAAATTAATGGCTGCTTACTAATCTCTTCAATAGCATCAATTGTAAACAAATTACACATAACATGTGACTCACCATATCTTAGTTCGCCATCATCATCAATCTCTTCAGCCATTTTTTCTGGCAATTCTGAATACTCAATAACTTTAGGATGCCCATTCATTTTACAAAAAACTCCAACCTTTTCATGTGGATTTGCTTTTACTATTGATTTTGATGCTATTTGAACTCCTTTATCTATTGCAAACCCTAATAAAACAGTATCAACCATTTTTAGCAAAACATTATCAACACTACCAATAAATACCCATTCAACTCCTCTTTCTTTCATATCAGCCAAAGCTCCTGAAAGTCTTAAAGATGCAAAAGTTCCACCATTTCCATCAGATGCTAATTTTACTAATTTATTTTTACCTATTAGCAATTTTCCATCTAAGCTAACTAGTGGTAATTCCCCTTGCACAAATAATGTTACATAATTTTTGTCATATCCAAAATAATTATTTTTTTCTAGAAATTGATATGTTTCATCATGATTTTCCTTGCTAGTCATTATATACCATGGTATAGTTGTTTGATACCTTTTATTTGCTTCTTTTAAATTGTCAACTAATATTTCAAAAAGATATTTTCCTTTTCCATAAACATCTAATCTAAAAGTTCCTTTTGGACCTGGATGTTCTAATCTACTTCCTTGTCCTCCAGCCATTGTAACAACTGCATACTTTCCACTTGAAACTATACTTCCCCCTAAGTCAGCTAACTCTTCCCTTTGTATAATATTCATTTTTTGTTTATCTATGTAATCTATTTTTTCTATTTTATTTTCTTTTATTTCTACTGGTTTTTTAGCATTTTCATACAATTCAGTTAATTGATGAAAATCTATTTTTAAAATTTGATTTTCCAATTCTTCTTTTTCTTGTGGATTCAAATTTTCAAGAAATTTTATTATATGTTCTTGCCCATATTCTTTTAATATAGCAATTACTTCTTGTTCTTTATCCATTTAATCTCATTCCTTTCTCAAGGCATAGACTCGGTTTGAAAAATTTAAAATTTTTTAACATTGTCACCTAATGATTTTACTATTACTACATCTTATTCTACATTTTTTTAATTGTGTAATTTTTTCATACAAAATTATAGAAATTTGGCTTAATTTTACCACACTTATTTGAATTTTGCAAATTTTTTTTCAAACTTGTAATATATATCAATCAAAATAAATATAAATGAAGTAAAGTAATTTTGTACAAACATTTTCTTATGAAGTTGAAGGAGGTATATAGATGGAAAATACAAGATTGTATCAAGACATCGCAAAAAGGACCGATGGGGATATATATGTTGGGGTGGTTGGTCCTGTAAGAACTGGTAAATCCACATTTATAAAAAACTTTATGGATTTATTAGTCATTCCTAACATTGATAATGAATACAAAAAAGAAAGAGCAAAAGATGAGCTACCACAAAGTGCTGGTGGAAAAACTATTATGACTACAGAACCCAAATTTGTGCCAAATGAGGCCATAGAAATCACATTAGATAACAACCTAAAATTTAAAACTAGACTAGTTGATTGTGTTGGATATCTAGTAGATAATGCTATTGGATATTTAGAAGATGACATGCCTAGAATGGTCAAAACTCCATGGTCAGAAGAAGAAATTCCTTTTGAAAAAGCCGCAGAAATAGGCACCAAAAAAGTAATTGAAGAACACTCAACTATTGGCATTTTAGTCACAACAGATGGAACTATTACAGATATTCCTCGTGAAGACTATATAAAAGCAGAAGAAAGAGTTGTTAGTGAATTAAAGGCTTTAAATAAACCTTTTGTTATTGTTCTAAATTCTTATGACCCAAATGATTCTAAGACACAAGAATTGGCCAGAACTTTGGCAGATAAATATACATGTAGTGTAATTCCTATGAATTGCTCAAATTTGAATATAGAAGATATAAACACTATTTTTTCTAAGGTACTTTACGAATTTCCTGTTGAAAGAATTGCTATAAAATTTCCAAGATGGATAGATGGTTTAGATTTTAATCATTCCTTAAAATCAGAATTAATAAATGAAATTAAAGATGCCTTTTCTGATATTAAAGTTTTGCGTGATGTTTCTTCTTGCACTCAAAAAATTGCAAAAACTAACATTATTGAAAATACAACTGTGCAAAACATTCAACTAGGTTCTGGTTTTGTTAATATAAAAATTGACTTGAAAGAAAATCTATTTTATTCTGTTCTTTCTGAAATTACTGGTGTTGATGTTCAAAACGAAGGTGATTTGTTTGGAATTATACGTGAGCTTTCTTCTACTAAAAAACGTTATGATAAAATCGCTTATGCCTTAGATGAAGTTGATAGAAAAGGTTATGGTATAGTTACTCCTTCTATTGATGAACTTGAACTAGAAGAACCTGAAATGGTTAAACAAGGCTCTCGCTTTGGTGTTAAATTACGTGCTAATGCACCTTCTATTCACATGATAAAAACTAATGTAACTACTGAAGTTTCTCCTATTGTCGGCTCTGAAAAACAGTCTGAAGAATTAGTTAATTATTTGCTTTCTGAATTCGAAAGTGATCCTAAAAAAATCTGGGAGTCTAACATTTTTGGCAAAAGTCTCCATGAACTTGTTAATGAGGGCTTGCAAACTAAACTTTCTAAAATGCCTGAAGATGCTCAACTTAAACTTCAAGAGACTCTAGAACGCATCGTTAATGAGGGCTCTGGTGGATTAATTTGTATTATTCTTTGATAAATGTTAAAAATGTAAAGCAAATTATTTATTTTTTTAAATTTGCTTTACATTTTTTCAAACATTTACAACTTTTTATAGAAATTCATTATTTTTCATATACTTGTATTAATATTTTTATAATTTACTCTTTCATATTTTTCCATATCTATTCTTTCAAATTTTTCCTTCTAAGTTGACCACAAGCAGCATCAATATCTGAACCAAGTTCCCTTCTAATTGTAGCAACAATACCATGATCATTTAAGTAATCTCTAAACTTCATAATATTTTCATTTGTAGACTTACTATATTGACCATTTTCAATCTTATTAATAGGAATCAAATTAACATGGCATAACATACCTTTTAACAACTTAACCAATTCTTTAGCATCATCTAAATTATCATTATTATCTTTAGCCAACGCATATTCAAAAGAAATACGACGATTAGTTTTAGCAATGTAATCTTTACAAGCCTGAATCAACTCTTCTATTGGATACGCATTATTTATAGGCATCATTGCACTTCTTTTTTCATTATTTGTAGCATGTAAAGAAATAGACAAAGTACATTGAATATTTTCATCAGCCAATTGATAAATTTTAGGCACCAATCCACTTGTAGAAACACTAATATGTCTAGCACCAATATTAAGTCCTTTAGGATTATTAATAATATGTATAGCATTAACAACATTATCATAATTATCCAAAGGTTCACCAATTCCCATAAACACAACATTTGAAATACGAATATTTTGGTCTTGCTCAACAGCAATAATTTGTTCAACAATTTCCCCACTAGTCAAACTTCTTATAAAATTTATCCCAGTAGATGCACAAAACTTACATCCCATTTTGCAGCCTATTTGTGAAGAAACACAAATACTATAACCATGATGATAACTCATAAGCACAGTTTCTATAGCATTTCCATCTAACACATCAAACAAATATTTAATTGTGCCATCTTTAGACTCTTGCTTTTTTAAAATATTATAATTGCAAATTGTATAATTTTGCTTTAATTTCTCTCTTAAATCTAAAGACAAATTTGTCATTTCATCAAAACTTTTTACTTTTTCCTGATATAACCATTTGAATATCTGTTCTGCTCTAAATGGTTTCTCATTAATAGTTTGTAACTCTTTTTTCAATTCTTCTAAATTATAATCTTTTATATTTTTCATTTTTTAATCCTTTCCTAAGGTGTTTTTGGGGACGGACTCAAAAAACACCTTTATCATTTAGCCACTCTACCATAAAAAACATCATCTTTTTATTTGAGGTGTTTTTTGAGTCCGTCCCCAAAAACACCTCAGCCTAAATGAAATTTCCTAACAAGAGTATCTTTTATATCTCTAGCACATAAGCAAACTGTAACTAAGAAATTTACAACAGAAACACCCATAGAGACAAAACCAAGAACTCTAAATCTAACTAATCCTTGCAAAATAAAATAAAGTGGAAGCATACTCAAAAAGCAAATAACAAGTTGAAAAACAGCATATCTAATATATTTTTTATGACTAACTAAAGTTAATACAAGCATTGTAATATTTGCAACAATTAAAACAATAGGTATAGCTAAGCTCATAGCCCAACCATGATTTCCTGTTTTATAATCAATATAAGATGTTAGAAATGAAATTGCAAAAGTCTCTAAAAGTACATAACTAGCAATATTTGTATTGTGGTTGATAGCATAAAGTACATTAACCCAAATATATAAAATTCCAGCATTTGCTAAACCTGCCCAATGTACACCAGGTGTAGCAAAATGATTAATTAATATAAGAATTCCACCTACAGCAACTGAAATCAATATTGCTATTATAATCATTAAATCTGATTTTTTACTACTTAATTTCTGTGGATACAACATCTAAAACACCATTACTTTCTATACATATATTAATTCCTTTATCTGTTAGGAATTTGTAAAATTCTTTTTCAATATCACAATTATTCAAAATTGAAGTAAAAGTAAATACAATTTCATTTTCAAAAGAACATGCCGAACATTTTATTTTTTCAACAGGGTCAGGTGACATAAGCATCAAAAAATGTTCAATATATTTTTGATATTTTCCTATAATACCTATTCTACCAATATTAGAAAAAGTCATTGTTGTATATTTTCTAATCTCACTATAACTTAGTCTTACAATAGGCTTTTTAAGTACTAAAGGTATTGACTTTATAAAAGGATTTGTACCAAGTCTAACATTTGCAGACATAGTTTTTTGAATCTCCTCTTGAGTAAGTTTACTTTCAAAATCTTTTTTTACAAATTTTAAAATTTTATCAAATTTCAATTTATCTTTTTCTACAATATTTTGTTGATTAGCTTCTACTGTAATATAAGAAAAGAAATTGCTTATAGTTTTTGAAGAAAAATATCTTTTCAAATTAACAGGAACACATATCTTTATAGGTCTTTTCATTTGATTACTTTTACTATATTTTTGAAAATTTGCATTATAAATACAATAAATCAAAACTGCCGTTAAATATTGAGTAACAGTACAATCACATTTTTTTGTCTCTTCTTTTAACATATTTAAATCAATTATTTCATGAATAACAGATACTGCTCCTAAGCTTATTTCTCTACCTTTTAAACAATAAGCTTTTTGAGTAAAACGCTTATCCTTAGCCTTTTTATCATAATTTGTAATATAACTATCCTCAACTGTATAATCTGCTTTTCTATATCTTCTTTGCTCTTCCTTAAAGTCCTCTGGATGTGCCAATTCCAAATATGTATACACAATTTCTCTAAAAAATACAGTACCATTATTGCCATCAGTTAAAGTATGGAAAATATCTATATTGATTTTTTTATCAAAATATGTAACTTTAAATAAATATTCATTATTTGTTTTAGGATTTATATATTTACATGGATACTCCTTCTCTTCTTCAATTATTGGCTCTTTTGTATTATGCTCAAAATAGTTCCAGAAAAAACCATCCTTTAATTTTACTTTAAATGATTTATATTTTTCTAGTGCTATTTTTACCGCTTTTTCCAATATTTCTGGATTTATCTTTTCCTTTAAAACTACAGATAATCTAAAAACATTACTATATTTTTTACCTGTAGATATAGGAAATATTTTAGCAGAATTATCTAATTTTCTCCATTCTAAAGTATCTCTCTTTTTATATCTCATTTTTCTCAATCCTTTCTAAACACATTCTAATGAAGTCAAAATTGTAATTATTTTCCAACAAGCCTAGATAAACTCTTCCCAAACAATATTAGCCAAATCCAAACCTCTCCTGCTCAACCTAATCTGATTCAAATCAACCACAAGTAAGCCCTCATCAACTAATTTTTGGATTTCCTTTCTAAACAAAAACAGCGGATTCTGAGCAAATTTAGCCTTAAAAGCACTAATATCAACGCCATCAAGTTTTCTCAAGCCCAAAAGCATAAACTCTTTTTGCTGATTCTCTAAACTCTGCACTTCATCAATAATCCTAAGCTTTTCAAAGCTCTCAGACAAATACTGTTGCAAACTATTTGTATTAGAAAATCTTTTTCTATCAAAATACGAATGAGCAGCAACGCCAAATCCCAAATACTCTTTTTGTTCCCAGCAATTAGTATTATGAATTGCCTGTTTTCCAGGCAAGCAAAAATTAGAAATTTCATAATGTTTATAACCTTTTTGTTCCAAAGTATTTTTTACATACGAATACTGATTTCTTTCCTCTTCATCTGTTGGCAACACAATTTTTCCATCATTTAGCAACTTTTCCATTGGAGTATTTTCCTCAACTATTAAAGAATACACCGAAACATGTTGAGGTCTAGGATTCAAATTAGTTATATTTTCAATGCTTTCCTTTATATCTGATATTGTCTGATTTGGCAAACCAATCATCAAATCCACACTAATATTTTTAAAGCCCAGATCAACTGCCATATTATAAGTATCCAAAAAATCTTGATATGTATGGATTCTTCCTATTGATTTCAATAATGAATCATTTGTTGTCTGCAAACCTATACTTAATCTATTAACACCAGCCTCCAAATAATCTTCCAGCTTTTTTCTAGTAACAGTACCTGGATTAACTTCTATTGTAACCTCTTGTATATCATTATTTAAACTATTCATAAAATTCCTTTTTGTCTCATCTAATACTGCAACATTATCAGCTTTTGGCTTAGCAGAAATCACATCTTTAATTTTATGCAATATTCGTTTTATTAGCTTACTATCTATTGCAGAAGGTGTACCTCCACCAATATACACAGTTGTTACCTTACAATTATTTATTATTTGTTTTGCATCATCTATTTCTTCTAATATTTTTTTTACATATTCCTCTTGCATCTCTAACTTATTTGGATACGAAATAAAATCACAATAAGCACATTTTTTTATGCAAAATGGTATGTGTACATATATTCCCAACTCTTTTTCCATTTTACCTCCAATTTCTAGACAGCTCTTAATGTTTTTGGGAACAGAGTCAAGAAACACCTTTTAATCAATCTGTTGCCTCAAAATATTAGCTTTTTTATTTTGGGTGTTTTTTGGGTCCGTCCCCAAAAACACCCAAAATTTTTTTCAAGCGATAATTAACTCCAGATTTTCCAATTGGATTCCTCAAACGTTTTCCCAGCTCTGCCAATGACATATTAGGATACTCCAAACGTAGCAAAGCTACTTCTTTTAAATCCTCATCAAGTTTATTAAATTCGCCTGTTTCCTGCAATTTTTTAATCGCATTTATTTGTTCTACAGCTGCATTTAATGTTTTATTTAAATTAGCTGTTTCACAATTTACAATTCTATTAACTTTTCCCCTCATCTCTTTTTGTATACGAATATCTTCAAATTTCATCATAGCCTTATTAGCTCCTACAAGTGCTAAAAAATTTGAAATTGATTCTGCCTCTTTCAAATATATTGATGTCTTGTTTTCTATATCTAATTCTTTAACATATATAGCAAAAACACTTTCTAATAATTCTTTTATATATTGGGTGTTTTCTCTTGAAGAAAATACTATTTCTAAATGATAACTATTTTCTGGATTATTAATTGAACCTGCTCCTAAGAAAGCTCCCCTTATTATAGATTTTGCATTTTCCTCTTTTTTCTTTTTTGGCTCTTCTGTTCCATTTTCCAACTTTATATCTCGATATAATACACTAGTCTTATTTTTATCATCAAATTCTAATAAAAAAGGGATATCTTTAACTTTTAACTTTATAACAAACATATTACCTTCAATATCAATTTGATGGTTTATATCCAAATTTAACAATAATTTAGAATATCTATTTATATTATACTCACTTTCTGTTGCATACCTTAGAACTCTGTTTTTTTGTATTGTTGCATGATTAGTAAGTAAATATCCTATCAATTCATATTTTACCAATTCTTTATTAGCCAATGTATTTAATTTACTTAACTCTTCTTTTAATTCTGATGAAAAAGACATCATTTCTCCTTCCTTTCAGATTTTTTTGCAATAATTACTCTATCATTTCCACATAAATCTTTTTTACAATATATATTTTGATATTTTCCACTATTGCTTAATAAATTTTGAACTTCATTTTTTTGATTATATCCTATTTCAAAACATAAATATCCATTTGATTCCAAATATGATGACGCTTTATTTATTATTTTTTTATAAAAATCTAATCCATCTTCTCCACCATCTAAAGCTATTATAGGTTCTTTTTGAACTTGTTTGTCCAAATTTTCTATCACATTTCTTTCAATATATGGCGGATTTGAAACTATCAAATTATATTTTTTATTAGGAACTTTACTAAACAAATCAGAATTTATTATATTAACTCTACCTTCAACTTTATTCTTTACTATATTTTTCTTTACTACTTCTAAAGCTCCAGAACTTATATCAACAGCATCTACTATACATTTTTCCACATTTTTAGCTAAAGCAATTGCTATTGCTCCACTTCCTGTACACATATCTAATATTTGTATATTTTCTGCTTTGATATTCTGTAATATATTTATTACTTCTTCAACTAATATTTCTGTATCTTGCCTTGGTATCAAAACATCTTGATTTACATATAGTTCCAAATTCATAAATTCTTTTTTATTAGTTATATATTCTATTGGATTATTCTCTAATAATTTTTCTATTTCAAAAAAATATTCTTTTTCCTGTTCATAATCTAATTGATTTAAATCATTTACAATTATATATTGCCTATTTTGTCCTAAAACATTTTCCATTATCATCTTTGATTTTAATGTTGCATCTTCTATATTTTTTTCTTTTAGCATATTCATCCCTGTTTTTATAGCTTCCCTTATATTCATCACTAAAATCCTTTCTTTTACATAATTGCATTATTTCTATCTATTTTACTAAAATTTTGCTAAAAAATCAAGGTTTTTGGCTTATTAAGCCAAACATTCTAAGGAAGTCCATAAAACCTTCTTAGAATACAAAAAATCCCCGCCTTAGCCGTAAGATGTCTTGAATTTTTAAGGACCTGTTCCTAAAAACAGGTGGGTGCCTACCAAAATATTCATGGGCTTCTCACAATTCAAATGGTGAGCATGCACGCCATATTTACGAGATTGGCCCCTCTTCTATACTTGTTGGTTCTAAAAATTCTGTCTACACGTACTATGCAGGGTAAATTAATAACTATTTAATTATATAACTTTGAAAATTCTTCGTTCTATTTTTATGTTATTTTTATTTTAACACAACTTTATTTTTTATACAAATTTTTATTCTTTCAAAAAAATATGTTTATCTCTTTCTATATTAGTTTATCTCTCTTTTTCATATACTATTCTCTCTTTTTCTCTTTTTTTTAGATTTGAATCTACACAGTTAAGTTTAGACTAGACTCTCCTACTATCTCTATTGCTCTACTTCAACTGTGAATGTAGATGGTAGAGAAACTAGGGGGCCAACACCGTCCGCATCGCCATAGTGGATGCCGTACAAGTAAGCGTAGTTACCGTTCACACTGCACACAATGCCAGAGCCGCTAGACGAAGGAGAAGCCAGCCACCAATTTGTATCTGATTTTGCATACATACTGTTATATCCTGTATTATCTATTGTATTTACATTTGTAGAATATCCGTCATTTTGTTCTTTTCCATCTATTTTGTATATATAACCTGGTACGTATTTTATAGAATATTCTGTACTTAGTCCGCGTTTTGCTGTTACATTGTTATGTGCTACATCATTATATGATGCTACATACATTTCTGCACTTGGTCC
>ENA-ORUQ01001835-ORUQ01001835.1-human-gut-metagenome-genome-assembly--contig:-NODE-1835-length-18757-cov-3.484814_pt1 | contig 18757 bp, 15 predicted proteins | sample MGYA00242081_ERZ509211 | MGnify/ENA primary metagenome ERZ509211 (study PRJEB26280, sample SAMEA2338785) | human gut metagenome | biome: human gut; feature: human-associated habitat; material: faeces...
ATATAATCATATTTCTAATTTAGAAGATTTCAAAAATAAAATTAGTCTCTATGGTTGGAAACAATTAGAAGAAAAAATGCTTCTTTCTATTGTTGGGGAAAGTGGCTATGAAGCTATAAAATGTATAGCATATGCTTTTTATGATTATGCAACAGAAAATAAAGGAATCTTCGAAGCAATGCTTTGGTACAATAAATATATGACAGAAGAGGGAAATCAAGTAACACATAATACTTTTGATATACTTTTTAAAATACTTAGGAAGCAAAATTTAAGTGATGAAACGATAAACCATTTTATTAGAACACTTAGAGGTTTTTTAGAAGGCTATGTACTACTTGTAAATCACCGAGCTTTTGGACATCCTCTTTCTATTCAAAAAAGTTTTGATTTTTCATTAAATATTTTAATCAATGGTGTGAAAAATATGGAGGGGAAATAGATGGAAGAATACATAAATATCACTTTAGATAATATTGATCAAGAACATATTTGTTGTGCTATAAGTGAAAAAAACATTTTGAAGGTGTTTTTAATAAAAAGGAATGGTTAAAAAAGAGGATAACAGAAGGTCATGTTTTTAGAAAACTTAATGTTCAAGGGAAAGTATTTGTTGAATATGCACCTCTAGAAAAAGCATGGGTTCCTATCGAAGGTAATGGTTTTCTATATATTTATTGTTTATGGGTTTCGGGAAAATTTAAAGGTCAAAGTTATGGTAAGCAATTATTGGAATATGTTATTAATGATGCTAAAAAGAAAGGAAAACAAGGTGTTTGTGTAATATCTTCTAAAAAGAAGAAATCTCATCTGGCAGATAAAAAATTCTTTTTAAAATATGGATTTGAAGTTGTTGATCAAATTGAAGATTATGAATTATTATCGTTATCTTTTAATCATCAAAAACCTTTTTTTTGTAAAAGTGTTAAACAAATGATGATTGATTCAAATCATATAACAATATATTATTCACCACAATGTCCTTTTACATTAAATTGTATACATGAAATTAAAGAATACATAAAAGATTGTAATATACAAGTTGATTTTATTAAAATTGATACTTTGGAAAAAGCAAAAAACATACCATGTATTTTTAATAATTGGGCAGTTTTTAAAAATGGAAAATATGTTTCACATATTTTGTTAAATAAAAAAGGTTTTGAAAAATTATTAAATGATTAAAAAGAATGATAGATTGTTGGAAAATTGATTTTTAGGTAAAATAAAAAATATTTTGGTGTTGCTAAAAGAGACATTTTTTGATATTATGCAGTTAAGTTATACGACTGACGGAAGTGGAATAAACCACAGGGAGTATAATCGTGTAAAAGAGTCGACCGTCTGGGCTAAGAATAGTCTGGATGAGTGGGCTCTTTTTTTGGTTGATAGGTAAAATAACTAGTTTCACATATTGTCTTGTAATATAATGAAAGTGGTTAATAGAATCAATCAAAAAGAAAAAAAGAAAGGATGAACGACAATGTTAACTGATGTAGAAATTGCACAAAGTGCAAAGATGAAACCGATTGTTGAAATTGCTCAAAAAGTTGGTTTAGATGAGGATGATTTAGAATTATATGGAAAATATAAAGCAAAGATTTCTCTTGAAGCTATTAAAAAACTAGATCAAAACGAAGACGGAAAATTGATCTTAGTAACAGCAATTAATCCAACACCGGCAGGTGAAGGGAAAACCACAACAATGATTGGATTATCACAAGCACTTAACAAATTAGGAAAGAAATCTGTAGTTGCAATGCGTGAGCCATCGCTTGGTCCATGTTTTGGAATCAAAGGTGGAGCTGCAGGTGGAGGATACGCACAAGTTGTTCCAATGGAAGATATCAACCTTCATTTTACAGGAGATATTCATGCAATCACTGCTGCAAACAACTTAATTGCAGCCATGCTTGATAATTCCATTCATCAAGGAAATCCACTTAATATCGATGTAAGACAAATCGTTTGGAAACGTGTGGTCGATTTAAACGATCGTGCATTACGTCATACTGTTTGTGGACTTGGTGGTAAAGTAAACGGGGTTCCTCGTGAAGATGGATTTGATATTACCGTTGCTAGTGAAGTTATGGCAATTCTTTGTTTAGCGACTTCTTTAGAAGATTTAAAACAAAGAGCTGCAAAAATGATTGTCGCTTATACTTATGATGGAAAACCAGTTACTGTTGATGATATTGAAGCAACAGGAGCGGTAACACTTTTATTAAAAGATGCGATTAAACCAAATTTAGTTCAAACTTTAGATCACACACCAGTATTTGTTCATGGGGGTCCATTTGCAAATATTGCTCATGGATGCAACTCAGTTATGGCTACTCAACTTGCTGTCAAGTTAGGGGATTATGCGATTACTGAAGCTGGATTTGGTGCTGATTTAGGAGCTGAAAAATTCTTAGATATTAAATGTCGTCAAGCAAATTTAAATCCTGAAGCAGTTGTTATTGTTGCAACTGTTCGTGCTTTAAAAATGCATGGTGGTGTTGCTAAAAAAGATTTAGGAAATGAAAATTTGGAAGCTTTAAAAGCTGGTTTAGGAAATCTAGAAAAACATATTGAAAATATTGCAAAATTCGATTTACCTTGTGTTGTTGCAATTAATGCTTTTCCAACAGACACAGAAGCGGAACTTCAATTATTAAATGAATGTTGCAAGAAGCTTGGTGTTGAAGTAGCTATTAGTAAGGTTTGGGAAAAAGGTGCTGATGGTGGAATCGAACTTGCTGAAAAATTATTAAATATTTTAGAAACAAAAGAAGCCAATTATCATCCACTTTATGATTTAGATTTGCCAATTGAAACAAAGATTGAAACAATCGTTAAAGAAATCTATGGTGGAGATGGTGTTGAATTTACAAAGAAAGCAAAAAATAAAATTAAAAAATATACTGAACAAGGGTTAAGCCAATTACCAATTTGTGTTGCAAAAACACAATACTCATTATCGGATCAAGCATCCTTACTTGGTCGACCAACAGGATTTACTGTTAAAATCAATGATATTATCCCATCTGCAGGAGCAGGATTCTTGGTGGCTATATCTGGTGATATTATGCGCATGCCAGGACTTCCAAAACGTCCAGCTGCCGTCAATATGGATATTGATGAAGATGGAAAAATTATAGGTTTATTCTAAAAGGAGAGAAAGATGAAAGTTGCTATTATTATGGGTTCAACTTCTGATTTACCTAAAGTTGAACCAGCTATTTCAATTTTAAAAAATTATGGTGTTGAAGTGAATGTTCGTTGTTTATCTGCTCATAGAGCGCATTTAGGACTTTCTAGTTTCATTAAAGAAACAGAAACGGATGGAACAGAAGTTATTATTACAGCTGCAGGAATGGCAGCAGCCCTTCCAGGTGTGGTGGCTAGTCAAACAGTTTTACCAGTTATTGGTGTTCCAATTGCAGGAAGTAATTTAGACGGAATGGATGCTTTATTATCCATTGTTCAAATGCCTTCGGGTATTCCAGTAGCGACTGTTGCTATTAATGGAAGTAAAAATGCAGCTTATTTAGCACTTCAAATTATGGCTATTAAACATAGTGAAATCAAAGAAGGGCTACTTAAAGAAAGAAAACAAATGGAAGCTGACGCAATGAAAGCTAACGATGAAGTCATAGAAAAATACAAATAGGGGGAAAAGAAAAATGGCAGAATTATTGTATGAAGGAAAAGCAAAACAAGTTTACAAAACAGACAAGGAAGATGAATATTTAATTCATTATAAAGATGATGCAACAGCAGGTAACGGTGTTAAGCATGATAAGTTTGAGGGTAAAGGTGTTTTAAATAATACAATCTCTTGTATTATCTTTGATATGTTAGAAGAAGCTGGAATCAAAACACACATGATTAAAAAATTAAATGAAAGAGATATCTTAGTTAAAAAAGTAGATATCTTCCCATTAGAAGTTATTATTAGAAATATTACAACTGGATCTTTCTGTAAAAGATTAGGGGCACCTGAAGGAATTGTTTTAGATGAACCAATCTTTGAAATGAGTTATAAAAATGATGAATATGGTGATCCATTAATCAATGATGATCACGCTGTTGCGCTAAAACTTGCAACAAGAGAAGAATTAGCATACATCAAAGAAACAACATTAAAAATCAATGAATTATTAAAAGAATTCTTCTTATCAATGAATTTAAAACTTGTTGATTTTAAAATTGAATTTGGTAAAACAGCTGATGGTACAATTTTATTAGCTGATGAAATTTCACCAGATTCATGTCGTTTATGGGATGTTGATACAAACCAAAAATATGATAAAGATGTATTTAGACAAGATATTGGAGATTTAATTGAAACTTATAAAGCAGTTCTAGCAAGAATGCAAAATAAATAATTAAGGAGAACAAAGATGGATTACAAAAAAGCTGGAGTCGATATTGAAGCAGGTTATAAATCAGTAGAATTAATGAAAGAACATGTTAAAAAAACAATGCGTCCTGAAGTTTTAGGAGGACTTGGTGGTTTTGCTGGTGCTTTTGATTTAAGTGGAATTAAAAATATGGAAGAACCGGTTTTATTATCAGGAACAGATGGTTGTGGAACAAAAGTAAAACTAGCTTTTGTGATGGATAAACACGATACAATTGGTATTGATGCCGTTGCGATGTGTGTCAATGATATTGCTTGTTCTGGAGGAGAACCACTTTTCTTCTTAGATTATATTGCTTGTGGTAAAAACTATCCCGAAAAAATTGCTTCCATTGTAAGTGGTGTTGCAGAAGGGTGTTTACAATCTGAATGTGCTTTAGTTGGTGGTGAAACTGCTGAACATCCTGGTTTAATGCCTGAAGATGATTATGATTTAGCAGGTTTTGCTGTGGGTGTTGTTGATAAAAAAGATATTATTGATGGTTCAACAATTAAAGCAGGAGATACACTTATTGGTATTGCTTCAAGTGGTGTTCATTCAAATGGTTTTTCACTTGTTAGAAAAGTGTTTGAAATGACAAAAGAATCATTAGATACATACTATGATGAATTAGGAAAAACTTTAGGAGAAGCTTTAATTGAACCAACACGTATTTATGTTAAAGCTTTAAAAAATGTAAAAAATGCGGGTGTTAGAATTAAAGGATGCTCTCATATTACAGGTGGAGGTTTCTTTGAAAATGTACCTAGAATGCTTCCTGAAAATGTAAGAGCAATCATTAAAAAAGAAAGTTATCCAGTACCAGCTTTATTTGATTTAATTCAAAAAAATGGAAATATTGAAGAACATATGATGTACAACACATTCAATATGGGTCTTGGTATGGTAATTGCAGTTAATCCAGAAGATGTTGAAACAACAATGAAAGCTATTGAAGAAGCAGGAGATAAATGCTACGTTGTTGGAAATATCGTTGAAGGAGATAAGGGCGTGGATTTATGCTAAAATTTGCAGTCTTTGTCTCTGGTGGGGGAACAGATTTACAATCTATTATTGATGCTAAAAACGAAGGAAAGATCAATGGCAAAATTGCCCTTGTTCTTTCGAATCGTCAAAAGGCTTATGGTTTACAAAGAGCTAAAGATGCTGGTATTGAAACGGCAGTTGTTAAAAAAGATGATGCTTTGATTGTAAAGATGTTAAAAGAAAGAAATATTGATTTTATTGTATTGGCTGGTTATCTAGCAATTTTAACGGATGAGTTAATCGATGCATATCCAAATAAAATTATGAACATTCATCCTTCCCTTATTCCCTCTTTTTGTGGACCAGGAATGTATGGAATGCATGTTCATGAAGCTGTATTACAACGTGGTGCAAAGGTTTCGGGGGCAACCGTGCACTTTGTTTCAAATATTGTCGATGGGGGACCGATTATTAAACAAGTTGCTTGTGATATATCGGATTTAGATACAGCGGATGATATTCAAAAAAGGGTGTTAGAGATTGAACATAAATTACTACCAGAAGTTGTAGGGCTATATTGTGATAATAAGATAAAAATAATTGATGGAAAGGCAAAGGTAATTTAAATGAAAAGAGCTTTAATTTCAGTTACAAATAAAGATGGGGTTGTTGATTTTGCTAAAGGATTAGTAGAATTAGACTTTGAAATTGTATCGACAGGAGGTACAATGAAAGTTTTACAAGAAAATGGGGTTTCTTGTATTGCAATTGATGATGTGACAGGATTTCCTGAAATGCTAGATGGACGTGTTAAAACACTTCATCCAATGGTTCATGGAGGACTTTTATATCGTCGTGATTTACCTAGTCATGTTGAAACAATTAAAAAACATGGTATTCGTCCAATTGATTTAGTATGTGTCAACTTATATGAATTTGAAAAAGCTTTAAAAGCTGGTAAAGATTTACCAGATATGATTGAAAATATTGATATTGGTGGGCCATCAATGATTCGTTCAGCAGCAAAAAACTTTAAAGATGTTTTAATTGTTACGGATCCAAAAGATTATGACAATGTTTTAGATGCGATTAAAAATGATACAACTGATTTTGATTTTAGAATGAATCTTGCTTATAAAGCATTCTCTATGACAGGTGCTTATGATGCAATGATTTCAAGATACTTTGCAGATCAAGTTGGAGATCAATTCCCAGATACATTAAATCTTTCATTAAAGAAAGTAGAACATTTACGTTATGGCGAAAACTCTCAACAAGCAGCAAATAAATATGAAGATAGTTATGTTCAAAAATCATTGTTAGATTATGAACAACTTCATGGTAAAGAAATTTCATTTAACAATGTAAACGATTTATATGGAGCGGTTGCACTTGTTAGAGAATTTGGTAATCAAATCGTTACAGCTGCCATCAAACATTCAACTCCTTGTGGTGTTGCTATTGGAAATACAGGTTATGATTCTTATATGAAAGCCTATGAAGCTGATCCTCAATCTATCTTTGGTGGAATCGTTGCTGTTAACTATAAAATCGATAAAGCAACAGCTGAACAAATGCATAAGATTTTTTTAGAAATCGTAGCTGCACCAGATTTTGATGATGATGCTTTAGAAATCTTAAAGAAAAAGAAAAACTTACGTATTTTAAAACTTAATAATTTAGAAGCACGCGGTGCCAAATATGATATTAAATATCTAGAAGGAAAAGTATTAGTTCAAGAATTAAATACAAAAATGATTGATGAAATGAAAGTTGTGACAAATGCACAACCTACAAAAGAACAACTTACAGATATGGAATTTGGTATGAAAGTTGTTAAATATGTAAAATCAAATGCTATCTGTATTGTTAAAAATGGTGTAACACTTGCTATTGGCGGTGGTCAAACATCAAGAGTGTGGGCTTTAGAAAATGCAATTCATAACAATCCTGATAAAGATTTCAAGGGTTCAGTTCTTGCTTCAGATGCTTTCTTCCCATTCAATGACTGTGTTCAAGTCGCTGCAGATGCAGGTATTCAAGCAATTATTCAACCAGGTGGTTCAATTAGAGATCAAGATTCAATTGATTTATGTAATGAAAAAAATATCCCTATGGTATTTAGCGGATATAGACACTTTAGACACTAGGAGGCTTATATGAAAGTTCTTGTAATCGGTAGTGGTGGTCGTGAACATGCGATTGCTTATAAATTAAAACAAAGTCCAAAAGTAACTGAACTTTATGCAATACCAGGAAATCCTGGTATTGCAAGTTTAGGTACATGTGTACCTGGTTCAGTAGAAGATAATGAATTTATTGTTGATTTTATTCAAAAAAATCAAATTGATTTAACTGTCATCGGTCCAGAAGTTCCTTTATGTAATGGACTTGCTGATGATATTGAAAAAGCAGGTTATAAAGCTTTTGGTCCTCAAAAAAAGGCGGCAACTTTAGAAGGAAGTAAAGCTTTCTCTAAAGATTTTATGGTCAGACATCATATTCCTACAGCAAAATATGTCGAAGTGACTGATTTTGAAAAAGCATGCAAAGAAGTTGATCATTTTGATTTTCCGTTAGTTATCAAAGCAGATGGTCTTGCTGCTGGAAAAGGTGTTGTCATTGTTGAAAACAAAGAAGATGCCATATCTACTTTAAAAGACATGATGGTTGATGGTGCTTTAGATGGTGCCGGAAGTAAAGTTGTCTTAGAAGAATTCTTGACAGGATTTGAATGTTCTTTACTTTGTTTTACTGATGGTAAAACAATTGTACCAATGGTTTCAGCAAAAGATCATAAACAAATCTTTGATGGAAATAAAGGACCTAATACGGGTGGTATGGGAACTGTTTCTCCAAATCCATTTTTACCAGAAGGTATGGATGAAGTCTTGAAAAAAGATATTCTTGATCCATTTATGCAAGGACTTAAAGATGATCAAATGGATTATCGTGGTGTTGTTTTCATTGGTTTAATGATTGAAAATAACCAAGCAAAAGTTCTTGAATTCAATGTCCGTTTTGGTGATCCTGAAACACAATCAATCCTTCTTCGTTTAGAGAGTGATCTCTATGAAATCATGGATGCTTGTGCTACTTATACTTTAGATCAAGTTGAAGTTAAATGGTCTGATGACCATGTGGCCTGTCTTGTACTTGCAAGTGGAGGTTATCCAGGAAAATACGATAAAGGAATTGAAATTAAAAATATTGACAAAGTAAGTGATGATATTGTTGTTTTCCATGCGGGAACAGCTTTAAAAGATGGTAAACTTGTCACAAATGGTGGACGTGTTTTAAATGTATGTGCAAGAGGTGCAAATTTACAAGAAGCACTTGCGAAAGTCTATGAAACTGCTACAATTATTACATTCGATGGTATGTACTATCGTCATGATATTGGACTTAGATAGGAGAGAACTCTATGACAAATGTAAGAAGAATTTATGTAGAAAAAAGAAAAGAATATGCAACAGAAGCGCATGAAATTCAAACAAACCTTGTTGAACAATTAGGTTTAACAATTCATTCGCTTCGTATTGTTCATCGCTATGATGTACAAGGAATTAGTGAAGAAATCTTACAACAAGGAATTACTACAATTCTTGCTGAACCAATGGTGGATCATGTTTATGATGAAACATTTCCAATGAATGAAAAAGAATCTGTTTTCGCAATTGAATTTTTACCAGGTCAATATGATCAACGTGCTGATTCATGCGAACAATGTTTCCAAATTCTAACAGGAACATCTTCAACAAAAGTAAGATGTGCCAAACTTATTGTAGTAGATATTGATAAAAATGAAGAAGTTTTAAATCAAATTAAACATTATTTAATAAACCCAGTTGATCAAAGAATTGCTTCTTTAGAAAAACCGGAACATTTAAATGATGAAACACCTGATATTAAACCTGTACCAACTTTAACAGGATTTAATGATTTAGATGAAACAGGATTAAATCAATTCTTAAAAGATAATGGAATGGCTATGAATCTTGATGATTTAAAAGTAACTCAAGATTACTTTAAAAATGAAGAACATAGAGATCCTACTGAAACAGAAATCAAAGTGTTAGATACATATTGGTCTGATCATTGTCGTCATACAACATTTGCGACAGTTATTACAGATATCGATATTCAAAATGGTGCTTTTAAAGAAATCTTAGAAAAAGATATTGAAAGCTATAAAACAAGTAGACATGCCGTTTATGGAGTGAATACGACACGACCTCTTACTTTAATGGATCTTGCAACGATTTCAATGAAAGAACTTCGAAAAAAAGGATATCTTGATGATATGGAAGTTTCTGAAGAAATTAATGCATGTTCTATTGAAATTACTGTTCATACAAATCAAGGAGATGAACAATGGTTATTAATGTTCAAAAATGAAACACATAATCATCCTACAGAAATTGAACCATTTGGGGGAGCTGCAACATGTTTAGGTGGGGCTATTCGTGACCCACTTTCAGGACGTGCTTATGTTTACCAATCAATGCGTATTACTGGAGCAGGTGATCCAAGAAAAACATTGGCAGAAACAACGCCAGGTAAATTACCACAAAGAAAAATTTGTCAAGAAGCTGCTCATGGTTTTTCAAGTTATGGTAACCAAATCGGGTTAACAACGGGTTATGTTCATGAAATTTACGATGAAGGTTATATCGCTAAACGTATGGAAGTAGGAGCTGTTGTGGCTGCTGCACCAAAAGAACAAGTAAAACGTTTAGAACCACAAAATGGACAAATCGTCTTATTAATTGGGGGACGTACAGGACGTGATGGTATCGGTGGTGCTACCGGTTCTTCAAAATCACATGACGTAAAATCTATTGAAACAGCAGGTGCTGAAGTTCAAAAAGGGAATCCTGTAGAAGAAAGAAAAATTCAAAGATTATTTAGAAATAAAGCAGTCTCAGAAAAAGTTGTTAGATGTAATGACTTTGGAGCTGGTGGGGTTTGTGTTGCCGTTGGTGAACTTGCTCCAGGACTTGATATTGATTTAGATGCTGTTTTGAAAAAATATGATGGTTTAACAGGTACAGAACTTGCTATTAGTGAATCACAAGAACGTATGGCTATTGTTGTAAATGACTATGATGTTGATTTCATTAAAGCAGAATGTGCAAAAGAAAATTTAGAAGTTGTTCAAGTTGCAACTGTCACAGGTACAAATCGTTTAGTAATGAAACACATGGGTAAAGATATTGTTAATATTTCTCGTGATTTCTTAGATGCAGCAGGAGCAAAACGTTATCAAAATATTGAAGTTGAATTACCAGACTTTGAAAGTACACCTTTTGATGAAGAAGAAAGAAATGATTTTGTTGATACAACAAAAGAAGTATTATCAAGATTATCTGTTGCTTCACAAAAAGGTCTTGTTGAAAGATTTGACTCATCTATTGGAAATGGTACAGTTTTATCTCCTTATGGTGGCCGTACATACCACAGCGAAACAGAAGGTATGGCTGCTTTAATTCCTGTTTTAGGAAAAGAAACAACAACCGCTTCTTTAATGGCTTATGGTTATAATCCTAAGATTTCTAAATGGTCACCATATCATGGAGCTATGTATGCTGTTGTTGAAAGTGTTGCTAAGATCGTTGCCATGGGTGGAAACTATCATTCAATTCGTTTTTCATTTCAAGAATATTTTGAAAAATTATTAGATGATCCAAAACGTTGGGGGAAACCTTTAGTTGCTTTACTTGGAGCCAATCGTGTTCAACAAGAATTAAAACTTCCATCAATTGGTGGTAAAGATTCAATGTCAGGAACATTTGAAAATATTTCAGTTCCACCAACACTTGTTTCTTTTGCTATTACAGCAAGTGATGTTCATGATGTTATGACACCAGAAGCAAAAGAAGCTGGACATATTTTAGCAGAAGTTCAAATTAAAAAAGATCAATTTAAAGTCTTTGATTTTGATCATTTACAAAAACAATATGATACTATCCAAGATTTAATGAAACAAAAGAAAATTTATTCAGCTTATACAGTTAAAGATGGTGGTGTGATTGAAGCTGTTTGTAAAATGGCCTTTGGTAATGGTTTAGGAGCTGCTTTCAATACAGATTATTCACTTGCTTCTTATGTTGAAAAGAATTATGGAAACATCATTGTTGAAGTAAAATCCGAAAAAGATCTTGCTGGTTTAGATTATAGAGTTGTAGCTACTTTAAATGATAGTGAAAAATTCTCTTATGGAATGGATACAATTTCTATTCAAGAAGCTTATGCAATCAATAAAGCACCATTAGAAAGTGTTTATCCAACAAGAGAAAAAGCACCTACACAAGATATTAAAGTTGCGGAATGTAAAACAAGATCAACTTTAAAAGCAAAACAATATATTGAAACACCATTAGTTGTTATTCCAGTGTTCCCAGGAACAAACTGCGAATACGATTCAAAACGTGCTTTTGAAAAAGCAGGGGCTAAGGTTGAACTTGTATTAATTAGAAATAAAACAGAAGAAATGTTAAAAACATCGATTGATGAATTGGAAAATGCCATCAAACGTGCTAATATTGTGATGCTACCAGGAGGATTCTCTGCTGGTGATGAACCTGAAGGTTCAGGTAAATTTATTGCAACAGTTTTAAGAAATCCAAGATTAAAAGCTGCAATTAGTGATTTATTAGATAATAGAGATGGTTTAATGATTGGTATTTGTAATGGATTCCAAGCACTTATTAAATTAGGATTACTTCCATATGGTGAAATTAGAGATATGTCGGAAAATGACGCTACTCTTACCTTCAATACGATTGGTCGTCACTTATCTCAATTTGTAGATACACGTATTGGTTCTGTTAAATCACCATGGCTTGCTCATGTCAATGTGGGAGATGTTCATGTCATTCCTATTTCTCATGGAGAAGGACGTTTTGTTGCTCCTAAAGAAGTTATTGATGAATTATTTGCTAATGGACAAGTATTCTCTCAATATGTTGATCCTAATCGTAAAGTCACAATGCAAACACCATACAATCCTAATGGTTCAATGTATGCTATTGAAGGTATTGTTTCTCGTGATGGTCGTGTTCTTGGTAAGATGGGACATAGTGAACGTCAAGGAGAAAACCGTTTTAAAAATGTTTATGGTGAGATGGATCAAAAATTATTTGAAGCTGGTGTAAATTATTTTAGAGGTGGTAAATAGAATGGATAAACAACAATTTGAATGTTTTACATTAAGTCCCTTAGATGGACGTTATGCAAGTATTAAAGATGCTTTAGGTGAATATTTTTCTGAATATGCTTTAGTAAAATATCGTGTTTTTGTTGAAATTCAATGGTTAAAATTTTTAATTGAAAATGTAGAAAGTGATGTTCTTTCTAAATTCAATAAAGATAATTTAGGACAAATTGAAGCTATTTCAAAAAATTTCAATTATGATTCTTTTAAAGCAATCAAAGATATTGAAGCTGTTACAAGACATGATGTTAAAGCAGTAGAATATTTCATTGGAAATCAATTAAAAGATATGGGTTATGATTATTTAATCAGCTTTGTTCATATTGGATGTACTTCAGAAGATATTAATAATACATCTTATGCTTGTATGATCAAACATGGTTTAAATGATGTTTGGTTAAAGAAAGCAAAAGAATTTACTGCTGTTATTAATAAATGGGCAGTTGAACATAAAAATGATGCGATGTTAGCTCATACACATGGTCAACCTGCAACACCAACAACAATTGGTAAAGAATTTAAAGTTTATGCTTATCGTTTTACTTCAAGCATTGAAAATATTGAAAATATTAAAATTAAAGCTAAGTTTAATGGGGCAACAGGTAACTATAGTGCTATTTTAACAGCATTCCCTCAATTAGATTGGCAAACTCTTAATAAAAAATTTGTAGAAGAATATTTAGGATTAACTTACAATCCTTTAACAACACAAATTGAAAGTCATGATTATACTTGTCATATTTTAGATGGTATTCGTCATTTCAATAACGTGTTAGTGGATTTTGATGTTGATATGTGGCTATACATTTCTATGGAATATTTCAAACAAATTCCTGTAAAAGGAGAAGTAGGAAGTAGTACAATGCCTCATAAAGTCAATCCGATTCGTTTTGAAAACTCAGAAGCAAATGTTGATATGTCTAATAATATTTGTGTTGGTTTATCAAACAAATTGCCTAGATCACGTATGCAAAGAGATTTATCAGATAGTTCAAGTCAAAGAAATATTGGTTTAGCTTTTGGATATTCTTTACAAGCAATTAGTGAAACAACAAATGGTTTAGCTAAATGTGTTGTTAATAAAGATAAACTTTCTGCTGACTTAAATGAAAAATGGGAAGTTCTTGCTGAGCCAATTCAAACAATGCTTAGAAAATATGGTATTTCTGATGCCTATGATCAATTAAAAGAACTTACAAGAGGTAAAAATATTTCACAAGAAGCTATCATGAAATTTGCGAAGGGATTAGATGTTTTATCGGATGAAGATCGTCAAACATTACTAGATATGACACCTGCAAGCTATATTGGATATGCTTCAGATTTATGTGATATTGATTTATAATGATTGATCGTCAAGCAATTTATATTTTATATAATGATCAAGTTGGCAAAAAGCTGGTAGAAAGGTTCTATCAGCTTCTTGTTGTTTATAGTCAAAATAAAAAAACAAAACCTGTTGAAAGTTTTCTTTTAAAGTTGAATGATATTGCTAGAAAGAAGAAAACACGTCTAGTTTATTATGATAATCATAGTTTAAAGGAAGATTTGTCACAATTCATTGTAGAAGAGTATCGTCTTTCAAAAATAAAACAAAAATAGACAAATTTGACACAAAAATGAGACATAAAAGTAAAAAAAACGTGGTATACTAAAGATGCTAGAAATAGGAATTGATTTTTTAGTCATTATTTTATATAATCTTTGTAATCCATTGAGCAAGATTAAATAGTGGAAATAGTTAGAGAGAAGATGGCTGGTGAAAATCTTTGTATGGAAGCTATGGGACACTTGTGAGGAATTACTTGAAAAGAGTAATCGTTAATCGCGTTAAGATGAAAGTGCGTATGAAAATACGAATTAAGGTGGTACCGCGTTGAAACGTCCTTAGAGGGGCGTTTTTATATTTTTAAGGAGGAAAAATAATGGGATATAGTGCACCAAGAGGTACGGTAGATATTTTACCTGGACAAAGTGAAAAATGGATTAAATTAGAACAATTATTAAGAACAATTGCGGCTAATTATAATGTTAAAGAAATGAGAACACCAATTTTTGAACATGCTGAATTATTTAACAGAGCTGTAGGGGATACAAGTGATGTCGTATCTAAAGAAATGTATACTTTCCAAGATAAAAAAGGAAGATATATTTCTCTCAGACCAGAAGGAACTGCAGGTATTGCAAGAGCTTATGTAGAAAATAAAATGTATGGTTTACCAGAAAAACTACAAAAAGTTTATTATATGGGACCAATGTTTAGATATGAAAGGCCTCAAAATGGTCGACAAAGACAATTCCACCAATTTGGTGTAGAAATGTTAGGTGTTGAATCACCTTATGTAGATGTTGAATGTATGCTTATGGCAGTGACAGTTGTTGAAGCATTAGGACTTCAAAATGTAACACTTCATATCAACTCTTTAGGAGATGATGCATCAAGAGATGCTTATCGCGAAGCTTTAAAAGATCATTTTAGAGGTTATTTAGATGAATTGTGTGGGGATTGTAAGGCACGTTTTGAAAAGAATCCTTTACGTATTTTAGATTGTAAAGTGGATGCGAAACATCCAGCTATGAAAACAGCACCAAAAACAATTGATTATTTAAGTGAAAGTGCTAAAAATCATTTTGATAAAGTATGTTCGTTATTAGATGATTTAGAAATTGATTATGTTATCGATACAAACTTAGTAAGAGGATTAGATTATTATTCTCACACTGTTTTTGAAATTATTTCTGATGATCCAAAATTAGGTGCGGGAGCTACTGTTGGTGGTGGCGGACGCTACAATGGTTTAATTGAAGAAATTGGTGGACCGGCAACACCAGGTGTTGGTTTTGCTTTTGGTATGGAAAGACTTCTTCTTGCTTTAGATAATGAAGAAGATGAAGACGAAGATGGTTTAGATTGTTATATTATGCCTTTAGGCGAAGAAGCAAAAGATCTTGCTATGCAAATTATTGCGATGTTAAGAGCAAATGGCTTTACATGTGAAATGGATCATGTATCTCGTGGCTTAAAAGGACAATTTAAATCAGCAGATCGTTTTAATGCACATTTCTCTATTATTTTAGGGGAAGAAGAAGTAAAAAATGAAGTGGTTAATATTAAATGTAATCATGATAAAGAACAAGATGTAGTACCATTAGAAAATATTTTGGCACATATTGAAAATCATTTAAGTGGAGGACATGAACATGAATAGAACACATAATAACGGTGAACTTCGTTTAGAAAATGTTGGACAAACAGTTGAACTAAAAGGATGGGTTGCTAAAAAGAGAAATTTAGGAGCTCTTGTATTTATTGATTTAAGAGACCGTTATGGAATTACACAAATTATTATCAATGAAGAAATGGAAAACATTTCAAAAGATATTAAAAATGAATATATTTTATATGTTAAAGGAACTGTTGTAGAACGTTCTAGCAAAAATCCAAATATGCCTACAGGGGATATTGAAGTCGATGCATCAGAAATCAAAATCATCAATACAGCCAATACGACACCAATTATTGTTGCAGATGATACAGATGCTTTAGAAGAAACAAGAATGCAATATCGTTATCTTGATTTAAGAAGACCTGTTATGCAAAATAAAATTCTAACAAGACATAAAATTACAAGAAGTATTAGAGAATACTTAGATACTCATGATTTTGTAGATATTGAAACACCTTATTTAAATCGATCAACTCCTGAAGGAGCAAGAGATTTCTTAGTACCTTCACGTGTACATCATGGTGATTTCTATGCTTTACCACAATCACCTCAATTATTTAAACAATTATTAATGGTTGCTGGTTTTGAAAAATATTACCAAATTGCTCGTTGTTTTAGAGATGAAGATTTAAGAGCAGATCGTCAACCAGAATTTACTCAAGTTGATGTTGAAATGTCATTTATGACAACAGATGAAATCATCGAAGTTGGTGAAAATATGGTGGCTAAAGTCATTAAAGATGTAAAAGGTGTTGATGTTAAGTTACCACTTCCACGTATGACGTGGCATGAAGCTATGGAAACATATGGTATTGATAAACCAGATATCCGTTTTGATATGAAACTTGTTAACTTAAATGAAGTTGTTAAAGATGTTGATTTTATGGTATTTAAATCAGCTTTAGAAAATAATGGATATGTTAAAGGTATTAATGTTAAAAATCATGCAAGTGATTATTCAAGAAAGAAAATTGATCAATTAACAGAACTTGCAAAAACATATAAAGCAAAAGGTCTTGCTTGGTTAAAAGTAAATAATGGTGTTGGTGAAGGGCCAATTGCTAAATTCTTTAGTGAAGAACAAATGCAAAGATTAATTGAATCAATGAACGGAGAAGATAACGATTTATTATTATTTGTATCGGATACAAAATATATGGTTGTTTGTGATGCTTTAGCTGCTTTACGTAATCATTTAGGAAAAGAATTAAAATTATATGATCCAAAAGAACTAGGATTATTGTGGGTTGTTGATTTCCCAATGTTTGAATATGATGATGAAACTCAAAGATATTATGCAATGCACCACCCATTTACTAGACCTAAAGAATCTGATTTAGATAAAATTGATACAGATCCAGCAAATTGTCTTGCTGATGCTTATGATATTGTCTTAAATGGCTTCGAACTTGGTGGAGGTTCTCAACGTATTTACGAACAAGATTTACAACAAAGAGCTTTTAAAGCTTTAAGCTTAACAGATGAACAAGTAAGAAATAAATTTGGTTGGTTTGTTGATGCTTTAAAATATGGGACACCACCACATGGAGGGTTTGCTTTAGGATTAGATCGTCTTGCAATGTTACTTACTGAAAGTGATTCTATTAGAGATGTTATTGCTTTCCCTAAAAATGCCAGTGCAACATGTCCAATGTCTAAAGCACCAAATAGTGTAGAAGAAGATCAATTAAAAGAATTGGGTATTGGAGTTTTAAAAGATGAATAATGATCGTATACAAGAAATACTTGATTTAATGGAAGAAGCAAGATTAGATTACTTTTTAATAAGTGATCCTCAATCTATTGCTTATTGTACAGGATATTATAATGATCCTCATGAAAGAATGTTTGTATTCATGGTTTCAAAACATGGGAATCATACATTATTTATGAATGATTTATTCTATTTGGAACATGATTTAGGTGTCAACATCGTTTGGCATAAAGATGGACAAGATGCTATTCAAACAATTGTTAATGAAATGCATTTTCCAGGAAGAATCGGAATTGATAAAAACTGGGCTTCACACTTTTTACTAGATCTTATGAAAAAATTACCAAATGCAAAATATATCAACGCGTCACCATGTGTTGATCTTGTACGTATGAAAAAAGATTTACAAGAACAAGTTTTAATGATTGAATCAAGTAAAATCAATGATGCTGTCATGGAAGAAATTATTCCTTTCATTCAAGAAGGTGTCAGTGAAAAACAACTTGCTAAAAAATTAGATGAATTATTTTTTAATCATCATTCTACTTGTTATGGAGCAATTGTTGCTTTTGGTAAAAATGCCGCTGATCCTCATCATGAAAACGATGATACTCTTTTAAGGAAAGGAAATTGTGTTTTGATTGACATGGGATGTGTTTATAAAGGCTATTGTTCTGATATGACACGAACATTTTTCTATGGTGGAATTCGTGAAGATGAAATGAAAGTTTATGAAATTGTAAAAAAAGCCAATGAAGCTGCAGAAGCAATGATTAAACCAGGTGTAAAATTATCAGATATTGATAAATGTGCTAGAAAAGTCATTAGTGATGAAAGCTATGGACAATATTTTACTCATCGTTTAGGTCATTTTATTGGACGTGATGTACATGAATATGGTGATGTTTCTTCAGTAAATGATATGGAAGTTGAAGAAGGTATGATTTTTTCAATTGAACCAGGTGTTTATTTAGAAGGTGATTTTGGTGTACGTGTTGAAGATTTAGTAATGGTGACTCAAGATGGCTGCCAGGTATTAAATTCTTTTACAAAAGATATATATATTATTTAAACGAGCGAAAGCTCGTTTTTTGGTATAATTAAAAAAATGTTGTTTAAACTTATAAAGAAAAAAGAATGTTTTGGACACTTTAAACTGACAAATTTAGTCAAGACAAAATTATATAATAAAAAATTGACTATTAAATGCATAACTAAACTAAAA
>ENA-ORUQ01001840-ORUQ01001840.1-human-gut-metagenome-genome-assembly--contig:-NODE-1840-length-18733-cov-8.250776_pt1 | contig 18733 bp, 13 predicted proteins | sample MGYA00242081_ERZ509211 | MGnify/ENA primary metagenome ERZ509211 (study PRJEB26280, sample SAMEA2338785) | human gut metagenome | biome: human gut; feature: human-associated habitat; material: faeces...
ATCTTTAAGAAGATGTTTTTTGACCCCGTCCCCGAAAACACCCCGTCCCCAGAAAACACCTTGATTTAATTTTAATTACTACTTGAATCATTACCCAAAATGATATTAAAAGTAGTACCCTTACCAGCCTCAGACTCAAAAGTAATATCACCACCAAAGTGAGCCTTAATAGTAGAATAAGACATATACAAGCCAAGACCAGTACCATTTTTACCCTTAGTAGTAATCATCTCAGAGAACAACTTCTGTTTAACAATATCAGGAAGACCAGGGCCATAATCTTTAACAGAAATAACCAAATTACCATTAGAATTTCTATCAAAAATAAAATCAATTTTCTGTTCAGGTTTACCATCATAAGCCTGAATAGCATTAGAAATCATATTATTAATAACCTGGACCAAACTATTAATATCACCATGAAGAGAAGTATGCTCAGGAACTTTCATAATAACATTCAAATAAACAATAGCATTTTTAAGTTCATGTCTCATCAAAATATTAACTCTCTTAACCAATTCCTCAACATCAAAAGTAACATTATCAGACTCTGACATAACAACAGCCTGACCCTTAACAGCAGTAATAATATCAGACATATATTCAGTATACTCCTTGATTTTAACAGTCCAGCTAGACATATCTTTAGCAATATCATGATGATCTTGAGAAGTAACTTGAGGATTATCAATAGAAGCATCATACTCTTTAATCAAATCATCAATACCCTCAGTAGCACCAGCAATAGACATAATAGGAGTCTTCAAATTATGAGCAATACCACCAATTAATTGGCCAAGAGAAGCAAGACGCTCACTTTCCATCAACATACTTTGATTTTCATGAATTTGCTCAATATTTTTAGCAGTCAATTCCTGAATCTTATTATAATAATAGGACAAATCACTAAACTCATCATTAGAAACCAAAGGCAAAATCCTATTCTTATCAGCATTTTTAGTATCCAAAATATCCTTTAAGCTATTAGAAATCCTAATCAAATTATTAGAAATATTATGTGCCCAAATATACAAGAAAATAGAATAAGCAATAAGCACTAAAATAATAATCTCAACAAAATAAGTAAGCAATTTAAAATCAACAACAGGATATTTAAAACCAATATACCAAGTCTGACCATTAGAATCCTTAACATCACAAGTATATAACTGTTCATCAATACCAAATTTCTCATATAAAATACCATTAGACTGATCATAAAAATAATCACGATATTTCAAAACAAAATCACTAACACTACCATCAGGATTAGAAACATATATATCCTTATCACCAGGAGAAATTATAAAATAATAATGAGAATCAGATTCCAAAGGAATAGAACCCAAAATTGATTTCAAATTTTCCATATTAACTTCAGAAGGTTGAATATCCTTAGTTTTAATATACACACGGTAGTAGTTAGCAGTAGCAAACCCTTCTTGCTGAACAGCTTTAGAATAACCAATTAAGGAAATAATAATCAAAATAACAGCAATAAAAGGAACCATCTGGAACAACAAATTCTGAGAATTAATAATTCTGTAACCAGTATGTTTTTGATATTTTTTAGATACATGATATGTAGTCAAAATAACATTATACAAATATCTTTGAGAGCCTATTAACAAAATAATAGACAAAATAGAAGCAAGAGCAATAATCATAAGAGTAAATCTCATAATAGCAAAACTAGAAGCAAGCATAATAAAATTAAAGAAAAGCCCCACACCTATAAACAAAGCAATTTGCACAAAAAAGACTTTGTATGGAATATTAATACAATCCTTTCTAACTTTTTGGACTTCATCATAAGAAATTTTCTCTTTTCTATAATACTTATTCAAATATTTATAAATATTACGCATTAACACAGAAAAAGAAAACAAATGAATAGAAATGCCCAAAATATAAGCAACAGTATATTGCTGAACATGAGTCAAAACTTGTACATCCCTTTGAAAAGCAAAATCTTCCGAAAGAGGCGGAAAATTTTGCACCAAAGGCATAATAAAATAAATTAAAATAACGGCAATAGCATCAACTATTAAAACCATAGAAGTAAACTTCCATCTAAACTTTTTAACCTCTTTAGTATCTTTCTGTTTTTTTGCCAAAATAATCACTAACCTTTCTATAATGAACTAACTCTCAAGATAAGGAAAAATATCAAAAATCCAGTAAAACTATATTCAAACCTAGCAAATTATAAAGATTTAATAACATCAATAACCTTTTGCAAATAAGCAGCATCAGTCTTATGCCAAGCCAAATGTAAATCAGCCAAATCCTTCAAAGTAAAATCTTGAGAATAACTATTCAAATTTTGACCTAATAAATACTCTTTAGTATACTCATCAGTATAATTAATCAAATTATTTTTAAAAGTATCAAAATCTGTTTCTACTATACCACAACCAAGACCATTAAGTAAAGTAGTAAGCTCAAAAATCGAAATCTCATTATTATTCAAAATATGAAAAACAGTACGAGGCGAATTCTTAGCAGTCAAACTAACAATCAACTTAGAACACTCATCAACAGGGCTAAACTCCAAAGAAGTATTATAAAACTCCTTAGGAATCATCTTACAATCCAAGATAGACTTCATAGCCAACAAAAACACATTTTGAGAAGCATTCTGTTGAAAAAGTCCATCCTCATAACGAGGCATAATATTACCAATACGGAAAATAGAAGCATTAAGTCTTTTATAATTAGTAGCATAAAGAACAGCCTTTTCCGCCTCAAACTTACTAACCAAATAAGGATTACTATCAAACTCTTGATCAAAATACAAAGTATTTTCATCAAAAACAACATCTTTAGTACGAGGCCCCTTAAAACCAGCAATAGACAAAGTAGAAATATGAGCCAAAGAAATTGAAGAGCCACAAAAATCAATCAAATACCAAACACTCTTAACATTATCTTTACGAATTTGATCAGGTTTAGCAAAATGTCTAACATTAGCAGCAGAATTAATAACAGTAGTAACTTCACCCTTCAAAAAATCATAATTTTTTTGATCAAGACCAAGATTCTCTTTAGTAACATCACCATTAAAAATAGTAACCTTTTGGTTAATAAGTTTTAATAGAGTAGGATCAGAATCAAAATAATATTCCATCATTCTATCTAATCTCTTTTTACCATTAGCATTAATTTTATTCCTAATAATACAATCAATCTTTTTAACAGAATCATTAAGCAGTAAATCACGTAAAAGGTGAATCCCTAGGAATCCAGTCACACCAGTCAACAAAACAGTAGACAAATCAAAAGGTCTAACTTGATTCAAAATCTTGCAAGAAGAAAGATTAGCCAAATTAGGAACAATATCAGAAGAAGATTGATTACTATCAATAAATTTAGCCAAATCCTTAATATTAGGATTATTATAAATATCCTGAATAGCAAGATTATATTTATCCAAAGCAGTAAAAACATTAGTCAAATCCAAAGAATCAATACCCAAATCATCAATAAAATCATCATTAATAGAAATAGTATCTAAAGCCACAAACTTCTTAACAACCTTGTAAATATCCTTTTCAGTTCTAGTTTTAGGAGGCTCAACACGATTCCTAGATTCAGACATATACTGTTCCGCCAATTTCTTCAATTTCTTACGATCAATTTTACCAGAAGAATTACGAGGAAACTCAGGAATCTCAATAATCTTCTTAGGTTTCATATAAAAAGAAATATTATTATTAATATAATTTCTAACACTATACATAGAAATATTAGACTCATTGCTAACAACAAAAAGAATAATAACCTTAGTATTCTTAAAAGGAATAGCAATAGGGTAAGTATCAAAATCATTGCCAAGTAAAGACTGAATCTTTTTTTCAACCTCGTTCAAAGCAACCAAATAACCGCCATTAACTTTAACAACATCATCATCTCTACCAATAAACTCAATCTCACAATCAGTAGAAAGTTTAACAATATCACCAGTTCTGTAAGCCTTAACAACTGTATTCAAAACAGGATTATAAACACTTACAAACTTATTCTCAGTTTGAGCAGGAAGATTCAAATAACCCTTAGCAATATTTTTAATAGAAGAAGAATCCTCATAAACAATAAGTTCACCCTCTGTATTAGGAGGCAAAAACTCCAAATCAGAATTAACAACAGCCAAACGAGAACCAAAAATAGGTCTACCAATAGTAATAAAATTAGACTTAGCATCATCAAGACTAACAAGTTTACAAGTAGTAAACATAGTAGTTTCCGTAGGGCCATACAAGTTCAAAATTTTCAAATCAGGATACTTTTTAAGCAAACTTTCAACAAGGTAAGGTTTAAGAGACTCACCACCAGAACCCAAAATACGCAAACTAGACAAATCAAAAGAACCAGACTTATCTTGATAAGCAATCTGTTCAATCCATTTAGGAATAAGAAAAGAACGAGTAACATGATAATGTTCAATCAAATGCAAAACCTTTTCAGGATTCAATTCATCCTCTTTTTTAACAAGAAGCAAAGAAGCTCCAAACAATAAAGAAGTATAAATATCAATACCAGAAGCATCAAAAGAATACTTCAATAAAGACATACAAACATCATCATGACAAGCATGTAAAAAATCATCATTAGAAATAGATGCAATCAAATTAACAATATTAGTATGCATAACCATAGTACCCTTAGGATTACCAGTAGAGCCAGAAGTATAAATAATATAAGCAACAGACTCAGGCAAAATGCCAGAAAAGTCCAAGCAAACATCAGGAAAAACATCAATAGTATCAACAGCAAAAACTGGACAACTAATCTCTTTTAAAACATCTTGATGCAAAGAATCTGTCAAAACACAGAAAGGATTGCAATCACTCAAAATATATTGAATTCTATCATTATTTTCATTTGGCAAAATAGGCACATAACAAGAACCAGCCTTCAAAACAGCCAAAATAGAAACGATCATATCAAAAGATTTATCAAAAAATAAAACAACAGGTTTACCTTTTGGCAAATTCTGACCAACCAAAAACTTAGCCAAATCAGAAGATTTTTTATCCAACTCAGAATAAGACAAAGACTCATCACCACAAATCAAAGCAGTATGAGAAGGATATTTAGATACCATACTTTCAAAAACATTAACAACAGTATCATCAACAAAAACATCACCACTATTATTAAAATCTCTAATAAGATTCAAAGAAGAATCAGTAAGTACATTAAGCTTAGAAATATCAAAAACACCAGACAAAACCTGTCTAATTAAATGTAGCAAAATATCATTCATTTGATTAATATCATCTTGAGAAAAACAAGAAGTCCAATAATCAAAACTAAGCAATTTATCATGATTCAAAACAGTCAAATGAATAGTAAGAGGATTATTTTGCTCACCTAAAAAACACCACTCGCAGTGCCCCTTATCACCATCAGGCAAAGAATCATGAAGTTCATTAATTTGATAAGAAAAACCAACTTCAAATAAAGAATCTGAGCGATTAGTATTTTTATGATATAAATTTTGAATTTGTTGACAAGGAAAATTAGCATGTTTAAATAATGCCAAATTAGAAGTGTTAATATTTCGACATAAAGATAAAAATTCCCCACAATTAGTTAGAGTCACAAAAAGTGGCAAATTACAAATATATAAACCTGTAGATTTAAACTCATTAGCCCTTTTCTGTCTATTCAAAAAAGGCGTACCAAAAACCATATCTTTAGAATTATAAACTTTAGCAAAGTAAATAGACAAAATTGCCAAAAAAAATGCATATTCAGAAATAGAGTTAGATTGACAAAAAGAGTCAATATCCCCAGCTAAAGAAGAAGGAATCAAGTGGTCAGAACGAATAGCATCCTTTTGGAACATATCATCATTGTGAAAAAGGCGAGAAGTATCTAAAGAAGAAACATATTTGTCCCAAAAAGCAAAATCAGATTTATATTTAGAAGATAATAAATAATCATGTTCTCGATTAATAAGACTAGTATAACTAGGCCTCTCAAAGTCATCTAAAGAAATGCCCAAAAGCAACTTAGAATAAATTTCCTTAATTTGCTCAGCAACTTGAGTCATCCCCCAGCCGTCAGCAATAATATGATGAGATTTATAAAAAACATAAGAATGAGTTGGAGTAAAAACAAGACCAAAAGCAAACAAATCAGTCAAAGACAACTCAAAATTCTTATAAAACTCCATAATAGGAGAAATATTCTCATCACTCAAAAAATGCATATTAATAGTAGGATTTTCAGGCTCAGTAAAAAACTGAACATAAGAACCATCCTTATTTCTCTTAAAATGAATATGGAAAGAATCATTTTTCTCAATAATGATTTCAATTGTTTTCTTAAGTAAATCAGGAACAAGAGCACTGTTTAATTTCATAACAGACAAAATGTGGCTAACACTGCTACACTTATTATTAACTTGATCCATTTGTAAAATATTCTTTTGTGGGTTTGTTAAATCATAAAATTCAAAAACATTTTTTTTCATCATTTCAAATTCACCTTTACAAAAACATTATAATAAAATTATACCAAATTTTAGCAAAAAAGCAAAGATATTTTAAGAAAAAAATAATGTTTTTTGGGCAAGTGCTTTTGGGGACAGACTCAAAAAGCACTAATGTTTTCAGGGACGGAGCAAAAAAAAAACTAATGTTTTTTGTCTCCGGCCCAAAAAACATTAAAAAATAAAAAATTCGACAAATTTTTCAAGAAAATAAAACAAAAAAGTGATATAATAAAAATAATTAAAAGATATAATGAATTTTTAATTTTTATCTTCCTCACAAAGCAGGGGGTTTAAAGGTACCCTGCTAAATTTTTTTGACTATAAAAAATAAGAAATATAAAACTATTCAGATATATTGCACAAACTAAAAAAATAGTGTAAAATAAGAAAAAACAAAAAGGCCATAAATAAACAATAAAAAAAGGCCTTAGGAAAGGAAGAAAATAAAAAATGGGAGATAACGAAAACAGAAAAGTATATGAAGCAAGACCAGTCAAAAATTATAGAGAAATGGTAGAATACTCATGCAAAAACTATGCACAAAATGTAGCATATAAATACAAAAAAGACTACACAGCAAAAAATGTAGAGTACATAGAAAAAACATATGAGCAAGTAGGAAAAGACATAAAAGCATTTGGAACAGGGCTATTAAATTTAGACCTAATGGGAGAAAGAATAGTAGTAGTAGGAAAAAACAGATATGAATGGTGTATAAGCTATTTAGCAACCACATGTAGCAACATGGTAATAGTACCAATAGACAAAGCATTACCAGATGTAGAAATGCAAAGATTAATAGAAAGAAGTGAAGCAACAGCAATCATCTTTGACGAAAAATATTTAGAAACAGTAAAAAAGGTACAAGAAAAAGAAAACAGCAGCTTAAAAATACTAATATGTATGGATGACATAAAAGAAAAAGGAATAAAAACATTCAACGAAGTTTTAGAAGAAGGAAGAAAGCAAATATTAGCAGGAGACCAAAAATATGACAGTATAGAAATAGACGAAAACAAAATGTCAATAATGTTATTCACCTCAGGAACAACAAATGAGCCAAAAGCAGTAATGCTATCACAAGGAAATATATGTGCAAACATAAGCAATATAGCATGTTGGGTAAAACTATATCCAACAGATGTATTACTATCATTTTTACCAATACATCACACATTTGAATGCACAATAACATTTTTATACGGATTTTATAGTGGAAGTCAAGTAGCATTTTGTGATGGACTAAAACATATCCAACAAAACCTAAAAGAATACAAAGTAAGTGTATTTGTAGCAGTACCATTAGTATTAGAAACAATGTACAAAAAAATCCAAAAAGCAATAGAAGAACAAAGAAAAACAGGACTAATCAACAAAATGACAAAAATATCAAACACACTATTAAAAGCAAAAATAGACATAAGAAAAATAGTATTCAAACAAATATTAGACAATTTTGGAGGACATCTAAGAGTAGTGCTATATGGAGCAGCACCAATGAACAAAGCAACAATAATAGGATATAACAACTTAGGAATATCATTAGTACAAGGGTATGGACTAACAGAAACATCACCAGTAGTAACAGCAGAAACAGACAAAGAAAAAAGACCAGGCTCAATAGGACTAGCATTAGCAAACTTAAACTTAAAAATAGAAAACCCAGACAACGAAGGAGTAGGAGAAATAACAGTAAAAGGACCAAGCGTAATGCTAGGATATTATAAAAATCCAGAAGAAACAAAAAAAGTACTAAAAGACGGATGGTTCAGCACAGGAGACTATGGATACAAAGACAAAGACGGATTTGTATATATAACAGGAAGAAAAAAAGACATAATAGTACTAAAAAACGGAAAAAATGTATACCCACAAGAAATAGAATTTTTAATAAACAAAATCCCATATGTAGCAGAATCATTGGTATACTCAAGAGACAAAGACACAACAGACACAATGTTATGTGCAAAAATAGTATATGACAAAGACGCAATAAAACAAATGATAGGAGAAAAAACAGAAGAAGAATACAAAGAAATAATATGGCAAGAAGTAAAAAATATCAATCAAGAATTACCAATATTCAAGAAAATTAAAAATATCACAATAACAACAGAGCCATTAAAAAAGACAACAACACAAAAAGTAAAAAGATATGAAGAATTAAAAGACTTGACTTAAGTTGATGCTTTTGGGGCTGGACTGATGTTTTTGGGGTCGGAGGAATAAAAACATTGCCTTTGGGTAATGTTTTTTTGCTCCGACCCCAAAAACATCAGTACGGCTCAAAAAACATCAGCTCATAAAAAAGAATAAAAAAGAAAAAAATGGAAAAACTAAAAAAGAAATAGTTCAGAAAAATTGCAAAAATAAGAAGACACAAAATATAAATTAGCAGCAACTACATAATGAACTAAAAAGCCTAAATAAGAAGGGAAGAGTTTTCCATGAAAAGAATAAAAAGAAAAAATGCCAAAAAGAAAATAACAATAATAGCCATAATAGTAGCAATATTATGGTTATTCGGCTTTTACATCTATGTGACATACAGTAAAATAGAAATAAAAAGCGGAAATTATGAAGCAACAAAAGTACAATCCACAGAAAGTGCACAAACTGTGGAAAAAGAAGAAGAAAAAAGCCAAACAATAGCAGATATAATAGAAGAAACAACAAAAAGTGTAGTAGGAATTTCAAAACTAAAAAGTGCAGGAAACTCAATATTATCAAATAGTAATGAATCAGAGCTAGGACTAGGAACAGGAATAATAGTAGCAGAAAATGGCTATATATTAAGCAATGCACATGTAACAGGAGAAAGATACAGCAAATGCTATATCACACTAGAAAACGGACAAAATTACGAAGGAAAAGTAATGTGGAGTGACGAAAACCTAGACTTATCAATAACAAAAATAGAAGCCAAAAACTTAAGCTATGCAACACTAGGAGACTCAAGTAAAATACGAGTAGGAGAAACAGTATATGCAATAGGAAATCCAATAGGATTCGAATTCAGAAGAACAGTAACATCAGGAATAATAAGTGCCAAAAACAGAAGCATAAAAATAGAAGAAGAAAACAATCAAACATACATGTCAGACTTAATACAAACAGATGCAACAATCAATCCAGGAAACAGTGGAGGGCCACTAATAACACCAAATGGGGAAGTAATAGGAATAAACACAGTAAAAATATCAACAGCAGAAGGAATAGGATTTGCAATACCAATAAATGTAGTAAAAACAATAATAGAATCATATAAACAAACAGGAACATACGAGCAAGCAACAATAGGAATATATGCATATGACAAAGATGTAATCCCATATTTAGACACAAACGTAAAATTTGAAAAAGGAATATATGTAGCACAAATAACACCAAAAGGAGCAGCAGACGGAAGCGAATTAGAAGAAAAAGACATAATAGTATCAATAGATGACAAAGAATTAAACACAATGAATGACCTAAGAGAATATATTTACACAAAAAAGCCAGGAGACCAAGTAACACTAAAAATAATTAGAAAAAAAATAACGAAAAATATAAATATAACATTAGGAAAAAAATGATGAGTTAGGGACGGAGTGATGTTTTTGGGGTCGGAGCAAAAAACATTACTAAAAGGAAATGTTTTTATTCCTCCGACCCCAAAAACACCACTCCGTCCTAACTCATCAATCCCCCAAAGCATCATTAAAATCAAATTTTCTAGAATAATCCTTAGAATCAGGAAAAGCCACATAAACAGCACTTTGATTTTTTCTCAAAAACTCAATAATATTATAAACATCAATCCAAATCTCATTAGGACTATCAATCTGAGACTCATCAAAAATAAGTTGCAAACCAAAATGAAGATGAGGAACATTAATATTATTAACATTCTCCTTCAAACTATAACCAGTCATCCCAAGGTAACCAATAACATCACCAGCCTTAACAGAATCACCCTCTTTCAAATCTTTGGCATAAGGGTGATTTTTTCGCAAGTGAGCATAATAATAATAACGTTTACCATCAAAACTTCTAATACCAATGCGCCAACCACCATATTGATTCCAACCAAGATGCTCAACAACGCCAGACTCAACAGAAACAACAGGAGTACCAACGCTCCCCATTAAATCATTACCAAGATGAGTCCTTTTAAAACCATAAGAACGAGAATTACCAAAATCATCATAATGGCTAAAATTATAACCTTTAGCAATAGGCAAAAAAGCCTTCAAACCGTAGGAATCAGCAAAAGAACGAGAACCATCATCAAATTCCTTTTCAATAGAAAAATTACCAATAAAATTAGAAAGAATAGCAGAATAACTTTCAAAAAAATAATCATAATACTTAAAATCGCGAGACAAATCAGACATAGAACAACCAGAATCCAATTTAGAAACAACAAAATCCAAATCAGATTTTTTATAATTCTTAAAATTACCACCATTTTTACAAGCAAGAAAAGCCAAAAGTTCAATCCAATTATATTTAACATCAGAATCATTAGAATGAGAAGAAATATCAAGTTTAGATGTATCATTCAAAGCATCATAAGAAACGTTAAAATCCACCCATTTAATAAAACTTTTAGAAGTATCAGAAGTGATATTCAAATTAGAATTAGTGTCATTATCAGAAGAAAGAGCAAAAGAATACATAAAGCAAGAAATAAAAATCAAAATAAAAAAAACAATGATAAAATTTTTAGAAAATTTAAAACATTTAATAAACACAGAAAACACCACCTAACATCAAAAGTCAAAAAATTTAACATTAAGACAAGCCACTAATATTTTTCAACTCTGTCCCCAAAAGCACTAATGTTTTTTACTCCGACCCCAAAAACACTAATGCTTTTTGAGTCCGGCCCCAAAAACACTATCAATAAAATATATTTAAAAAGACAAAAAAATATGATAAAATAGAAACAGCAGAAAGGAAAGTGAAAAAAATGAGAATATTAATAATAGAAGACGAACAAAAATAGCAGAAGTAATAGCAAGCAGACTAAAAAAAGAAAACTATGTAGTAGACACATATAAAGACGGAGAAGAAGGACTAGACAACGCATTAACAAACATATATGACCTAATAATACTTGATGTAATGTTACCAAAAATAAACGGATTTGAAATCCTAAAAGAAATAAAAAAGACTACAATCATTATTAAAAATGTCAATAATAAACTTAAAAAACTGCAAATTATCTTACGGAAGCAACACATTGATAAGCAGTAAAATAACAACAGAATGGCGCACAACAGGAACAAACGGAGGAAACTTAACATTAAATGCAGAAAACACCGCAAAACAAATAGACTTAAAAATAGACAGTAACACAAAAATCAAATTAACAAGAAACTCATATGTAATAACATTAGAAGATGAAGACACAACATATAGCAATATAGATTTCAATGGATACACACTATATGTAAATGGAACAGCAATAAATTAAAAAAGGATAAAAACAATTAGCCAAGTTAGTCCAAAAGCCAGCTTGGCTAGAAGCAACCAAAAAAAGAGAAAAATGCACAAAATAAAAAATGGAAAAAAATTCCAACAAAATGTTGCAAAAAAATCAAAAATGCAGTATAATATAAACAGTAACATAAAAATATGTTTTCACAAACAGGAGGAAGACAAATGAACGAGAGAGAGGAATTAAAAGTAGCAAACATCATGGCAAAAGTATTAGATATGGGATTAAGCAAATATCATACTTTATTCCTAACACAAATGGCAATACGCCGGTACAAGAAAAGTATGAAAGGAAAGGAAGAAAGCATAGACAAAACACTAGACAAAATTATGAGGAGAATGCAAAGTCTATGTAAAGAAACAAAAGGTCTTGAAAACAAAATTGTAATAGAAACATCTTGGAATAAATCAAGAGCAAAGCTTGAAGAAGAATTATCTGATGCAAACTTACCAGACGAGCTACTTAACGGAGAAATATTAGAAAATGTATTAGAATATCTTGTAAAAGACTAATACATGTGCCAAGTCTTAAAAAGAACCTTGCAAATGCAAGGCTCTTTTAACATGCCAACAAATAAAAAAGAAAAAACACAACAAATAAAACACTTAGAAAAAAGCAAAACAAAATCAACGAAAAATAACAAACAAAAAGAAAAATAAACATTGTAAAAAAAGCAAAAATAGTATAAAATAAAGCTACAAAAAAATAAAAAAAGCAGAAAGGAAAGAAAAAAGATGAAAGTATTAGTAATATCAGACATACACGGCTCAGGATATTATGCAGAAAAAATAAAAGAAATCAATGAAAGAGAGAAGCCAGAAGAAATAATAATATTAGGAGACCTATATTACCATGGACCAAGGAACGAATTAAGTCAAGAATACAACCCAATGAAAGTAGCGCAAATACTAAACGCAATGAAAGAAAAGCTAACAGTAATAAAAGGAAACTGTGACGCAGAAGTAGACGAAATGATATCAGAATTCAAATTCCATGACCACATAATAAAAGAAATAAACGGAAAAAAGATATATTTCACACATGGGCACAAATACAACATAGACAAAATACCATACGAAGACTTTGAAATAATGATATATGGACACACACACCAAGGCTTCATAGGCGAAAAAGAAGGATACATATTTGCAAACCCAGGCTCAATATCACTACCAAAATGCAACACAGAGCACAGTTATATAATCTTAGAAGACAACAAAATAATATTAAAAAATGTAGAAGGAAAAATAATATCACAAAAAGAAATAGAAACAAAAGGAAGAAAGGATTGAGATGGTGTATTATACTAACCTTGACAAGGTCAAATAAGAAGCAATGATTTAGAAGAAATAAGAAGAAAAAGAATAGTATTTATAGTAGACGAATGCCATAGATCGCAAATGGGAACAATGCATCAAGACATAAAAAAACTATTTCCAAATGCAATGTACTTTGGATTCACAGGAACGCCAGTAATAAAAGAAAAAGGAGACATAGCAGAAGACAACATATACACATCAGACATATTTGGAAACGAGCTACACAGATACAACATATATCATGGAATAAGGGACAACAACATACTAGGATTTGACACATACATAGCAAACACCTTTGACGAAAAAGAGCTAAGAAAACGAATAGGATTAGAAAAATGCCATGCAACAACAGTAGAAGAAGCGTTAGAAAACGAAGAAAAAAGAGAAATCTTCTTATAATACATGAACCAAGGAAAGAAAAAATGTCCAATGACAGAAATAGAAAAAGAACTACCAAAAAACCAATACAAACTAGAAACACACAAAAAAGAAGTAGTAAAAAACATCATAGAAAATTGGCCAATAAGAAGTATAAACTCAAAATTTCATGCAATATTAGCAACAAGTTCAATCCAAGAAGCAATAAAATACTACAAACTATTCAAGCAAAGCAACACAACCCTAAAAATAACAGAAATATTTGACCCAAGTGACAACAACAGCAACACAGCAATAGAAAAAATAGAAGGAATAACAGAAATCCTAACAGACTACAACAACCAATACAACAAAAACTACAAAATAAGCCAATACGAAAGCTTCAAAAAAGATGTATGTTTAAGACTAGCACACAAAAAGCCATATATATCAATAGAAAAAGAAAAGGAAAAAGAGCTAAACCTAGTAATAGTAGTAGACCAGCTACTAACAGGATATGACTCAAAATGGATAAACACAGTATATATGGACAAAGAGCAAGAAGGAAAAAATCTAATACAAACAATCTCAAGAACCAACAGAATATATGGACCAGAAAAATGCCATGGAACAATAATATTTTACAGAAAGCCATACACAATGACAGAAAGATTACACTACGCAGTAAAGCTATATGCAGGAGAAGGCAAATTCGGAGTATATGTCAACAAGCTAGACAAAAACATCAAAAAAATAAACCAAAAATACAAAGAAATAAAAGAGCTATTTGAAAATGCCAACATAGAAAACTTTGAAAAAAACGCAGAAGAAAAAATCTGGAAAAGAAAATTCGCCAAGCTATTTATAGAACTAAACAAATACATAGACTCAGCCAAAATGCAAGGATTTGCATGGGACAAGCAAAAATACGAATTCAGCAACACAAAAGGAAAAAAATACACAATAACACTAAAAATCAAAGAAACCACATATCTAATCCTAGTCAAAAGATACAAAGAACTATTCACCCAAGGCAGAACAATAAGCACAGACGTACCATATGACATATACACACATATAACAGAAATCCAAACAGACTCCATAGACGACGACTACATGAACTCAAAATTCGAAATCTACATAAAAACTCTAAACAAAGGAAACCAAAAACTAAAAGAAAAAGCATTAGACGAGCTAAACAAAACCTTCCCAATGCTAAGTGCAGCAGAGCAAAAATACGCAAGAATCTTCTTACACCAAGTAGAATCAGGAGAAATCATAATAGACAAAAACAAAACATTCCACGAACACATAACAGAACTACGAGCCAAATACAACAACAACTATATCCACCAAATATCCCAAGGCCTAGGAATAAATGAAGAAAAATTCAGAGACCTAATCACCTCAGGAGCCACATTAGAAAACCTAAACGTCTTTGGAAGATATGACGAACTACTAGAAACCCTAGATATAACCAAAGCCCAAGCCTACTTTGAAAACAGAGATCAAAAATCATATTCCCTACGAGAAACTCGCCTGCAAGCAGACCAAGAAATCACCTCAATCATCCTAAACGGCGGAGTGGATGGGATAGTGGATTGATATGAAAATATAATTATCAGCGAATATTAGGATATATTTTATAGAATAAAAATTCTTTGGAACAAAATAAGAAAAAATGTCTTTCATTTCTCATAACTCTAAGGGGAGTTTGAAATAATTTTGCTTTATAATTTTGATTTAATCGTTACAGCTTGAGTGATTGTAGCGATTTTTTCTATTTCTCAATTAGTTAACAATAATGACTAAAAATAGGCGTTTTATGTGAAATTGGGGAAAAGTTGGAGAAGAAAAAATCCCAAAACGTTTATATTTCTAATAAAAATTCAGTAAAAGACTATGGGAAACCTAATTTTATAAATAGTAGTCTTTTACGTTACACCATATAATCGTTGGAACAAAATTAAGGATTTTGACAACGATTTATTTTTATCGTGAAAAGGCTAATGACTTTAGTGAAATCTGAAAAAAGATTTTAGACTAATTTTGGTTGTGGTAGTAGCAAGTGCTCTAAAGCATTTCCTGCATTTCTATTATGAGAAATAATAGGATGCACATAGAAATTAAATGTTGTTGTAATTTGTGCATGTCCAAGTCTTGCTGCTACAACTGCTACATCAATATTTTGTGATATTAGAAGTGTAGCATTTGTGTGTCTTAATCCGTGAAAATTAATTACAGGTAGTCCTATCTTGCCAACATAATTTACAAACCATTTGCTTACTGTTGAAGGGTGCATAGGTTTGCCATCAGCTTGTACAAATAACCTATTAGAATCAGTTCATAATTCACCATAGAACGATTTTTGCTCATCATACCATAACTTATATTGTTCAAGTAAAGAAACGACAAAATCTGGAATTGCCACTTCTCTTATGGAACTTTCTGTTTTTGGTGTTTTTGTAAACACGCCTTTATCAGCTAAATACTGACTGGAGCGATTTATACTAACAATTCCTGTTTTTAAATCAATATCTTGCCATTCTAATTCCATTAATTCACCTAAACGAACACCAGTAAATATTATAAGAATGATTGCAACTTTATATTTTATTTGATCTTCACCAAGTGAGGATAAATTTTGTAATAATGTTTTACATTGCTCATCATCATAGTATCTTCTTTTTGGTTTTCTTGCTTTTGGTGGTTGAACACGTTCGGCAGGATTAGATATAATTAGCTGCCAATATACTGCTTTATGAAGCATTGCTCTTAATAATCTGTGATGTTCTAATATTGTTTTACCAGATAAAGGCTTTAAGGTTTTCTTACCATTATTGCCTTTTTTTCTAATTAACAGGGTATCTCTACTAAGTAAATCATAAAAATGCATGATGTCAGTTGGTTTGATTTTGTTAATATAGAAATGTCCAAAGTAGGGTAGAAGCCTTGTTTCTAATATTCTACAATATCTCTTGTATGTTTATGGTGCTAGTTCTTTTGATGCATAGTCTCTTTTCCATATTTCAGTGAATTCGGAGAATTTTAATGATTTGCCTTCTACAAACATTCCATTTTGAACATCAGCCACGAATTTTGCTAGTTCTATTTCTGCTTCTTTTTTGGTTCCGTGTATTGTTTTTGTTTTCTTTATAGGTTTTCCTTGCAAGTCGTATCCTGCAAGACATACTAGTCTGTAACTATTTTTTCCTCTTTTTTCAATACTCCCAGCCATTACCTTTTTCACCTCCTTTCAGGCATAACTATGGGTGGGAGAGGAATTAATATATTGTTAACAATACAAATTATACAATAAATGATAACAAAAGCCAATATCATATTACTAAAATTCTAATAAAATACAAAAAATGCCATAAATTTGCAAAATATAACAAAAAATATTAGAAAAAAACCAATAAGACTTGACAATTTGTGATTCCTATGTTATAAATAGAAACATAGAAAGAAGGTAAATATGTTTACAAATATATATTTAGATAATTTTTTAGGAATATCTGCACCAATAGAATTGGATTTTATTTCTAAAAGTAGAAATAAAGAGGAAAATACATCAGTTGTAAAAATTGAGGATGGAATTTATATAAACAAATTGATAGGTATAATTGGAGGAAATGCAAGTGGAAAAACAAGCATATTAAGCGCAATCACAACAATTGGAAATATTTTAACTAGTCCAATTTATCAATTTAATGTTGAAGATAAATTTAATGACATACAAAAAATAATTGATAAAGATCCAAGTTCAGAAAACCAAAAGTTAATGTATGACTTTTTTAATGATTTTAATTCTTCAATAGATATTTCTTTTCAAAATTTTAGAAGAAAAAAAGAGAATACTATTTTTAGAATAGAAATGTATATTTTAGATGATAAAGAAGAAACAACGGGATACTATACTTATGAATTAAATCTTGATGGAATAAACAAAAAGATAAGCCGAGAGTATTTAGGATTTAGAAAAAAATATAAAGATAAAATAGAAAATATTATAGAAATAAATGATACAAAGGAAGGACAAGTATATTATATTAATAGATATTTTAAGAACATAGTAGACATTAATAATAATAAAGATCTTGAAAAAAAATATAAATATATAAAAACTTTTGTGATGCATTATATTAATAATTCAGCAAATATTTCTACAGATAGTGAATGCAACTACAAAGATTTAAAATATATAGATTGGTATAAAAAATCACCAGAAACATTAAGAACTTTGGCTAGAGTCGTAGATCCTAAAATTAAAGATATAATGGTTGATACAGATAATAAATATGAAGAATTATTATTTGTATTGAAAGATGGAAGCAAAATTACAAGAAATATGTTATCAACAGGAACAGAAAGATTTTTAAATACAATAAGATATGTTAACGAAATAATAGATAAAAATGGAATATTAATAGTTGATGAAATAGAACAAAACTTACATAAAGATTTAGTGGGGCTAATTATAAGACTTTTTGGTGAAATGTCTAAAAATAATTCACAAATTATTTTTACTACTTTAAGTCCAGAAATTTTTGATATTACTAACAAAGATAATAAAAAAATATTTAAACAAGATTCAATATTTATTTTAAATAGTGATTATGATGATATTAGAATTAATAAATTGATGGAATTAAAGATTGATGGAGAAAGAGTGAAAGGGGATGCTTCTGTAGCTAATTTATATAAAAATAAGAAGATATCTATACATCCTAATATTGAACAAATAAATATCTTTTTAAAAAATTTTAATAATTGACTTTTAAAAACCAGTCAATAAAGAAGTTTAAATAAAAAAAGAACCATATAAATGGTCCCATTAATATAAAAGTATATATATCTTGCCGGATTCTATATACTTTTATATTATAATACAATTTGTTGTATTTGTAAATACGGAACATTTGTGCTGGCTCGGAAAGGAGGCTACTATGTTCCAAATATATAAACAACAAATAGAATGATAGCCTTGTAAAAACAAGGTTATTATTTTATTGGCGCTTTAGCTTGAAAAAACCACTGGTTCTACCAGTGGTAGGTAAAAAA
>ENA-ORUQ01001844-ORUQ01001844.1-human-gut-metagenome-genome-assembly--contig:-NODE-1844-length-18688-cov-6.325712_pt1 | contig 18688 bp, 15 predicted proteins | sample MGYA00242081_ERZ509211 | MGnify/ENA primary metagenome ERZ509211 (study PRJEB26280, sample SAMEA2338785) | human gut metagenome | biome: human gut; feature: human-associated habitat; material: faeces...
TGTGCTAAACTATTATTGTCTTTCATGACAAATCCTCCTTTTCGATTTTATTTGCGGTTGGCTACCACATCTATTATATCAAAAAGGAGGATTTTTTCTACTCATAGCTAGAAGCTTTTAACCCCCCGTGTATAACACGGGGGGTTCATAAGCCCAAGAATAGCTTAACACTTGTCATCAAGCATTAAGCTATTAAACTTTTCATCTAGACCCTAAAGTCTAGGCATCGGCATACCGCCTCAAATATCTACATTTAGTATAGCATTTTTGATACGATAAGTCAATCAAATATAAAAATTTCTTTTTATATTTATATAAGTATTATATGCAAAATTGAGATTATTATTGATTCTTTTCTAATTTTTGTATTTTATAATATATAGGTTCAAATATTTGCTCGAATAACTTATTGTATATTTTGTCGAAGAATTGAGTAGAAGTTTTACCAAGTCTTGAGATAACTCTATTTTTGTCAATATACTTTGCTTCATATAGCATAACAACAGTATTTTTTTGAAAACCATCATTAGGCGTTCCTATTTCAAATTCAGGATAAATATTACCATTTTTATCTTTTCTAGGAGTACCACTTGAGCATGGAACTATAAAAATTTTTGTAGCAGTTTCTTTAATAACTACAGCAGGATGAATATACGCAAATTCTCTATCATAGTTATTCCAGCCTAAATCAACTAAAAGAATTTCTCCTAAAGCATATTTAGTAAAATTATTTTGCCTAGATGCAGATAAATGTTTTTCATTTGACTCTATCCATAAAGCTATTTCATATGCAGATTGTTCTGTTAGTTTGAATTCATAATTTTTTAAAGACGTAAAGAATTCTTTTTTTAGCTTTTCATCTTGCATAAATTTTATATTTTTAAATTTTGTGTCATTCCTTTTGATTAAATTTATAATATTTTTATTTATATCCATATATTTTATCACTTCCTAATTTTTTCAAATTATACAATGTTTCTACATAAAAGTCAATAGATTTTAGAACAAAAGTTCGCAAACCATGTTTTATATAATTTCAGACGAAATCCAAAATCCTTTTATACAAAATCTTGAATATTTCAAGATTTTATGTTAAACTATTATTATAATTTAATTATCTTGCAATATGCAAGTTTTGAATATAGCAACTTTTAACAATAATTATTGTAAAGGAGAAATTAAAAATGAAATTATTTCACACAGAAAATGGTAAAGAAACAGTATATGTGCAAATGGAAGACATGATGCGATTGAATCAAAGTAGTATACCAATACCAGTATCTATCTTTGAAAAAGTGTTTACTCCTGGTATAATTTGCGTAAACAGTTCAAATCGGTTCAACTTTGTAAAATTTGATGAAGAACATGAAGTAGACTTCTTTAGAGAAATAGAGTTCATACTAGACTATGACCAATACAAAGATTTGACTGATGAACAGCTAGATAAAGAAGGCCGAGAATTAACAAATAAAGCCAACAAAATTGCAGAAAAATGGAATTCTATGTCTGTCGACGAAAAAGAACAAAATAGTAATCTTATAGAAGAACATGACAACATTTACTACATGTTACATTTTTTAGTTGAGATTATTGCTTTAAAACATGGTAAAAGTTCTATGCCTTTTCCAGACTTTGTAAAATTACCAACAAAACCAAAAAAGAAAGGATTTTTCCAAGGTCTTTTTCAAAGAAAAAAGATGTGAAATATCAACCAAAGCCCTGCTTTTATGCAGGGCTTTAAAATGTTTTAATAAGTGTCAATGTTACTAATGTCCACTTTTGTTCAATACATTCTTTTATTTTATTCTTATTTTTCTTCATAAACCAAAACATCTTTAACAATAATCTTAGAAAAATCATCTGATTCATTTTCAAATTTTGCAACATGAAACTTTCCAACTTTTTTCAATTTTTTATCTAATTTTGTCAAATCCAACATAACTTTATTAGAAAAATCCATACCAATAGGAAGTGTTTTATTTTTATTATTGCAATAAATAATATTAGTAAAACCTAAAACATTTTCTCCCTTTTTCAAATTCAACTTATATAAATTTATTTCATTACCTTCTGTTTCTAACGCCTCTGTAACCTCCTCTTGTGGATTTAAGTTAAAAACATTAAACTCATTTTCATCAATTTTTTCATCATTTATAGCTTTATAAATTGTTGCATCTTCTGGAGATTTTACACTATTAAATGCATCTTTTATTACTTGTATAACTTTTTCCAAATTCAACTTAAATTCAAGTTGTTTAGTCATTTTATTTACATCTAAAATTTCAAATTTATTTCTAGAAGCTTCCCTATATTTTTGATTTTTGATTTTTTTAATTTTTGTAGTATCTTCTACTAAATCATCAAAAACATCAAATTCTTCATCTAAATCATTTTCTTCTTCTTTTAATTCCTTCTTTATTTGTTTTAGCTCAACTTCTATATCTTTTGGAATCACAGTATTTGTAATTATTTTATTAAGAGTATGTATAGTTTGTGTAGTTGCTATATAGATATTATCCATTTCTTCTGAAGTAAGTACTTTTCGTTGCAATCTGTCTAAGTCTTTTCCAAACTGTTCAAAATCTTCCGAATATTCGAATACTTTTTCTATTTTTTTAATAACTCCTACTTCCTCTTCTTCACCCTCTGGTAAAACCGAAATTTCATCTTTATTACTATATTTCCAGAATTCAAAAATGCTTCTTTTATGATTATCTATTTCTTTTATAAAATTTGTTGCATTTTCTATTTTTTTAGCCATATTCTTATTCTTTAATTTTATTGCATTTATATCCATCACAACATTTTTCAATTCATTTTCTATTTTTTGTAACTCTCTATAACTTTCTATTACTTCCTCAATAGTACAATTCCTTTTTGCTTGTAAATTTGTTGTACTTTTTGTTCTTATTTGCTCACTACTTTGTGACTCCATTTGTCTTTCTCTCATAGCAATTTTTTGTTCTTTTTGCTTTCTTCTTGCCTTTAATATTTCTGATAAACTTCCTGTTAATATATTATCTTCATTTGAATCTTCTTGATATTCAATATTATTTTCAATTTCTTCAACTTTCTTTTTGTTTTTCTTATTATATTTAAAGAAATACTTAAATTTACCAAAAAATGTTTTTTTACATTCCAAAAATGTAGAAATTTGTTTTTCTTTTTCTATGTATTCTATTTCTTGAGTTGCCGCTACTTGTTTTAATCCTTCTAGTTTTTCCTTATATTGCTCAATTTTTTCACTTGTTTCTGTATTTAAACTTTCACTTACTGCATATTGTGATTTTATAAAACTTGCCATATCATTATACCTAATTTGACGCTCATCACAGTAAAACTTTAAATTACCATTTTTGTCAACATCAGTTGTAAATGTAAAATAATTTGGTAATTCTGTTTGTAATATAAACATTGCTTTTAACAATTTATAATAATGATTTGCTTCTAATTGATTCTCCAATATTATTTTATAAATTGATTTTATACTTCCATATACATGTGTTTCTCCAACTATATGAATACTAAGATTTCCTTGCTTATCATATACTTCATAAATATATGGCCATTCTTTTGTAAATAATTCTATATAATTTCCTATATCTTTAAATTCACTCTTTTTCAAATAATTCCTTGAATAGTCTACACCACTAATTGGTGCATAAATATAATTTTTTGACTTCTTTTCTAATTTCTTTTTTAGTAAATAAAAAAATGCTGAATAATTTGTATCTCCTGTTGGCACTAGCATAAAATACCTATCTGTTGCTTCTATATAATAAATTTGCCATAAATAATTATCTTCATATTTTACTTTAAATGGTATTTCTTTAGCTAATTTTTGTTGTTCTTTTTCTAATTTTTTTATTTCTTCTACTGACATTTGTTTTAACATACTTAAAAATATTGTATGTCTTATAATATTTTCTTCGTTTTTGTTATCTAAAAAATTTGCTAATGGACTTGCTTTTTTATACTTTTCATCTAGTCCATCTAACCTATTTGTTGGTGATAAAAGTATTGATATTTTATCTACTGGTATATATTTATATTGCTTATATTGTTTTTCTTCATAATCTCGTGGTACTCTATAACTTATTGGTTCATCTTGTAATTCTTCTGGGATATTATCTAAAGTCAAACCTAAATATTGTAATTTTTCTTCTATTTCGGAATCTAAGTTTGTTTTTTTCTTTCTTGGCACTGGCTTTCTCCTTTCTACTTTTCAAATATATCATAAAAAGTCTTAAATTCATATCCTTGTCCTGCTAAATAATCAATGATTTCTGGCAATTTTTCAGCTGTTACTTTTTTTGCTTGTGCATCATGCATTAATATAACTAAACTATTTTTTCCGTATGATGTTTCTTGTATTCTTCGCATTATATACTCTGGTGTTGGACTACCTGTCTCTGCATCTCCTGATAGACAATTCCAATCTACATTATATATATCATTTTGATTTAATAGTTCTTTTGCCTGTTTTTTTATATCTGCATATTTTCCTCCAACATATCCTCCTGGAAATCTAAATAAATGTGAATTAAAATTAGAATCTCCTATTGCATTTTGTACTATTCCATTTGTTTTATTAAATTCTTCTAAAACCGTTTCTGGTGATGAATATATTGTAGAATACACATGTGAATAACCATGATTTGCTATATAATGTCCTTGCTCATACATTTGTTTAACCATATCTGGCATATGTTCTGCATTACTTCCTAATACAAAAAATGTTGCCTTTACACCTTTTTCATTTAATGTTTGTAATATAGTTGGAGTTACTGTTGATGGACCATCATCAAATGTTAAAAAAGCCCTTTTGGTTTCAGAATGATATATAGTTTTCAAATTCTCTTTTCCTTTTTCCGTTACTTGTATTAAATTTTCTTTTTTCTTTTCTTCCTCTATTCTATTCTTTTCTTCTGCTATTTTTCTTTGTTGTTCATCATATGCTATTACCTGATTTTCATATCTTTTTATTTGTTTTTGTACTTGTATATTTTTTACGACCTGATTCAACATAAAAATAAGTAAAAAAAGAAGTATAATCAAAATTATCATGATTTTTATTTTACTATGTCTAGTTATCATTTCTTGTTGACTCAGTGTCCTCATACTATATATACTTTCTTCCCTTTTCATTTTTTCCTTTTCCTTTCAAAGCCTAAGTTGCTAAAAGAAATATCTGCTGCACTTTATTTTCAACTTTTGCCATTTACTTACAAAGAACTTCAATAATTTTTTACTGAAGTTCTTTTGTAAAAAAATATTTAATTATCATTTTAAAAATTCATTTGACACAATTGTTATCTTATTTATTAATTTAGTATTTTCATCAAATGACATCGCTATAGTAAATTTAGTATTTTTATTTTCATCTAATACCTTTCTTAACTCATCTGTTTTCTCTTCATTACTACTTTTCCTTTTAATATCAAGTACCATTCCTCTTAATTTTTTCTCATTATTACTTTTTTCTTCATAAAAAACTTGTGCATCAGCAAAACAATCTTGTATAGTATCTAATAATTGATTTATATTAGTTACATCTACTTCTTTTCCTATAAAAAATGTTAGTTGTGAATTAAATCTATTCCTTTCTGCCTCTGTTACTACTTCTTCTTGTGCCTGCTCAAATTTTATCTCACTTTCTTTTAATATTAATAAATCTTTTAACATACTATTTATATCATCTAGTTTTACATTTTCAAGAACATTGCTTATCATATTATTTACATTATTTTGCGCTATTTCTGCAATTTTCTTTGCCTGTTCTTGATTTAAGCTATTCAAATCCACATTATTAGCATCTGACAATTTTATTTGATTTTCAAATTCTTGCACACAATTTATATATTGATCTATCTTTACTTCAGCTATATTTCCATCCACTGTATAAGTCACTTTATAGTTATTATCTATTTTATCATTATCTTTATTTTGTACAATTTGTACTTCAAATTTTTTCTCTTCTATTCCATCTTTGCTATTTGTATATTGAATATTTATATCTTGATTATTTTCTGATACTTTTTTTTCTACTTTTATATTATCCTCTAATGTTCCATTATCTAATTGTTGAACATAGCTTACTTGAAATAATTCTGTATTCATCGTATCAAATGTTAAAGTTTCTGTTGGAGTTTTAATTAGAGTTTTTATAGTTTGTCCATTACGTTCATATACTGTTATTTCTGTCTCTTCTTCTCCTATATTATTATTTTTTATATCATCAATTTTTTCATCTATTAAATTTGTAAATATTTCTCTTAGATTTTTTTCTTCTTTATATGAGCCATAAGTTTCTAATTCAGTTTGTAAAGTATCTAGCTTTCCTAAAATTATCTCATCTTTTTCTATTCTATCCAATAATGTAAGTATTAAACTATTAAATTTTTCTTTGCTTTGTTTTAAGCTATATGCATTTGCTTTGTAGGTGTTTCCATTTACTACTATATTTTGATTACTTTTCTTTTCATAACTACTTTTATCTGTATTTTGTTCTAATATAGATGTATAAGTGCTTGAAAGTACTTGTGTTTCATCTGATGTGAAATTAATAAAATCTGCTAATTTTAACTGATTATACATTATTGGTATTATAGCTAGTTTTTCCTTTGAAATTCCTGTTGTTCCTTCTAATTCTTCTAGATTTTCATTTTTTGCAGATATAAATTGTTGTATTCCATCTAATCGTATTCCATGTTTTTCTCCATCTTGTAAATATTCAAATCTTGCTATATCAGAATTTTCGTATACTATTCTTGCATCTTGATAATTGTAGTTTTCTGCTTTGCTTTTTTGCCCTGATATATCTATTTCAGCCTTGTTTATAGTATTTGACATATTATTGTTACTGTCTTTATATGATACAGTTGCTTTTAGATTTTCTGTTGTTTTTTGATTATTAATTGCATTTTCTATTCCTTCTGGTTTATTTTTTGCTATTCCATCTATTATATTGATATTCTGTGCTAGGTATTTTTCAAATAATTTGTATTTTGGCTTAAACATGTCTGTTGTGAAATATAATGCTACTAATACTCCTATTACTATTATTATTGGTAATACTATTGATATTATCATTATTAATTGTCTTTTTTTTCTTGCTATCATTTTTTTCCTCCTCTTTACTTTTGTACACTCATATTATAACTTTTTTTCTTATTTTATTCAATAGTATTTAAAAAAATTTTTTAGGGAGTGATGTTTTTTGAGTCCGTCCCCAAAAACATCAAGCTCTAATTACATTCTTTGCTTTACAGCCTCATAAACAACAATTCCTGTTGAAACAGAAGCATTTAAAGAAGTAACTTTACCTTTCATTGGTATTTTAACCAAAAAATCACAATTTTTCTTTACTTTTTCACTCATGCCTTGACCTTCATTACCAATAACTATTCCTAAAGGACCTTTTAAATCTTGATTATAATAATAATTTTTAGCATCAATATCTGTTCCACAAATCCATAAACCATTATCTTTTAATTTTTGAATACTATCAGAAATATTAGTAACTCTTGCTATTTTCATATGCTCAACTGCCCCTGCTGACACTTTGCTAACTGTACTATTTACACTCGCAGCTCTTCTTTTTGGAATTATTACTCCATGGACACCTGCCGTTTCAGCTGTTCTTATTATTGAACCTAAATTATGAGGATCTTCAATTCCATCTAAAATTAATACAAAAGGATCTTCATTCTTATTTTTTGCATCTTCTAATATATCTTCTATTTCGCAATATTCAAATGGTGGCACTATAGCTATTACACCTTGATAATTTGGTGTTTGTGCCATCTGCTCCATTTGTCTTTTATCTTTTTCTACTATAATTACATTTCTTTCTCTTGCCATAGCCAATATCTTATTTATAGAGCCATGTTTTTCTCCTTTTGTTACAAATATTTTATTTATATCTTTTTTACTTTCCAACAATTCTATTACTGAATTTCTTCCTTCTATTTGATCATCATAAATTTTTTCTTCTTTTTTCTCATATTTATTATTAAAATTTTCTTTCATTTTCACTCTCACCTTTCTTAAATGCAGTTTGACGCCGCCAAAATTGTAATTATTCCATTTTACTTCTCAGATTGGAAAAGAATTAAATTTTGGCAAGGAAAACAAATTTAAAATTCATGAGGCGTACAAAGGTACGTTGATTGAATTTTAAATGCAGTTTGACGTAGTCCAAAATTGTAATTATTTTCCAATCTGCTATTCATCATCTAATTTAAGGACTGACAAGAACACCTCTTGAGGCACCTCCACATTCCCAATCTCACGCATTTTTTTCTTACCACGCTTCTGTTTCTCAAGTAACTTCTTCTTTCTAGTAACATCACCACCATAGCACTTAGCAAGCACATCTTTTCTCATAGCAGAAATAGTCTCTCTTGCAATGATTTTACCACCAACAGCAGCCTGAATAGGAATTTTGAACAATTTTCTAGGAATTTCAGTTTTAAGTTTTTCAACCATTTTTTTACCTCTCTCATAACTTCTATCTTTATGCAAAATAAAGCTAAGAGCATCAACTTGTTCATTATTTATATAAACATCCAATTTTACCAAATCAGACCTTCTATATTCCTTAAACTCATAATCAAAAGAAGCATAACCTTTAGTTTTAGACTTAAGATTATCAAAAAAGTCATATATAATTTCATTAAGTGGCATTTCATAAATAAGAGTTACTCTATTCTCATCTAAAAATTGCATATCAATATAAACACCTCTTCTTTTTTGACAAATATCCATTACATTTCCAACATATTCTTTAGGCAAAAATATATTTGCCGTTACAAAAGGTTCTTCTATATATGATATTTCTTGTGGTGTTGGCAATTCTGTTGGATTATATATCTCTAGCACCTCACCTGTAGTCTTATGTACTTTATATATAACAGAAGGTGCTGTTGTTATAAGTCCCAAATCAAATTCTCTATCTAATCTTTCTTCTATTATTTCCAAATGTAGCAATCCCAAAAATCCACATCTAAAGCCAAATCCAAGTGCTGCAGATGTTTCAGGTTCATATACCAATGCAGCATCATTTAATTGAAGTTTTTCAAGAGCAATTTTTAAATTTTCATAATCACTTCCATCAACTGGATACAAACCACAATAAACCATTGGAGTTACCTTTTTATATCCTGCTAAAGCTTCTTCTGCTGGTTCATCTTTTAATGTTACTGTATCTCCAACATGAATATCTGACAAATTTTTAATACTTGCTGCTATATATCCTACTTCTCCTGCTTTTATAATATTTGTTGGCATATATGAACCTGGAACAAAATATCCTACTTCTGCAACTGTATATGTCTTATTTGTTGCCATCAATAAGATTTCATCTCCAACTTTTACACTTCCATCCATTACTCTTACATATGCAACAGCACCTTTGTAATTATCATAATAAGAATCAAATATTAAACATTTCGTTTTTGCATTAACATCTCCATGTGGTGCAGGTAAATCTGTTACAATTTTTTCCAAAACTTCTTCCACATTCAAACCTGATTTAGCAGAAATACACGGTGCATCCATTGCTGGAATGCCTATAATATCTTCAATTTCTTTTTTCACTTCATCTGGTCTTGCATTTGGTAAATCTATTTTATTTATTACAGGTAATACTTCCAAATTATTATCTATTGCTAAATATACATTTGCCAATGTTTGTGCTTCCACGCCTTGACTACTATCAACTACTAAAACCGCCCCATCACATGCAGCCAAACTCCTAGAAACCTCATAATTAAAATCAACATGGCCAGGTGTATCTATTAAATTAAATGTATATTCAATTCCGTCTTTTGCTTTATGCTTCATTCTTACTGCTTGTGATTTTATTGTTATTCCTCTTTCTTTTTCTATTTCCATATTGTCTAAAACTTGGCTTTCCATTTCTCTTTTTGACAGTACTCCTGTTAACTCTATTAATCTATCTGCCAATGTTGATTTTCCATGGTCTATATGTGCAATTATGCTAAAATTTCTTATATATTTTTGATAGTCATTTTGCATTTAAAATTCCATTCCTTTCACTATTTATTGCCTAAAATTTATATTACAAAAAACTCAGAACTTGTTTATTTTCTAATAACCTGATTTTGTAAAAAACTCGAAACCTATTCTAATAATTATCTCTTTAATTCTACTACTGTAACACCCATTTCGCCTTCTCCAAAAGCCCCCATTCTATATGATTTTACATGTGGATCTTTTTTTAGCATTTGATGTATTCCTTCTCTCAATTTTCCAGTTCCTTTTCCATGCACAATTCTAACTGTCTGAAGATTAGCTAACAAACTATCATCTAAAAACTTTTCTACTACAAATCTTGCTTCTTCAACATTTAAACCTATTACATTAATTTCTGTTTTAGCATTTTTTGTTTTGTTCATCTTTGTATAGCTTTGTGAAACACTATTTTGATTTTTAGTTTTTTGATTTTTTAAAATTATTAAATTTTGAATTGGCACATTCATTTTCATACTTCCTATTTGTACTAATACTTGCTCATCTTTAGACACATTTGATATTACTGTTCCCTGTTGCCCTAAATTCTCCACATACACTGATATTCCTGGTTTTACTTGTTCTTTTTCTATATTATTGTTTACATTTTTTGTATATAATTCTTGATTTTGCTCTTTTATATTTTCATTTAATTTATTACGCAAATTATTTAGCTTCTTATTTGCATCTGAACCCGCTCCTTTTTCTATTTGCTTCATTTTCCTTATTATTTCATTTGCTTCTTCTTTGGCTTCTAAAATAATATTTCTTGCTTCAATTTTTGCTTTTTGAATTTTTTCTTGCTCTGCCTCTAAAAGTTCAGTATGATTTTGTTTTAATTTTTCTTTTAGATTCTTTACTTCTTCCAAATTTGTATCTATTTCTTGCTTTTCTAACTCAATTTTTCTTTTATCATCATATAACTGTTTCATCAATTCTTCAAAATCTATTTCATCTTTGTGCAATCTCTTTTTAGATTTTTCTATTATTTCATCTTTTAATCCAAGCTTTTTGCTTATTTCAAAAGCATTACTTTTACCTGGTATTCCAACTAATAAATGATATGTTGGAGTTAAAGTTTCTACATCAAATTCTACAGAAGCATTTTGAAATCCTTCTGTTACCATTGCATATTTTTTTAATTCTTGATAATGTGTTGTAGCAATTGCCAACACTCCATTTTCTTTTAAATATTCTAATACACTTATTGCTAATGCTTGTCCCTCTACTGGATCTGTTCCAGAACCCAATTCATCAACTAATACAAGTGTATTATCATCTGCATTTTCTACTATATCAACAATATTTTTCATATGTGCAGAAAAAGTACTTAATGATGCAGTTATACTTTGATTATCTCCTATATCTGCAAAAATTTTTTTAAAGACTCCTATACTTGAAGTTTCTTTTGCTGGTATATGTAATCCACTACATGCCATACATGTAAGTAGACCCACTGTTTTTAAAGTTACAGTCTTTCCTCCTGTATTTGGTCCTGTTATTAATAACATTTGATAATCTTTTCCTAAAGTTAATGATACTGGCACTGCTTTTTTATAATCTATTAATGGATGTCTTGCTTGTTCTAATATTATCTGTTTATTTGTATTTATTATTGGCTGATTTCCTTTTATTTCCTTTGAATATCTTGCTTTTGCAAATATAAAATCTAATTTTTTTAAATATTGTATATCCTTCTCTATTTCTAAAGAATATGGATAAAATAGACTTGAAAGTTCTTTTATTATTCTTTCTATTTCTATATTTTCTTCAATCTTTAAATTACTTATCTGATTATTCATTTCAAATATTGCAATTGGTTCAATAAATACTGTTGAACCTGAACTTGATATATCATGTACAAACCCTTTAATTTGTGAGCGATATTCTTCTTTTACTGGTATTACATATCTTTCATTTCTTATTGTTATTACACTTTCTTGAATATATTTAGAATAATTTGATGAATGTATCATATTATTTAATTTTTGTCTTATATCTTGCTCTATATTTTTTTGTTTTTTACGTATTGCTTGCAATTGTTTTGATGCTTTATCATCTAATGTATATTCATCTATTACACTGTTTTCTACTTTTTCTATAATCCCATTGTTTGTATATAATTCATCAAAGATAGATTTTAAATTTTTATAATTTTCTAAATCTAAAAAATCTTGATTTATATATTTTTTTAATAAACCACTTATTTTTAATATTTTTGTCAAATTTATTATTGATTTTAATGATAAAGTTCCTTCTGTTTTTATTATTTTGATTTCTTCTTTATCTTCTATAAATTCTATTGCTGGTGGTGTACTACATCTATATATTAAATTTACAGCTTCTGTTGTTTCTTCTAATTTTTGTTTTATATCTTTTATTTCTGTATATGGTTTTAACTCATATGCCTCTTTTTTTGATGCTTCTAAATGGCAATATGAAGCTAATTTTTCTAATATTTTATTATATTCTAATTTTTGTAAATATTCCATTTTTGCATCCTTTCCTAAGACATTTTTTTATATCATTATTTTTCAAAATTAATAAGCTTACTATACGCGTGACTAATTTTTTAAGTCTATTATTATTTCTTTGTTTTCTTCTAATTTTATTTTTTCATATTTTACACCACATTCATCAAATAATCTTCTTGATGCTATATTGTTTTCTGAATCTGCATACTTATCTGATAGGTATATTATGTGTTTAATTCCTGATTGTATAATTATTTTTGCACATTCATTACATGGAAATAAGTCAACATATATTTTTGCATTTTCTAAATCTTTTTTACTTCCTCTATAATTTAATATTGCATTCATTTCCGCATGACACACATATGGATATTTTGTTTCTAAATTTTTTCCTTCTCTTGCCCATGGAAATTTGTCGTCATCAAATCCATTTGGTGCTCCATTATATCCTATTGATAATATTCTGTTATCATTACTTACTATACATGCTCCTACTTGTGTTGATGGGTCTTTGCTTCTTTTGGCTGATAATTTTGCTATTGACATAAAGTATTCATCCCAACTTATATAATCTGCTCTTTTTTTATTTTCCATCTTTTATTCCATCCTTTCCTACAATATAAATTAGCTATATTTTATTGACTTTTTACTATTAATGAAGTCTGCTATTCTCCTTTTCGTAGTAGACAGTATATCATATATATTATTAAAAATCAACACATTTTTCAAAAACAAATTTTCGCATTTAAACTATATACATAATTTGATTATTAGGAAAATATTTTTTCATTTGCTCTCTAAAAAAAATCTCTCCATCTTTTCTAAGACCTATTTTATACATATATTTCCCCTTTCCTCTACCAGTCATTAAGTCCTTATTATATAAATTAATTGCATTAGGGAAAGCTTCTTCATTAATTTTTGTATGAACAAAACTATAAGTCATAAAAATAATTTCAAAAAAGGCATCTTTTTTTACCTTTTCTGTAAGATTTTCTGATAATTGTTTTATTAATTCTAAATATAATTTTTTCCAATTATCTACCATAATTACTGGAGCTATTAATATTCCTACATTATATCCCGCTTCTTTTAATTTATTTATTGCCTCAATTCTTCCTTTTAGCCTTGAGGTACCAAACTCAACTTTATTTATAATTTCTTCTGGATTTACACTCATTCTAACTGTCACTTTTCCTTGATGATCAATATTTAAGATATCATCTATCATATCAAACTTAGTTGGAAATGTTAGATGTCCTTTAGGAGAATTCTTGAAATTTTCTATTGTCCATGGCAAATTTCCTGTTATTGTGTTTTCTAATATTAAATCACTATTACTTCCTATTTCAAAGGTCAATTCTTTTTCTGATTTTTTTGCCACTTTTATTATTTTTTCTAGCATTTGCTCTCTATTTACAAACAACCTTAAATACGCACATTTGTTGTAATTACATACTAGATAACAATACATACATGATGCTGTACATCCTGACGATGTATATGGTACTAAATAATCTGATGTTTTATGGTTTTCTACAAATTTATGTGTCTTTCTTACTCCTATTATCAAATTTCTTTTCATATTTACAAATTCTTTATTTGATTTTTTTCTCATTTCTTCTATATTGTTGTGATTTTCTATTTTTACTTTCGGTACTTCTTTATATTTTTCTAATAATTGTTTTCCTAACTCATAGTTTTCTATATCTTTTTCATAATAAATAGCTTTAGGTTTAAACATTTTCTTGCGTCCTTTCTTGTTTTTATTAGTTTAACCTAAAGCTATTATTTTATTTATTTTCTTATATAAGTTATATATTCATATCCAAAATCCTTAATATCATCTGGTCCCTTTTCTCTTGAAACTTCTTTCCAAACCTCTTCATTAATTTTTGGAAAAATAGTATCACCATCAAAATCTTTATCTAATTGAGTAACATACATTTTTTTGCAATAAGGCATTAATAAATTATATACAATTGCTCCACCTATTACAAAATGTTCTTCTTCGTCATCCATATATGGTTGTAACTCTAATAATGAATGTACTACTTTTACACTTTCTGAATCTATTACAAAATCTGGATTTCTACTTAATATTATGTGCATTCTATCTGGTAAAATTCCACCTAATGATTCAAATGTTTTTCTTCCCATAATTATTGTATGTCCAGTTGTTCTTTCTTTAAATCTTTTTAAATCATCTGGTATATGCCATAATAAATGATTATCCTTTCCTATTATATTATTTTTTGCTTTTGCTACTATTAAACTTAACATTTCTCTTACTCCTATTCTTTATCATATTTATTTTTACATTTAGATTATAAAGCTACTGGAATTTTTCCTAGTTTTATTTCTTTATTATAATCATAATTTTCTATTTCAAAATCATCTAATTTGAATTCATAAAAATCTTTTGTCTTATTATTAATTATCAATTTCGGACTACATTCTACTGGCTCTGCTTCAATTAATTTCTTAATTAGTGGTATATGTCTATCATAAATATGGCAATCTCCTATATTATGTGTTAATGTTCCCACTTCTAGTCCAGAAACTTGTGCAAACATACACAGTAATGCTGCATATTGCATTGTATTCCAACCATTTGCCGCCAACATATCTTGTGACCTTTGATTTAAAATCAAATGCAATTTTCCTCCTTTTACTAACCATTGCGTTCCATATGCACATGGTTCTAAGTTCATTTCTTTTAAATCTTCGTGATTAAAAATATTTGTCATTATTCTTCGACTTGCTGGATCATTTTTTATTAAATATAATACATAATCTACTTGATCCATGCTTTTTATTCCTTCTTTTGTTTTAAATTCATATTTTTTTGCAAGCTGATATCCATATGCTTTTCCTATAGTTCCATCTTTTCCTGCCCATTGGTCCCATATATGTGAATTTAATTCACTTACTTTATTGGTCTTTTTTTGCCATATCCAAAGTATTTCATCTATTGCTCTTTTTATTGTTTGACTGTTATTTCTTAGTGTTATCATTGGAAATTCTTTCCCTACATCATATACATTTTGCACTCCTACTATTGATATATAATTGGCCTCTGTTCCATCTTCCCATCTTGTCCTTACTCCTGTCCCTTCTGATGTATATCCTTCTTCTAAAATCTTCTTACATGTTTCTTTAAAATTTTTGTCCGCCTGTGTCATTTATAATCCTCCTAACAAATAAGATTTTTACAATCTGAGTATATCACATTAGAATAAAAATTGCTAGGATTATTTTAAATTTTTTATTTTACTAGTTATATTAAAAAATAAAAATGTGAAAACTTTTTATTTTTTGCTTCACATTTTTTATACTTCCCATTTAGGCACATACTCTTCTTCATGTTCTCCAAGTTCTTGAATAAAACCATTTTCTATACCCAACTTATCTATTTCATCTTGAATTAACTTCCACTCACATGTAGTCAATTTTCTATTAATATTATATTTATCTTCTTTTGCTTTATATGTTGGAAAATACTGTGCCATAACACTTACATAAATCTCTTTTGGTAATTCACTACTAATCCAATTTAAAACTTTTTTACTATTTTCTATATTATTAGGTAAAACTAAATGTCTAATCATAACACCTTTTTGCATTATTCCATCATCATTAAAAACTGGTGTACCAACCTGTTCAATCATTTCTTTTATAGCCTTTGTTGCTATTTCTAAATATTGTGGTGCATTTGATAAATTTTTTGCTAATTCATTATCAGCATATTTTAAATCTGGTAAATAAATATCTACATAACCTTTTAGCATCTTTATTGTTTCTAGACTTTCATATCCATTTGTATTATACACTATTGGTATTTTTAATCCATTTATTTTAGCAATTTTTAAAGCCTCTATTATTTGTGGAACATAGCTTGTTGGAGTTACCAAATTAATATTTTCAACATTTCTTTCTTGTTGCTCTAAAAATATTTCTGCTAACCTTTTTATAGTTATTTCTTTTCCTTTTCCTAATTGACTAATTTCATAATTCTGGCAAAACACACAATTTAAATTACAGTTAGAAAAAAAGACTGTACCAGAGCCTTTTTCTCCACTTATACATGGTTCTTCAAATTGATGTATTGAATATAATGCTATTTTTACATTTGCACTTGCTTTGCATTTTCCTGTTTGCCCATTTTTTCTATTCACCCCACAATTTCGTGGGCATAAACAACAACTCTCCAATATTTCTTGCATTTAATTTTTCTACCTCTTACACTAAAATTCTTACAACCTGTAATCTTCTTTATTTAAACTATTCGACTTTAGTCACATATAGTTTATCATTTTCACCTTTTTCTATTGTTAGTTTCTTTTTAGTAAATTTATCAATATTTAATTTTACCTTGTCTATTATTTCTGTTGGACCTTCTGTATTTTTCACACTAAATACAGTTTCCTCAGTTACACTTTTTATAGGAATATCAAATTCTGTTTCTTCTGCAGTTTTATTTTCTTCATCAATAATTACATCTTCTGGTTCATTTGAATAATCTTCTAAATATTCGACTATTTCTACTTCATATCCTTGTTTTGTTTTCTTTATATTGTTTATTAAAAATTTGTCATTTTCTGTGTCTAATTCAACATTTGTTGCCACATATGTATTCTCATCTGATTGATATTCAAATGATGTATTTCCATCCTTTGAAAATTGTTTTGCAAAATCTGTATTAAAAATTTCTTTTGCCTTTTCTTGTATTTCTTCGAATGTTATATCTTCATATTTTTCCATATTTTTCTTTACAACTTCCCACACCCATTTATCTGGTGCGTCATTTATATTTTGGAATTTAGGTAATGCTTCTCCTGTTACTTCTTTCCACATATATATATTTGTCACATATACTTCTATATTATCCACTTCTTCAGCTGATATTTTTGAACTTTCTATCTGATTTCTTTGATTAATATACATTCCTATAAATATTACTAATAATATACATATAATTGCTATTAACTTTTTCAAACTTATCACTCTTTCTTTGGTATTATTTAACTTCTACAGTTTCTTCAACACCTGTTGCTATAATAGTAACGCTTACATCTCCATTCATATTGTTATCTATTACAGTTCCAAAAATCACATTTGCATCCTCACTTATTTGGTCATTTATTACTGCAATTGCACTATTTATTTCCAATAAACTTAAACTTTCATCACCTTTTACATTAAAGATAACACCTTTTGCTCCATTTATTTTGCTTTCTGTTAGTGGATTTGCTATTGCTTGTCTTACTGCTTCTTCTACTTTTTTCTCTCCAGATGCTCGTCCTACTCCCATATATGCTTTTCCTCTATATCTAACTGTTGTTGCTATATCTGCAAAATCAATGTTTACTTCCCCTATTGTTGTTAACAAATCTGTTATTCCTGATATTGCTTGTTCTAATACTCCATCTGCTAATGAAAATGCTGAATTTAATGTTATTTTTGTATCTGTTGTTTTTAGTAATTTGTCATTTAAGATTACTATTAAATCATCTACATTTTCTTTTAATTTTTGTGTTCCATAGTCTGCTCTTAATTTTCTTGCTTTGCCTTCAAACATGAATGGTTTTGTTACAACTCCTATTGTTAATATTCCCATCTCTTTTGCAACTTCTGCTACAACTGGTGCTGCTCCTGTTCCTGTTCCTCCTCCCATTCCAGCTACTATAAATACCATGTCTGCTCCTCTAACTATGTCTTTTATTTGCTCTTTGTTCTCAATTGCTGCTCTTTCTCCTACATTTTCATTTGCTCCTGCTCCTAATCCTTTAGTTGTTTCTATTCCTATTTGCAATATATTTTTTGTTTTGGCTCTTTTTAATGTTCCTGTTTCTGTATTTAATAGATAATATGTTACTCCTTTTATATTATCTTCTATCATTCTATTTACTGCATTATTTCCTGCTCCCCCTACTCCTATTACTTTTATCTTTGGTGTACTTGAAATTTCTTGTGGTTCATTATACATTTTTTACATTCCTTTCTGCTTTTATGCTGTTTTATCCCTTTTAATTTTTTTCTTATTTTTTGTTTTACCTATTTTTATCACATTTTTTGTTTTAATTCAATAGATTATCATTATAAATTTTAATTTTTTTATATTCTAGGAAACAATATGAAACTTTTTAGTTTCGCAACACAAAGTGAAAATAAATTGC
>ENA-ORUQ01001850-ORUQ01001850.1-human-gut-metagenome-genome-assembly--contig:-NODE-1850-length-18609-cov-2.679907_pt1 | contig 18609 bp, 10 predicted proteins | sample MGYA00242081_ERZ509211 | MGnify/ENA primary metagenome ERZ509211 (study PRJEB26280, sample SAMEA2338785) | human gut metagenome | biome: human gut; feature: human-associated habitat; material: faeces...
TTGACTGTAGTACGCACATCCGACGAGGCATTATCTGATAACATTCCCAATAACTTTTCTTCTCCATATAGTTCTTTATTTATATTTTCAGCTTCTGTCACTCCGTCGGTATAAAGGAACAATTTGCTTTCTTTTTCCAATACAACTTCTTCATCACTGTATTTAAAATCTTCGACGACTCCTACAAATATTTGAGTTTTGAATTCCAAATATGAAACCTGTCCATCAGGATAAATGAGTATGGGAGGATTGTGACCGGCATTGCAAAGTTTCAGTATGCCTGTTTCCAGATCGAGTATGCCGACAATGAGGGTGACAAACATATTGGATTCATTATTGTCGGAAATAGAATTGTTCATTTCCGTAACTATTTTGGCAGGTGAAAGTACATGCTGGGATAACGTCCGGAATAAGCTACGGGTGATAGCCATAAATAGTGAGGCGGGTACTCCCTTTCCCGATACATCCCCAATCAGGAAATAGAGATGATTGCCGTCCATATAGAAATCATAAAGGTCGCCACCCACCTCTTTGGCGGGATGCAGTATGGCATGCAAATCCACATCATTACGATCCGGATAAGGAGGAAATATTTTAGGGAGCATGCCCATTTGTATTTCCCGTGCTATGGAAAGCTCGCTTTCAATACGTTCTTTGCTTGCAGTAGTCTCTTTCAGTTCATTCACGTAAGTCGACAATGATTTTTGCATGTAGACTAATGAATCATATAAGTCTTTGATTTCATCATTCGAGCGGACTAGGGGTAGTGTCACGTCAAACCGCCCTGTGGCAATTTCACGAGCGGATTCCGAGAATTTCTCTAATGGACGGACTAAACGCCGGATAATACTGTATACAATAAGTAGTAATATCAGTATACCGACCAGAAAAGTATAAATGATTTTTCGGGAAGTACTGTCCAGCTCCTGAAGAATAATACGGCTCGGACATACCGTGCATACTGACCAACCGATTTGGGGAATAGTAGTATAGAATGCGTATGAATCATTTCCTTGGTTGTCGAAGCGTATAGTACCTGTATGACCGGCCAGCATTTCACGTCCTATCTGTTCCTGTGAATGGTTTTCTGTGGCAAAGGCTTCGGAAAATATGGTCTCATTCATTATTTTATCCCGGTCTGCATGAGTCAGAAAACTTCCGTTGCGGCTGATTAAGTAAGTATAACTGGAGGGATATGGTTTCAGGAGACTGATCGTATCGGTGAATTGCGTCAGGGATATACTGGCGATAAAGACAGCGAACAGTTCGCCACGGTTGTCATACAAAGGCTTTGAGTAAGTACTCATAATGATATTTCCGCCTCCGTCGTCATAATAAGGTTCACTCCAGTAGGCTTGTTTCTGCATTTTAGGGATAAGATACCAGTCCATACAAGGATAATCATAATTCTGACTGCCTAATACCTGATAGGTTACATGATTTGTTTTGTTATCGAGCGAAGCATAAGGCATAAAATACTTGCCTTTTTCTTTATAGTAGTTTGGGGTGAAAGCTATGCCGCTTTTGACAATAAGTGGATTATTCTTTACGACTGATTCGATGATAAGATGCAATGAATCCGGCAGGTTTATGTTTCTTTCCAATACCCATGTAGATTGATTGATAGTTGTTTCTACCGACATTAGCTGGCTGCTGATTTCTGTTGCTATGTTACTCAATAATCCGTGAGTACGTTCAATGGCGTAACTCGTTACCTTTTCATGGTTATAATTGTAGAACAATGCCATGATAGTAGCAAAGACGATCAACGTGAATGAGAAAACGTAGATACTTAACCGGGTTGCAAAAGAATGGGAAAATGTGTGTTTCATGTCGTGAATTGGTTATTTTACAAAGTCTTCGTAACGAATACTTTTTTTCTTTGAGATGTCTGGTGGCAGTAAAATATCAATTGCCAGATCGAAACCTTCACGACTCAGCCGATAAGGGCGTTGCCCTGTTTTGTCTGTTTGCAATCGCAGTATTTCTTCCAGCATTTTACGCTGGTGATATCGGTTGGTTCCTATATTGTAATGATGTACCTGCTCCATTACAATGTCAAGAGTCTCTTCCGGGTGCTCGTTCGCCCAGTTCCAGCCACGGATACAGGCTCTGACTAGTTTCTGTATCGTTTCGGGATGCTTTTGATAAAATTCTTCAGTAACGTAAAGTCCATCTTCGGGCAAGTTATATCCATAATCGGCAAAACGCATGATATGAGTAGAATCTATCTGCATTCCACATTCGGCAAGTTGTGGAAACTCGTTATAACTTCCCACCATACAAATATCTACTGCTTTTGATAGAAATAGATTGATACCACTGTTAAACCGTATCCATTCTACTTCAATTTGGTATTTGTTCGCGATTCGGTCGAGTAGTTCCTGAGTAATATGATTCCATACTGCAATTTCTCTGTGTTGTAATGACGGAATTCCTTTTAATGGTGAGTGGCTGACTAGCATCAAACTGTTTTCCTGTGAAGTTTGCAGGATGTTTACAATTCGTTTTCCTGCAAAGTATTCCATTAACGCTTGTGATAGATTGGTGATAACTGCCTGCGGCTCTCCTTCTTTAAGATACTGGAATGAGTTTTCCGAATGAGACGGATGTTTCACGTGTACATCAAGTCCTTCTTCTTTGTAGAAGCCCATTTTCTCCGCTACATAGTAACCTGCAAATTGTGCCTGTGCCGTCCATTTTGGGATAAGTGTAACAGACTGTGCATGAACTACGTTTATTAATGAAAATACAGATAGTAGCAGGATGCAGGCTATGATGCGGATTACTTTCATACAGTATGAGTTAGCGTACTGTAAAAAGTCCGGAGCATCCGGTCATATCGAATATTTTACGTATTTCTGGTTTCATCGCCTCCAGGACAAGTTGACCTCCATGTTGCATGACACTCTTTTGCAGTGTAATCAGGCTTCGCAAACCGGAACTGCTAATGTATGATAAGCCTTCGCAATTCACAATTATATTTGGAGTTTTACTAGCTAAAAGAGGTTGTAATACTGTATTGAATGTATTGGCATTTGCTGTATCCAAACGCCCTTCAATAGTGAGAATCGTCACTTCTTCTATTTGGCATAGATTGGTTTTCAAAGTAGCTTCAGGCTTGAAGTCCATATCTATATTCTTGGTAAGAATTAATTCGTTATGATTATCTGTGGAATGATATTCTACTTTGTCCATTGTACGCCGGATCAGGAAAAGTCCCAGGCCTTGTGTCAGTTGTTGGTCGAGAGATTGTACATTGTCAGATGTTTCTTTGGCAGTAGGATCAAAGGAAATTCCGTCGTCTATAATTTGTGTAACCAGCATTCCGGGAGCAACAGATGTTCGAAGGATGATTTCACTTTCTTTATTGGAAGGGTAGCCGTAACGGATAATATTGGTAACCGCTTCTTCAATAGCGAGGTTGAGGCTCATTGTGATACCTGCCGGTAATTGTAATGACATTCCTAATTCTTCGATAAATAGAGCAATTCTTGCAACTTCATCCAACTGATTATCAATGATAATTTCTTTTTCCATGTTTTTTAAGTAGCGTGTCATATTTGTATGGCTTTTGTTTGATTGAATGCTGCGCAAAAGTACGGATTTCTGTTAAGAATAGGAAATTAATTCAGATGAAATCCTTCCGATATTGGCGAAAATCTTTAGGAAAGGACATCTTTTAGCCGATAAATCATTTTTTAGCATGAAATCTTATTTGGACAACTTTCTTTTTCAGAGATATGGTAATGAAAAGTAAATAAGCCCGGCATAAGATACCGGGCTTATTTTATTGTTCGGATGTTGAAATCAGAAGACTATTTAGCTAAATCGCCTATCTCATCCAAGTTCTTTTGAATATCTTCGTCGGTTAATGAGTAGTTCACCAAATCACCTGCCAGATATTTGTCGTAAGAAGCCATGTCAATCAACCCATGCCCGGAAAGGTTGAACAGGATTACTTTTCTTCTCCTGTTTCTTTGCACTTATTGGCTTCGCGAACGGCTGCTGCGATAGCATGGCAGGACTCCGGAGCAGGGATAATACCTTCCATTTGTGCAAACAGGCAACCGGCTTCGAACGATTCCAGTTGCTGGATATCTACCGCTTCCATGAGATTATCTTTGAGTAATTGTGAAACGATGACACCTGCACCATGATAACGAAGGCCGCCTGCATGGATATGAGCCGGAGCAAAGTTGTGTCCTAATGTAAACATCGGGAGTAATGGGGTGTATCCGGCTTCATCACCAAAATCATACTGGAACTTGCCGCGTGTCAATTTCGGGCAAGAAGCGGGCTCGGCGGCAACGAAACGGGTTTTCTTGCCTTCCAGTATGTTATGACGCATGAAAGGGAAGGAAATACCACCAAAGTTGGAACCGCCTCCGAAACATCCGATTACTACATCTGGGTATTCACCGGCCATTTCCATCTGTTTTTCCGCTTCCAGACCGATAATTGTCTGATGAAGGGTAACATGACTAAGTACGGAACCAAGTGTATATTTGCAGTTAGGAGTCATTTGAGCAAGTTCGATAGCTTCGGAAATAGCTGTTCCGAGTGAACCCTGATAAGTAGGGTGTGCAGTCAGGATATCTTTTCCGGCGCGGGTAGACATGGACGGAGAAGGAGTAACCTGTGCTCCGAAAGTCTGCATGATACTACGGCGGTAAGGCTTCTGTTCGTAGCTGATTTTCACCTGATAAACGGCAGCTTCGAGTCCGAAAACTTTGGCTGCATAAGAAAGAGCGGCCCCCCATTGTCCGGCACCGGTTTCGGTAGTCACGTTGGTAACGCCTTCTTCTTTACAGTAATAAGCCTGTGCCAAAGCGGAGTTCAACTTATGAGAGCCGATAGGGCTTACACTTTCATTCTTAAAATAAATGTGTGCCGGAGTACCGAGCGCTTTTTCCAGTCCGTAAGCACGAACAAGCGGAGTACTGCGGTAGTATTTGTACATTTCACGGACTTCTTCCGGGATTTCAATCCATGCATCGGTCTGGTTAAGTTCCTGATGACACAGTTCTTTAGCGAAAATAGGATACAGGTCTTCCGCTTTCAGCGGCTGTTTTGTTCCTGGGTGCAAAGGAGGCATTGGCTTATTGACCATGTCAGCCTGAATATTGTACCAGTAGTGTGGGATTTCTTCTTCCGGCAGGATATACCGTTTTCTTTTGTCACTCATAATATTGTGGTTTTTTAGTTTTCCGCTGCCAAATGTAGACAAAATTTTTAATATTCGGATGTTTTTGTCAACAAAGAATCGGATTCGATTGTTATTTTAGTTAAGTTTGCACGGCATTATATAAAAAATGCGATATGAAGATTTATCATAAGTTTTTGTTGTATCAGAACAAACTACTGAAACCTTATGTACGTATCTTATTGGGTTTAGTAGAAGCACTTACTTATCTGGCGTCTTTGTTGTTGATCGTCGGAGTGATTTACGAACATGGCTTTCCGCTATCGGTTGATGAAGTGGCGAAAATTCAGGTCCTGTATAAGGCTGTATGGATTATTTTTCTGGTTGATGTGACTCTTCATATCTCACTTGAATATAGAAGTACAAAGAAACAATACCGGCGGTTGGCCTGGATTTTGAGCGGTTTGCTGTATCTGACTTTGATACCGGTCATTTTCCATCGTCCGGAAGAAGAAGGGGCAATCCTGCAATTTTGGGAGTTTCTGGACGGGAAGTTTTATCATCTTGTCTTATTACTAATTTTTTCTTTTCTGAATTTGTCCAACGGACTGGTCCGTTTGTTGGGGCGTCGCACTAATCCTTCTCTGATATTGGCAGTCAGCTTTTTGGCTATCATTCTGATTGGTACGGGGTTATTGATGTTGCCACGATGCACGGTGAATGGCATTACCTGGGTGGATTCATTGTTTACGGCTACCAGTGCGGTATGTGTGACGGGGCTGGTGCCCGTTGACGTATCGACTACATTTACTACCGGCGGACTTGTTGTTATCATCCTGCTGATCCAGGTAGGAGGATTAGGTGTAATGACATTGACCAGTTTCTTCGCTATGTTCTTTATGGGAAATACTTCTCTTTACAATCAGTTAGTGGTACGTGATATGGTTAGCTCCAATTCGCTTGGCTCCTTATTGTCCACGTTATTATATATCTTGGGATTTACATTGGTGATTGAAGGTATCGGCATGATTTCTATCTGGTTCAGCATCCACGGAACACTTGGAATGACTTTGGAAGGCGAACTGGCTTTTGCTGCTTTCCATTCTATTTCCGCTTTTTGTAATGCAGGTTTCTCTACACTTTCCGGTAATTTGGGAAACTCTATGGTAATGACCAACCATAACTGGCTGTTTATTTCCGTCTCTTTTCTGATTATTCTGGGAGGTATCGGTTTTCCTATTCTGGTTAATTTCAAAGATATTGTACTGTATCATTTGCGTCATTTCTGGAAGTTTGTACGTACGCGCAAGTTAGAAAGGCATAAGGTGTCGCATTTGTATAATCTGAATACGAGGATTGTGTTGATTATGACATTTCTGCTTTTGGTAACCGGTACATTGGCGATTGCCGCTTTTGAGTGGAATGCTTCCTTTGCCGGTATGCCTGTTGCAGATAAGTGGACGCAGGCTTTCTTCAATGCTACTTGTCCGAGGACGGCTGGTTTCAGCAGTGTTGATTTAGCTTCTTTGAGTGTACAGACTTTGTTGGTCTATTTAGTGCTGATGTGGATTGGTGGTGGTGCTCAATCTACTGCCGGTGGGGTGAAAGTGAATGCTTTTGCAGTGGTTGTCCTGAATCTTGTGGCCGTGTTGCGTGGCTCGGAACGGGTGGAGGTATTCGGAAGGGAACTTTCTCATGATTCTATCCGTCGTTCTAATGCGACAGTGGTTATGTCGTTGGGCGTACTGTTTCTTTTTATCTTTATATTAAGTATACTGGAACCGCAAGCCTCTCTAATGGCATTGACTTTCGAATGTGTGTCGGCGCTTAGTACGGTAGGTTCCAGTCTGAATCTGACACCTAATTTATGTGATGCAAGTAAATTGTTAGTGGCGTTGTTGATGTTTATCGGGCGTGTGGGCTTGATAACGTTAATGCTGGGAATTATCAAACAGAAAAAGAATACAAAATACCGTTATCCGAGTGATAACATTATCATAAACTAAAGATATGAAGTACATTATTATCGGTTTAGGAAACTACGGTCGTGTGTTGGCTGAAGAGTTATCGGCACTGGGACACGAGATTATTGGTGCGGATATTAGTGAAAGCCGCGTAGATAGTATAAAAGATAAGGTTGCTACTGCATTTGTGATTGATGCAACGGATGAACAGGCTTTGTCCGTGCTTCCTCTGAACAGTGTCGATATAGTGATTGTCGCCATAGGTGAGAATTTCGGCGCATCGGTGCGTGTGGTTGCTTTGCTGAAACAAAAGAAGGTTGCTCATATTTATGCCCGTGCCATTGATATGGTGCATAAAGCCGTGCTTGAAGCATTCAGCTTGGAGAAGATATTGACACCGGAAGAAGATGCGGCCCGCAGTCTGGTGCAACTGCTGGATTTTGGAACAAGCGTGGAAGCTTTCCGTGTCGATTCGGAATATTATGTCGTCAAGTTTACAGTCCCGAAAAAGTTTGTAGGATACTTTGTCAATGAGTTGAATCTGGACGAAGAATTTCACTTAAAACTAATCGGATTGAAGCGGGCGGATAAAGTAACTAATTGTCTGGGTATTTCTTTAATGGAGCTTCATGTGAAGAATGAACTTCCGGGGGACGAGAAAGTAGAAGAAGGGGATGAATTGGTGTGCTACGGTAAATATCGTGACTTCCAATCCTTTTGGAAAGCTATTTGATTATTATTCATCTTTAAATATAAAAAAATGCGATTAAAAAGACTACTATTACCGGCTATTTTGTTGCTGGTTTCTGTTTTTGTGAAGGCACAAAAGAGTAATGAATTTACAGTGTTGCAATGGAATGTATGGCAGGAAGGTACCATGATACCAGGCGGATATGATGCTATTATCAATGAGATAGTCCGTCTGAAGCCTGACTTTGTGACTTTCAGTGAGGTGAGGAATTACAATAAAACGAATTTCACGGCACGTGTGTGCGCTTCACTTCAGGAAAAGGGGCTGAAGTATTATTCTTTTTATACTTATGATACCGGTTTACTAAGCAAGCATCCTATCACGGACTCTTTGACGGTTTTTCCGGAAAAGAATGACCATGGAAGTATTTATCGTCTAACAAGTTCCGTGAACGGAAAGAAGGTAGCGGTTTATACTGCCCACCTGGATTATCTGGACTGTGCATATTATAACGCCCGTGGCTATGACGGCTCTACCTGGAAAGAAATTCCACTGCCGGCGTCAGTAGATGAAATTATGAAAGTCAATGTAGCCTCTCAGCGGGATGATGCGATTCGTATGTTTATCGCCCAGGCTGAGAAAGACCTTGCAAACGGCTATCGGGTGATCGTGGGAGGGGACTTCAACGAACCTTCCCATCGCGATTGGATTGAGAAAAATAAGAACTTGTACGACCACAACGGCTTTGTTGTACCCTGGACAGTTACCACTTTGTTGGAAGAAGCTGGCTTTATTGACAGCTACCGTAAGATTTATCCCAATCCTCTGACGCATCCGGGATTTACCTATCCTTCGGATAACCTGGCAAAAACTCCGGAAAAGATAACATGGGCTCCTAAAGCGGACGAACGGGATCGTATTGATTTTATCTTCTATAAAGGAAAAGGATTGAAAGCAAAGAAAGCCGTTTTGTTTGGTCCGAAAGAATCTATTGTCCGCTCTCAACGTGTAGAGGAAACATCAAAAGATGAATTCATAGTACCGCTTGATGTGTGGCCGACAGACCATAAGGGATTGCTAGTGACATTTATCTGTAAATAATCGACTTTAATATTTTAGGCACAGATTACACGGTTTTAGAACTATGATTGCATAAAGCAACAGGGTAATCTGTGCCTAATTAATAGTATAGGGTAGGATGGATTTCTCTATTTCTTATAATTCTACCCTTTTATTTTGCCTGAAGATGGACTGTTCCGGTTTTCACTCCACTTGCCTTGGCAGTCAGTACAAGATCTCCGGCAATCTCTCCTGCCTGTACAATCGCTGTCAACATTCCATGGAAAGCGTGCATCTTCGGAAGGTGGAATTGTTCCAGATTGGTAGGGTCGCCGTTAGCAACAGCCCGGAACTTACCGGCTCCTTTTACGGAGAAGTGAATCAGGCGGCTATCGGTAGGACAGAGGTTACCATCTTTGTCTACCACTTTCACAGTGACGTAGGCGAGGTCTTTTCCATCGGCTGTCAGTTCGTTGCGGTTGCTGACCAGTTCGATATGATGAGGCTTTCCGGCAGTGCGTACTGTCTTTTCCGCTACTGCTTTTCCGTCCTTATTGTAGGCTACAACTTTTACTTCGCCCGGTTCGTATACGGCATCCATCCACATTAAGCGGTAACGGCTCTTTAAAGAACTGTTATTCTTGCTTTGTTTACCGTAGCTTTTTCCGTTGATAAACAGTTCGGCAGTAGGATAGTTGGTATATACGAATACCGGGGTCACTTCACCTTCGCGTCCCGGCCAAGTCCAATGAGGAAGGATATGTAGCGTTTCTGCATTTTTGTTCCATACGCTACGGTAGAGATAATAGCGGTCCTTAGGGATACTGGCAAGGTCGATAATACCAAACATAGAACTATGATTCGGCCATGAATTGACATCATATGGTGAAGGTTCGCCCAAATAATCGAATCCTGTCCATACGAATTGTCCGATAGTCCAGTGGTTATCATCGGCTAAGGCGAAATCTTCATCTGGGATATTCGACCACGGACATGCTTCCACGTCATACGAAGAACATTGGTGGTCTTCATATTTGGCACCTTTCTTTTCTTCTACCGGAAATTTGTAGACTCCCCGTGAACTGACAGTGGAAGCCGTCTCGCTACCAAGAATCAAGTTCTGCGGAAGCTGGTCGTAAGATTCTTTATAACGCTGTGTGCGATAATTAAGTCCCGGAATGTCAATCATGGCTGCAAAGCCGTTGGCAAGCACACAAGATACTTGATCCATACCGCAAGTCACGGGACGGGTAGGGTCTTCACGGTGGCAGATATCCTGCAAGAACTTGGCCACTTTATAACCGACAGGACTGCATTGAGTAGGTACTTCATTACCGATACTCCACATCACTACACAAGGATTGTTGCGGTAATTATGAAGCATATTTATCATATCGCGTTCTGCCCATTCGTTGAAATAACGGTGATAACCGTTGTCGCATTTGGCAATATCCCATTCGTCAAACGGTTCAATCATCATCATAAATCCCATTTCATCACATAATTCAACGAGTTCCGGAGCCGGCATATTATGCGATGTACGGATAGCATCACAACCCATATCCTTCAAAAGAGTAAGTTGATGGCGGAGTGCCGCTACATTGATAGCTGCTCCCAACGGACCTAAATCATGATGATTACATACACCCTGGAATTTCCGGTGTTCTCCGTTCAGGTAGAAACCTTTATCGGCGATAAATTCAATGCTGCGGATACCGAAGCGAGTCGTATAGGTATCTACCAACTTATTATCTGCATAGATTTTAGAAACCGCTTTGTAGAGCGACGGGCTTTCCGGTGACCAGAGTTCAGGTGCATTTACGATGAAGTTCTGTTCAAACGGCTGTCCGTGATTGATACGGCCGGTATTTTCTTTGCGGGTAACCACCTTTCCGTCTGGGGAAAGAATTTCCGTCTCCATGTGGATTTGTGTTTTTTCACCGGCATTGTCTATCCTCGTTTGCAGGCGTACGGCTGCAAATTCTTTACTGACATGAGGAGTCGTAATCTGTGTTCCCCATACAGGCACGTGGATTTTATCAGTAACAATTAGGTGTACATTGCGGTACAAGCCCGCTCCCGGATACCAGCGTGAAGATTGCGGACGGTTTTCCAGCCGTACGGCCAGTGTATTACTCTTTCCGTTTTTGTTCAGGAAAGGAGTGACATTGCAATGGAAAGAATTGTAACCGAAGGGCCAGAAACAAGCCTCCTTACCATTCACATAAACGCGGGCTTCACTCATAGCACCGTCAAAGAGCAGAGTCACTTCTTTGTCGGCGGGAGTATCAAAACTAGTACGGTACCAGCCGGAACCTACATAAGGCAGTCCCCCTGTGCGTCCTGTTTTCAAAGACGCCTTTTCCTCAAAATTTTGTGTGATGGCCACATTCTGAAGATCATTGTTCATATCGAAAGGACCAAAGATAGCCCAGTCATGTGGAAGGACGACTGATTCCCATTGGGTGTCATTAAACTCCGGCTGACTGGCCTCTTTGATATCTCCTTTGCTGAATTTCCAGTTCTTTTCGAGCAATGTCTCGCTACGCTGTGCTTGCAGGCTGCAAGCAGCTGCCAACAAAAGTGCAGTTGCTAACTGTTTTTGGTGTTTCATGTTCATTTATCTCTTAAAAGCATTAAATGAATTGGTGGGTTTGCCACTGTCATCGAACATCCCTTTACTATAACCTTTCCAGTTACCGTAACATTGAGGTTCCCAGGTAAATACTCCCAGACATTGGTCTACTTGTTTGGCTTTGGTAACGAAGTCTGTATAGAAGGCTTCCGCTTCTTCGTAATCCCAACTAATACCGATTTCACACATCATTACCGGAGTATTGTATTTGGCTATTAACGCTTTCATATTGGCGATACAATCATTATTCATCGCTTCCCAGTCGTCCGGTGTGTGTGCGTCTTCGGTTGATATGTCCGGATAAAGTGACATACCGATGATGTCCCATTTGGCATTGTTTTCGTGTAAGTAGCCGAAGATCCTATTGTACAGGCTGGCATTATTTCCTTGGTCAAGATGAACAATAACTTTGGCTTCCGGATAGACTTCTTTTACAGCATCGTAACCCGCTGTGACAAATGATGCGAAATTAACCCTTCCTTCTTCACTTGTAGTTTGTCCGGTAGGGAACAACATTCCTTGATGTGTTTCGTTACCCACTTGTACCCATTCCACGTCAATACCTTTCTCTTTCAATGCACTGAGTACATCTTTCGTATGGTCGGCGATAGCTTGCTTCAATTGCTCTACGGAGTAATCTGCCCATGCTTGGGGTTTAGCTTGCTGTGAAGGATCAGCCCAACGGTCGCTGTAATGAAAGTCAATCATGATACGGTAGCCCAAGTTATGGGCTCTCCATGCTTTGAGCAATACATCTCCTTTGTTACACCAACCTCTCACATCATCAGTGTCATTCTCCGGATTTACCCATACACGCAGGCGAATGGCATTCATACCTAAATCACGCAATAGGGACATACATTCCTGTTCTTTTTCTTCGGCAGTATAGAACTTATATCCGGAACTTTCCATTTCCGTTAACCAGCTGACATCGGCTCCTCTGGCGAAACCTGACATATCATAAGTTACTTCTTCCTTTTCCGGGAAGACCGGTGTGTCATTGTCATCGCTGCAAGCGGTGAAAAGGCTTCCGCCAAGTAGGGCGGAAGCTATGAATAGAATCTGTTTAAATCGTTTCATAATGTTCTGTTGATTATTGTTTATCCATAGTAAATGTTAGGGAAGCAATGTCAAGGGTAATTGCATAAGTACCGGTTTCAGCAGGAACAATACTTCCGCTTCCATTACTGTCGGTCAAGTATAGTTTTTCTTTATTTCCCTTTAATGCCCAGTTCCATACTAAACCGTTTTCTGCATTATTAAGCAGGAAGTAGAAACCGTAGTTATTGCCCAGATTATCAATGATAACGGTGGCTTTCCAAACTTTGTTTGTTTCATCGTATGTCATCAAATCTTTGTTTAAATCCCAATTGTTAAACTCACCACAGACATTGATTTGGGTTATTTCTGTTGCTCCCCAAGTCATGTCGGCCAGACTGGCTGTGACAATGAAAGTACGACATTCTTCCTGGTGGAACCAGATATTCTGTCCGCCGTCCGCCAGTTTGTATTCATCGTTGGAGTCGCATCCATACCAGATACCGGCTGTTTGGTCTACAATCTTAAAATTATCCCAACCATTAGTCATTTGGTAAACACCTTGATAACTTCCGTGATGTTCGCCGCTATTGTCGTAAACAGGGTTTAATGTAGCTAACCAACCCTTTCCATCCATGTTTCCTACACCCTGCATTTCCAGATAAGAAGGATAAGTAGGTTCACTACTTCCACCTTCCGTAACGCTAACAGTCCATTGTTCGGGATTATTAAGGTCAATAACCAGCGTACATTCTCCCGTAGCCGGAACACTTACCGTTATATTTCCGGCTGTTGCAGTCTCACCTGTACTGAATGTCAGTTGTCCGGCAGTTCCACCGAAAGCAAATGGGGTATCTTTGGCTTTTGTATCGTCAATGGCATTATCGGAACCGCTGACACTGGTATTGTTGTAAAACTTACCTGTTCCTTGAAGTTGAATGTTGATATTCGTACCTTCCGTACCCGTAAATACACCTTTCCATTGGTTATCTGTACGGCTGTATTGCATATTGATACCTTCTATGCCGCTTACATTCAGTTCGGGTATCAGTAAGGCGTTCCATTGTTTCTGAGCGGTATTTACATTCACGAAATAACATCCCGACTGACCGGGGAACCACATATCCCATGTTCCTTCCGCTGCGTCTGTTGTCAACAAGAATGGAGTTCCTACTCCACCGGATTGGGCTGTATGCCAGGTTGTTCCGTCTGCTTCCTGTACGTAAATGCCTTCCCAAGCCGCTGCCCCGAAGAATCCGCTATATTGTCCGTCAGCATTTGCCGAATAGAAATCCTGACCGGAATCTTGACCGCTACCCTTGTTGATAATGCTGGCGTAATGCATATCAATAGGATAAGGAGTCACTGTGACTGCCACTGTATTGCTATATACAGGAGCGATGTTGCTGCCATTGCTTCCTGCCAGTCGGAAATAAAGAGGAGCGGCTTCTTCAGCCGGTGCATTTAGTTTGTAAGCAATGATGTTCAGAGCGGCGACTGTATAACTTTTGGATACTCCGTTTTCCGTAGATTCGATAATGCTGCCTGAAAAATCTTCAGACCGGGATACTTGTACGGTAGTTTGAATGCCGCTGGTCGCTTGATATCTCGGGTCGCTGATTTGCAATGTCTGGTCGCTCCAGGCAAGGGATAATGCGTAAAGCTTGGCAGTAGCTTCCGTCAGTACAACGGCATTGGTAGAAGCGATTAAGTCACTCTCCACCGGGCTGGAGAGATAGAATTTCTCTCCGTCTTTCTCACACGCTCCTAATAAAAGGAGTGCGGAGAGTAAAGCCAACAGGGTATTTATTTTTTTCATATTGTTGTATCGAATAAGCGTGATTAATAGTTTTCATTGTATAGGTTCGGGTTGGCGGTTAACTCGGTAGTCGGTATCGGGTAAATATTGTACCGGCTGTTTACCGCTGTTCCTTCTTTTACTCCGCCTTTCCATTGCCATAAGTAACCATTGGTAGTGAATACTCCGTAGCGGATTAAATCGGTACGGCGATGTCCTTCCCAATAAAGTTCGCGGGCGCGTTCGTCCAAAATAAACGATAGATTGATTTGGCTTGCGTTTTTATTATTGCTGTCGTCACCGTATGCTCTTTCTTGGATTTGGTTGATATAACCGACAACTTCCGTTGCTGTTGTTCCGCTTCCACCTCGTACAAAGGCTTCTGCTATCATCAGATATACATCTGCCAGGCGGAACAAAGGATAATCCGTGTTTACGCCACCGTCTGCGGTATTGGAAGCTGTTTCTCCTGCATCCGTCAGGTTCGTCCATTTCTCTACAAAGTAACCGTTACTTTGGTCGTCAATCTTATCCAGGTTCAGTGTTTGCCCATCAGTGAAAAACATGGCCCGTTTATCTTCTTCTCCGGTAAACAGGGAGGGGATTTCTCCGCGTACACGGAACATACCCCAACCGCTTTTCACTCCGTAATCTTCCGGCTTCTGCAAATCCGAAGTATTACTAACCGCACCACAGACAATATAAGTGGAAGAGCCCCACGAAACGGTATGCGTAGCGTCTACCGGCAAAGTGAAGATGATTTCGTTAGCAGTACGTTTATCGTTATCAGCGTTGAATAACTTGCTGTAATCATCTTCCAATGAATACCCTTGCTTGATAACCTCTTTACAAGCACTGATACATTCGGTATATTTCGGTGTATTGATGTAAACTTCCGCGTTCAGATACAGCTTGGCCAATAAGGTATAAGCAGCTCCCCGGGAAGCCCGTCCGTAAGGACAGTTGGCTCTGTCGAGCATATCGCTTGTGATACTTGTCAGTTCCGATTCAATATAGCTGAAAACTTGTGCAGCCGTGTAGCGTGGTGGCAGATAGCCGACAGTCGGGTCGTTCTCTGTTACAAACGGGATGTTGCGGAACAAATCCATTGCATGATAATAGAACAAGGCACGCATGAAACGGGCTTCGGCACGGTAATGGCGAATTTCAGTCTGTTCCTGTTCCGTAAACCGGGCAATGCTCTCATCCGTAGCATTACGAAGAAATTCGTTACATAATGCAATGTTGTAATAAATACGATAGTACATATCCGATACCCAAGGGTCATTGGCATCCCAGCTCAAGTAAGTCAGACCGGTAACGTTATCACCCGACAGCCAGGTAGAAGCTACTTCATCTGTTCCACATTCTTGTAGATTGAAGAAGCAACGCATATAATCCTGACCGCTGTTACTGCTCAAATCCGGATCACCGCCCTTTTCCTGACCGGTGGTTACCATAGCAGCGTATATTTTCCCTAAAACGGCTTTATAGTTCTCGGCACTTGTCAAGTTCATTAATGATTGCGGCTGTTTCGTCTTCATGCGGATATTGGTCCAAATCGCCTATACAGGAACTCAACAGCAATGCGCTGCAAAAATAGAAAGCTGTATATAATATCTTTTTCATGATTCGCTTGTTTTTAAAAGTAATTAGAAGTTGAAACCTACGTTAAGTGAGAATGTACGTGGGCGGGGGTAGAAGGAATTATCCACTCCGTTGGGGACTTCCGGGTCTACACCACTGTATTTCGTGATACAGAATACATTCTGAACCATTGCACTGACATTCAAGCTGCATCCTTTACAAATCTGCCCGAAGTTATAGTTCAATGACAGATTATCCATTTTCAGGAAAGAAGCATTCTCCACATAGTAATCGGACAAGTATTGGCGGGACTTGAAGCCGGTTTTCAGATAACTACGCGACAGGTTGTTCAACTGATAAGAGTTGTAGCTCACTGTTTCCCAGGCTCCGGCATTCATAGCCATAGCATTGTAAACATAGTTACCGATATTGGCACGCAGGCTGGTGCTCAACGTCCATTTCTTCCAGCGTAGGGAAGTGCTGAAACCGAGGATATAGTCAGGAGCGGGAGAGTGGTAACGGTATAAATCTTCCGTATTGATTTCTCCGTCTCCGTTAAGGTCTACATAAGCGCCTTCTACGGGCTTCCCGGTTTTTTCGTCATAGAGCTGGTGATAGACGTAGAACATATAGGGGGCATATCCTTCGGTCAACGTCTGTACCTGATAGCTGTCAATATAAGGGCCGACCGAAGTATTAGTTGCGGCAGCACCGGCTACGAGAGACAGGTTCTTTACTTTCATCTTTTGCCATGTCATATTGAAACTGATATCCCAGTTCCAGTCTTTAGTTTGAACAGGGGTTGCGTTTATGCTGAATTCGATACCCTGACTGTCTACATTTCCTACGTTTGTAGTGATATTACGATCGAAGGTCGTCCCGGCTGCGGCGGGAACCGTGGCAATCAAGTCCTTTGTTTGGCGGGTGTAGTAGTCGAAGCTACCTGTAATGCGGTCTTTCAGGAAGCCGAAGTCGAATCCGACGTTCCAGGAAGTAGTTGTTTCCCATTTCAAATCGGGCACATAGGAACTGGGACGGTAGGTATGAATGTATCCGTTACCCATGCTGGCTTCCGCACCGTTTTGGCTTTGAGTGTAAATAGGCAGGTAATTATAATTGCCGATACCGTCCTGCTGTCCGGTCACACCATAGCTGGCACGGAGCTTCAAGTTACTCAATACTTTATTGTCTTTCAGGAAAGATTCTTCTGTCACTCTCCAGCCTAAAGCTACCGAAGGGAAAGTACCCCAACGTACATTTTTGGCGAAACGGGAAGTGGCGTCCCGGCGGATAGTCGTAGTCAGCATATAGCGTGAATCGAAAGAATAATTCAGACGGCCGTAGTAGGAGAGCAACACGTGGCGCTCATCTTTCGCTTTGGATGTCTTTTGTATCTCTCCCAACGTGTTCATTTCGCTATAAAGCGGTGTAGTCGATTTCCAGTACTGATAGTCGTAACCGGCTGTCACGTCAAAGCTACTCTTGATAGATTCGACGAGCTTGTTGTAATTGGCATATAAGGTAAGCAGACGGTTCTCCTTCTTTTCGGGGCCGTAGCTGTAATCCAGACCGGAAGTATTGTAGTTCTGTGCCGCTTCTGCCGGAACATATACGCTACCTTTACCTTGTGCGTAGTCATAGCCCAGTGTAGCGTGCAGTTTCAGATCGGGGAAGAAGTGAACACGGTAATCCGCATCGACATTTCCGATAAAACGCCTTACGTTACTTTGAGAATCATTCATCTTGATAAGTCCTACGGGATTCATTACGGCGCCGTTGACAGGGGCGCCTGTGTTGTCTGTCGCTTCCGTGTATCCGCCGAAGGTATTCAGTCCTGAATAAACGGGAATGGTCGGGTTCATGGTAGCGGCTGCCCAGATAGCGTCTGTATTGCCGAATGTATTGTTGTTGATAGAACCCTTGGCGTTAATATTCAGCTTCAGGTGGTCTTTGAAGAAAGAGGGAGTCAGCATAATGCTTCCCGTATAGCGTTCCGCATTATCAGTGCGTAGCAGACCGCTTTGGTTATAATAACCTACCGACACACGGAACGGCCAGTTCTTGGCAATCTTTCCGGAGACGCTCAGATTATTATCCGTACCGAAAGCATTCTGATAGATCTCATCGTTCCAGTTCGTGCGGGCTGTTCCCAACAGAGCTTGCTGGGCAGAAGTTCCTTGTGTCCGAATCGTGTTGACAAATTGGTCGTAGCTTAACATATCCGCCAGTTTGGTGCGTGTCTGAATGGAGTTGGTAGTGCTGAATGTGATTTGCAGTTTGTCCGAAGTCCCTTTCTTGGTAGTGATAAGGATTACTCCGTTGGATGCACGCGAACCGTAGATAGCGGTGGAAGAAGCATCTTTCAGAATGGTCATACTTTCAATGTCGTTCGGGTTGATGAGGCTCAGAAAGTTTCCGTCGTTCCCGCTGATACCACCCTGTTCCAAAGGAACACCGTCCAAAACAATCAACGGGTCGTTGCTGGCATTCAGTGAGGCACCGCCACGCACACGGATGGTACTTCCCGCCGTAGGCGAACCACTATTGGACATAATCTGCACGCCGGAGATTTTTCCGTTAATCAGTTGCTCGGGAGAGCTGACCAGTCCCATATTGAAGTCTTTGCTGCTGACGTTTGTTACCGAACCGGTCAGGTCATTCTTTTTAGCCACACCATAACCGATAACGACT